>Ga0315295_10001289_pt1 | contig 21445 bp, 18 predicted proteins | sample YL17G14_0_MG_FD_204453 | JGI IMG/M metagenome (GOLD analysis project Ga0315295, IMG submission 204453) | Sediment microbial communities from Yellowstone Lake, YNP, Wyoming, USA - YL17G14_0 | ecosystem: Environmental > Aquatic > Freshwater > Lake > Sediment | place: USA: Wyoming | collected...
CCAGTTTTTAAAAAAAGTCTGGTTGGACTTCAAGATTTCTCGAGGCCCAGGCGGGTAATCGCCTTGCTTTGTCAAAATAAGAGCAGGGATCCTTCTCAAATTCAGGATGTAGATTGCAGAATGTGGAATAGTTTAAAAAGATCTAACAGGATGCGGAAAAACTCCAATTCCCCGTCACTCCCGCGGAGCTTGTCCCAGCGAAAGTGGGGAACGGGAGTCCATCCCGCCGAAGGCGGGACTGCTTCCGCAGGAATGACAACCTAAGGCCGGAAAGGACTTTTTCAGCAACCTGCTGAAAAGAAAATTCCGAATTCCCAAATATATCAGCAGGCTTTGGCTGCGCAAATCGCCCTCCCGCGTGGGCTAGGGAAAAAATACGAAAGGAAAGGAGTGAATTTATGAAAAATTGAGCGGGGGCATATCTGATAATTATCTTGACAAGAAATTGAAAATTGACTATGCAAGCATTGGTCAAACCTCTTGCTGTCCTAAGGGATGGCTTAAATGGGCTCCTTTTTATATCCCAAAGCGTGAGGAATCCCGGGGTTTCCAAAACCTAAAAAAGAAGTCCCTTGAAGATGGAATATATGAGCGCAGCCGATCTCCCTCTCCTGGAAGTAAATGATCTTCATCTCAGTTTTGGCCAAGTTAAAGCGATCGATGGGGTCAGCTTTGAGGTCAGGAAGCATGAGCTCTTAGCCATCATCGGGCCTAATGGGGCTGGTAAGACCTGCATCTTCAATTGCATCAATGGATTTTATCAAGCTCAAAAGGGTCGCATTTGCTTTGCCGGGCAGGAGATTAGAAAATTAACACCCCACAAAATCGCTACTCTGGGCATTTCCCGGGTGTTTCAGCATATTGAGCTATTTCAGGGCTTAAGCACCGTGGACAATCTTATGGCCGCCAGGCATATCCACATGAAACGCGGGGTATTTCCGGCAGCCATTTATTTTGGCTGGACCCGCCGGGAGGAGATCCAGAACCGCACGGTGGTGGAGAAAATCATAGATTTTTTGGAGATCCAGCCCATAAGAGACAGGCTGGTTGGGACATTGCCATATGGGATGCGGAAACGGGTGGACTTGGGAAGGGCACTGGCTGCTGAGCCGAGTCTTCTGCTTCTGGATGAACCCATGGCCGGGATGAACCTGGAGGAGAAGGAAGATATTGCCCGCTTCATCATCGACATCCAAGAAGAGCATAAAACCACCATCATCCTTGTAGAGCACGACATGCAGGCCATTATGGACATTGCGGGCAGAATCATCGTCATTGACTTCGGGCGCGAAGTCGCCGAGGGCCTCCCGGAGGAAGTCGTGAAGAACCCGGCCGTGATCCAGGCCTACCTGGGCAAAAAACGGGCCTAAAAGGGAAAAGATGGAGCTCCCAGATACCTTTCCCAAACTTCTGCTGAGAAATCGAGAAAAGTTCGGCAAACACCGCGTGGCCATGCGGAAGAAAGAGTTTGGTGTCTGGAACGAGTATACCTGGGAAGATTGCTATAATAATGTAAAGGCGCTCGCTCTGGGACTCATGCGTCTTGGATTCCAGCGCGGAGGGAAGGTATGCATCTGCGGGGACAATGACCCGGAGTGGTATTGGGCGGAACTGGCTGTCCAGAGCGCCGGCGGAATCGCCATCGGGATCTTCATCGACGCTACTCCCCCCGAACTCCTTTACGTAGCCCGCCACTGCGGAGCCACCTTTGCCTTCGCCAAGGACCAGGAGCAATGTGATAAGTTCTTGGAGATTCGGGGGCAACTGCCCGACCTGCAGAAGGTTATTTACTGGGACCCGAAAGGGATGTTGAATTATGACGATCGATTTTTAGTCAGCTTTCAGCAAGTGCAGAAGCTGGTTCAGGAGCATGAGCGAGCGCATCCAGGCCTGTTTGAGGAAAGTATCGATAGGAGCAAAGGGAGTGATTACGCCGTTTTCTGCTATACCTCGGCCACTACTGGAACCCACCCGAAGGGGGCCATGCTCACCTATGATTATTTTCGTTCCTCCCTGGACCGCGGGGCTGTGATCGATGGGATGACGGAAAGAGACGAATACCTCTCTTTTGCTCCTGGAGCCTGGATCACGGAGCAGGGCTTAGGGATCGGCTGGTGGCTGAGGGAAGGGATGAAAGTCAATTTCCCTGAAGAGCCAGAAACCGTGCAGGAGAATATCAGAGAGATCGGGGCCAACTTCCTGCTTTTCGGTTCTCGACAATGGGAAAGCCTGCATTCCATGGTGCAAATGAAGATCAACGACACCTGGGTAGGGAAGAGATTTCTTTACAACCTGTGCATGCGGGTAGGATACCGAAATGCCGAATACCGCCTTCATAAGAAGCAGGTGCCACCCCTTTTCTGGGCAGGGCTCTATAAGATCTGTGATTGGATCATGTTCCGCCCCATAAGAAATTATTTGGGCCTGTTGAAACTCAGGCTGGGCATCACAGCCGGCACACTTTTAGGGCCGGACATCTTCACTTGGTTCCACGCTATCGGGGTACCCATCAAGGATATGTATGGCCTCACTGAGGCGCTCTACCTGACCTCAGCTCCCCCGGACCAGATTAAGGTAGGAACTTCGGGCCGCCCATTGCCCGGGGTAGAATTGCTGATCTCTGAGGATGGGGAACTGCTGGTCAAAGCAGAGAACATGTGCCACAGCTATTACAATAACCCTGAAGCGACTCAGAAGGCCTTCGATCAGGAGGGATGGTTCCACACGGGGGATGCGGCTTTTATCGATCCGGACGGTTACCTGGTGATCCTTGACCGGCTGGGCGATATGATGATCCTCAAGGAGGGTACGAAATATTCCCCTACCTATGTCGAGAATAGCCTCAAGTTCAGCCCCTACATAAAAGACGCCATCGTGATCGGCAGTGGGAGAGACTTTGTCTCAGCCATCACTACGATCGATTTTGAAAACGTAGGCAAATGGGCAGAGAAAAACCGGGTGCCCTACACCACTTTTGTGAGCCTTTCGCAAAGGGCGGAGGTTTATGACCTGATCCAGAAAGATGTGGAAAGGGTCAATCGAGGTCTTCCCCCGAACCTGCGCATAAAAAAGTTTGCGCTTCTCCACAAAGAGTTTGACCCGGATGAAGGGGAGATGACCCGCACCCGCAAGCTCAGGAGATGGTTCTTGGAGGATAAATATAAAGAATTGTGTGCCGCAGTTTATCAGGGAAAGGAGCGGATTATCTCAGAGGCGGAAGTCAAATACCGGGACGGGAGAAAGGGTAGAGTTACCACCTCTATCCAGATCCGGGATGTATCCTGAGGGGAGAATAACATGACCTACTTCAGCCAGTTGATGATTACCGGGATTATGATGGGTGGAGTCTACGGGTTGATGGCCGTGGGAGTCATCATCATTGTCAAGGCCTCCGGGGTCTTTAATTTTGCCCACGGCACCATCGTGGTTTTCGGGGCCTTTGTATTCTGGTGGTTTCTGGTTCCGCTGGGCCTTCCCCTGTGGGTCAGTATCCTGCTCCTCTTTCTCTGGTCTGCCCTGCTGGGATTCCTGATCGAGCGATTGGTGCTGCGCCCTTTGATCGGCCAGCCGCTGCTGGCGGCCGCCATGGCTACGATTGCCCTGGGAGAAATCTTCAATGGCGTCGTCGTCCTATTCTGGCCCGGGCCTGGCCGGGTGTACAAACCACCCTTCCTCCCCAAGGGGGCATTCCATGCCGGGGGCGTGGTTTTTCCTTATAACCAGCTCGTTTGCTTCATTGCCTGTATGGTGGCTTTGGGCATCTTTATTTACTTTTTCCAGTTCACCCGGCAGGGATTGGCAATGAGGGCGGCAAGCCAGGACCACCAGCTGGCCCGTTCGGCCGGGATCAGCGTCACCCGGGTCTTCATGATCTCCTGGTTCATCGCAGTTTTGACCGCGGCGACTGGAGGAATCATCGCTGGCTCATTCATGAGCGTTGACCCTTCCCTGGCGGGGCTTGGTCTATACGCTTTCCCGGCGGTTATTTTTGGCGGTTTGGAATCGATCGGTGGAGGAGTCGTCGGGGGAATCTCTGTGGGCGTCTTGCAAAACCTGGGGGGAGGCTACCTGGATCAGTATGTGGGCGGAGGAATAAAAGAAATCGCTCCCTATGTGATCATGCTCCTGATCCTCATCTTCAAGCCCCATGGGTTATTTGGCTACAAGAAAATAGAGAGGGTTTAATAAAATGTCCAGGCGCACCTGCGGAGTCTTTGACGTAAAGTATGAACATACGGCCAGTATGTGCATCTTACGTACCCCCTTCCATAAAATCATGATGGGAGCTTTTCTCATCCTCCTATTTTCCGTCCCGCCCTTGTATTTCACAGAAAACCTGCTCAGCATCCTGAATACGACCTGTATCACCATCATCGTCGTCCATGGTTTGAATATCCTTACCGGGTACTGCGGGCAGGTGAACCTCGGCCAGGCGGCTTTCATGATGGCCGGCGGCTATACCAGCGCCATCTTGAGCACGAAGGCAGGGCTTTCTTTCTGGGCTTGCCTGCCCCTGTCGGCAATTGTTTCCGGGTTGGTCGGCTTTGCTTTCGGGCTTCCCTCTCTGAGAATCAAAGGCTTCTACATCGCCATGTCTACCTTGGCCGCTCAATATGTGCTGCCCTGGGTGATCATCCATGTTCCCGGCTTGACGGGCGGAATTTTTGGATGCCGGGCCAACTCCCCGGTCCTGGCTGGGATCACTTTCAATACGGAGCAAAAATGGTTTTTTTTAATCCTTACTTTTACGATCGTTATGAGTTTCTTCGCCAGAAATTTTGTCCGAACGAAGGTGGGCAGAGCTTTTATTGCCATTCGAGACAATGATGTAGCCGCTGAAATCATGGGGATTAATATTTTCCGGTATAAAGTTTTGGCCTTCGGAATATCCTCTGTATTTGCCGGGGTGGGGGGCTCCCTGATGGTTCATTACCTGGGCGTGGCTCAGTACGAACATTTTACCCTTTTAAACTCCATCTGGTACCTGGGGATGCTGATCGTAGGAGGAATGGGGAGCCCCACTGGCGTTATATTGGGCGTGGTCTTTTTAAAAGCACTCACCGAATTCACCCTGGCAGCCACCCCGGCGCTAGCGAATGCCTTTCCGATGATCGCGGATACGGTTGCCGCGGCCGTCGGCCCGATTACCTTCGGCACGGTCATCATTCTCTTTTTAATCTTCGAACCCCGAGGCCTGGCCCACAGTTGGGAAATTCTCAAATCTACCATGCGCATTTGGCCTTTCCCCTACTGAGGGGTAAGGAAGTTTAAAGACTTGAAAGGAGGGTAAAGGAATGAAGGAAAATCAAAGAAAGGGGAAATGGATGAAGAAAGGTTTTATCATTCTTGGTTTATTGGGCCTTGGTTTAATTCTTCTGGCAGGAACCTCCGCTGCCCAGGCACCCGTGAAAGTGCGGGTATTTTTCATGGGGAACCTGACTGGATCCTATGCCGCCACCGAAACACCCGCTTTCCATGGCTGGGTGACCACCTGGAAATGGCTCAAGAAGATGAATTATATCCCTGGAGTGGAGGTTGTCGCGGACTGGGGAGATGCTGGCTCGGATGTGGCCAAGGCCATGAGCCTTTACAAATCAGCGATGTCCGCGACCCCGAAGCCCGTGTGTTTTCAATCGATGAACTCGGCGCAGGAAATCGCCCTGCGGCCCTGGTTTGAAAGAGACCAAATCCCTGATGTAACCCCGGGCGGCGCACCGGGGACGATTTTCCCGCCGAGTTATATTTTCAGCTACATCGCGCCCTACGTAAACCAGGTTGGAGCCTTCGTCGACTATGCCAAAAAGAATTGGAAGAAAGACCGGAAGCCCAAATTCGGATTTCTCACCTGGGACAATGCCTTTGGCCGAAGCATCGTAACCAACGAGGTGATCAACTACATCCAATCCCAGGGCTTTGAGTACGTGGGCGCAGAGTATTTCCCAGGAGCTGTCACTGAGGTCACCACCCAGCTATTAGGCCTAAAGAATCGAGGGGCGGATTTCGTTTACACCAACACCCTCTCGGCACAGTATGCCGTTGTCTTGAGAGACTTTGCCAGCCTGGGGTTAAAGATGAGCGACATGCAGATGGCAGCCTGCGTTTGGGTGGACCCGCGAAGGACTGCCAAGATTGCCGGGGATGCTGCGGAAGGCTTTATTCAACTGCAAAATTTTGAGCCTCCTTCCGCATGGGCAAAGATGCCCCAGGTCATGGATGCCTTCAAGTTCGGCAATCACCCTGAAAATGAATTTACCTCAGAATGGATGAGCTGCTGGATTCAGGCCCATGTGACTGCCGAAGCAATCAAAATCGCGGCCAAAGAAGTGGGACCCCAAAATATAACCGGCAAGGCCATTTATGATGCTCTGCAGAAGGTGGATACCGACTGCCAAGGGGTTGCCAAGATCAAATATTCCAAAGACATCCATTGGGCGCAGACCTTGAAGTTGTTCCGGGTGACGACGAAAAAGGTCGGCAAAACAGATTTTGACTCTATATATGCCGAGGCCATAACCGATTGGTTTTCACCTCCGGTGCTCATGAAATAAAAGTCTGCGCCCGAGCAGGAGCAATGGAAAAAGTCAGAGGGCCCAGAGAAATACTCTGTAGTGCTAACGCGCAAGATCTTGAAATTTTGTTGCGAAAATCCAATTTGGAAAATATGCTCTGAAATCCCCCCCAACCCCCCTTTGCAAAGGGGGAGGTGTGAAAAAATTAAATTTCAGCCGTCACCCCGGTGAAAACCGGGGTCCAGCAAGTTCGTAAGGTCTTAAAAACACTGGATTCCGGCTTTCGCCGGAATGACGTGACAAAGAACCAAATGGATTTTTTCACACCTTCGGGGGGCAGGGGGATTTTAATGGTTCGCGCATGGCCCTAGGCTGAGTTTATTTTTTGGTTACGGCTCTGCCGCGCTGGGCCCTCTATGGCTAGTTCTTGACGATATCGAATGTCTAGGTGGAGGTTGTTTCTGTGCTGAAAATGAATAATGTAGAAGTGGTGTACAGCACAGTCATTTTAGTTCTCCGGGGGGTCTCCTTGGACATTCCGGAGGAGGGCATCATTTGTCTGTTGGGTTCCAATGGTGCCGGGAAGAGTACCACCTTGAAAGCCATTTCCGGCCTGCTGCACACTGAACTGGGGGAAGTGACCCACGGCAATATTGTTTTCAACGGCCAAATAATAGATCGAATGAGCCCGGAGGCCATAGCGAAATTGGGGATTACCCAGGTGATGGAAGGGCGCAGGCTATTTCCCCACCTGACTACAGAAGAAAATTTGATGGTCGGGGGTCATCTAACCCGCGATAGCTCCAAGTTGAAGAAGCGTTTAGGGCGGGTCTACGAGTACTTTCCCAGACTACAGAACCTCCGGAACCAAACGAGCGGCTATTTGTCGGGAGGAGAGCAGCAGATGCTGGTTACCGGGCGAGCGTTAATGGGCGAACCTAGGGTGATGCTTCTGGATGAGCCGTCCTTGGGACTGGCTCCCCTTCTGGTGGAGGAGATTTTTGAAATTTTAAAGGGAATCAATGCCGCCGAGAAGGTAGCCATCCTTCTGGTGGAGCAGAACGCCGCGATGGCCCTGGATTTTGCCAATTATGGATATGTCATGGAAACCGGACGGGTGGTCCTCGACGGCCCGACCGAGAAATTGAAAGAAAATGAGGACATCAAAGAGTTCTACCTGGGGCTGAGTCAAATCGGACAGAGAAGAGGATATAGAGAGGTGAAACATTACCGGAGACGGAAGAGATGGCTATGATTCTTACGAGCGCCGATTGTGGCTGCGCTCTTCGCCTCCGAAGGTGGACCATGATAAAGGCCAGCGACATAGGGTAAATTCTTTTTTTAAGTTCATGCTCGGTGAGGGAAGGAGAAGTCTATGAACGATGAGTGGCGTCGGCAAACGAAGCCGCTGGTCCTGGAAGGCGGGATTCACATGCCCTATTCCTGGACGGTCGGGCGGTTGGGCAGTCGCTTCCTTATTGAACTCAGGGACCACGGGCGGATCATGGGAAACCGCTGTCCAAAATGCCGGGTGGTCTGGGTTCCACCGCGATTGCGCTGTCCGGAGTGCTATCAGGAAATTGGAGACCAAGGCTGGAAGGAGGTGGGCCCTCAGGGAACCTTGAGGCACTTTACGATTGTTAGGTATGAGCATCCGGCCCAACCGATGAAGCCGCCTTTTGCCTACGGCTTGATCGATTTGGATGGAACGGACCGAGCCATTACCCATCTAGTATCGGGGGTAGACTTGGCCTATTTAAAGCCCGGAACCCGCATGCACCCTGTTTGGAGGTCCAACCGGCAGGGCAATATTTTGGATATTGCTTATTTCACGCCCATCGGAGGTTAGAGCCCATGAAACGTGTAGCTGTTGTAGGCGTGGCCCAGACACGATTCCAGCGGAGAATGATCGACCGCAATCTTGCCGATTTGATCTATGAAGTTACCACCGGCGCGCTGGAAGACGCCGGCATGACGATCGCTCAGATTGATAATGTGGTAACCATTTCCAATGACTTCTGGGATGGCCGGACCATCTCCAGCATGGCGGTAATGGATGCCTCTGGTTCCTATGGGAAGAATGTTTCTACCGTAGAAGGAGATGGCACTTTCGGCGTTCTCTACGGGGCGATGCGCATCTGGTCCGGTTCTTTTGGAACGACGTTAGTGGTCGCCCATTCCAAAGGGTCCGAGGGGTCTCCTTTTTTAATTACCAATTGCATGTTTGACCCATTCTATCACCGTCCTTTGGGCTTGGATGCGATTAGCTCGGCAGCCTTACAGGCTCAGGCGTACATCGATCGAAGAGGAGCCCGGCCGGAAGACTGGGCCCGGGTATCGGTTAAGAACCACAGAAATGCCAAGTTGAATCCCTTTGCGCAACTGGCAATGGATTTGACCGTAGAGCAGGTCATGGGTTCTCCGGTCCAGGCTACTCCACTCAAACGCCTTGACTGCTCTCCGGTTTCCGACGGGGCCTGCGCGGTCATCCTGGCGGATGAAGATCGGACGAAGCAATCCCGGCAGAAACCCGTCTGGCTGAAAGGCGTGGGATATGCGGCAGAGCTCCATTACCTGGGCGATCGGGATCTCTCCCATCCCCGCGCTTTGGAGCTGGCGGCTAAAAAGGCGTATGCCATGGCCGGGGTCTCCGATCCGCGGAAAGAGATTGATTTCCTGGAGGTCTATGATGCCTTCTCTTACATGGAGCCGCTCTGGCTGGAGGGGTTAGGCACCTGTGCACCCGGAGAGGGAGGGAAGATGACCCGCGACGGGGTTACGGAGATGAAAGGGCCATTGCCCGTCAATGCCTCCGGGGGTGTTTTGTCCGCCCACGTTGTGCTGGTGGCCGGATTGGTGCGCGTCGTGGAAGCGGTACTCCAGATTCGGGGGACGGCGGGAGCCCGTCAACTCCAACGTGCTCGAATGGGTCTGGCCCACGGAATCAATGGGCCCTGCGGCCAGTCGCATTGTGTGTGGATTTTGGGAAAAGACTGAGAGGTGGGAATATGGGAAAGAGGGTGGCGATTACGGGTTTTGGACAGACCCATCACGCTTCGCGCCGATGGGATGTCAACGGCCTGGAGTTAATTCAGGAGGCTGTCACCAGGGCTCTGGCGGACGCTCAATTATCCTTGGGGGACATCGATGCGGTAGTGATTGGAAACATGGATCACTTTGAAGCGATCAATTATGTGGATACCTGGAGCGTAGAGGGCTGCGGGGCCTTCTTAAAGCCTATTTTCAAGGTTACAACCGGAGGAACGACCGGAACCACGGTGGCGATCGCGGCCTATTATCACGTGGCTTCAGGTCTCTTTGACCACGTTTTAGGGGTCGGGTGGGAGAAGAACTCCGAATCGGACACGACGGGAGCCATTATCACCTGTTCGGACCCCGTCTGGGATCGGTTTTCCTACTCCGGGGCAATCCCGAGTTTAGCCGTGGAGGCCTCAGCCTACATGAAAAAATATGGGGTCACGGAGAAGGATGCAGCTCGGGTCGCTTCCAGAGACCGTACGCACGCAGCGAACAATCCTTATGCCCATTTGCGGACGGCGGTTACGGTAGAAGAGGTCATGAGGTCTCCCATGCTGACCGAACCCATCAAGCTCCTGGATGTCTGTCCCCGTTCGGATGGGGCAGCGGCGGTGATCTTTACCTCTGAGGATAAGGCTGAAACGGTCTGCCCGCATCCCGCCTGGATCCATGCGGTCTCCGTGCGGCATGATACCACTTGGTTTGGAGATTTCGATTACACCCGGTTGGGTTCCTTAGAGTCGGCTTCGAGAGAAGCGTTTCAACTGGCCGGAATCCGTGAGCCGCTGAAAGAATTAGATGTATGCGAACTCTACTTCCCTTATTCATTTGCCGGGCTCAAATGGATGGAATCGATCGGTTTCTGTCCCCCCGGGGAGGCTCCCCGTCTGATATGGGATGGAGTGACCGATATGGGCGGTGCTATGCCGGTGAATCCCTCAGGGGGAGTGTTATCCACCAATTGTATCGGGGCAACCGCTCTTTTGCGGGTGGGCGAGGTGGCCCACCAGATCATGGGCCGGGCGGGGAAGCGCCAGGTGGAAGGAGCACGCTTGGCGTTGGCAACTGGCTTTGGAGGGTGCTTCTGGTCGGACGTTTTGATTTTGGGAGCTGATAAACCATAAGCGCACTTCGTGCCAATGCAAAATGTAAATTGATGAATTCGTAGGAAGTCTGAAAATGCGGCTTTCTGTCATTCCGGCGAAGCTTGTCCCAGCGAAAGCGGGGAGCCGGAATCCAGTTTTTTCAAATAGTTATAAATTCTCTGGACTCCGGTTTTCACCGGAGTGACGACTTTTTACGAGATCATCAAATTTCAAAGTGTCGTTACTGTTCAATTTTATTTTGGAAATTTACAATTTGATTTTGAAGAGGCTATTTCATAGGGAGGACTTATGGAAACTCGATCTTCGGAGCGGGATCTATCACTCTTGGCGATGGAAGAAGTCGCCCACATGCCGTACCGCTGGGCGCTGGGCTTGGATGGGTCCAAATTTTTCAATGAAATAAAGGATCGGGAGGTCCTCTTAGGAATCCGATGCCCAAAATGTAAAAAAGTCTATGTCCCTCCTCGCAAGGTTTGTGGTCCCTGTTTCGTCAAGATGGACGAACTTGTGGAGTTGGGGGATGAGGGTATCGTGGAAGCGGTCACGGTAGTCAATTTTCCTTTCATAGACCCCGAAACGGGAGAAAGAAGGCCTGTTCCCTACATTTATGGGTATATCAAACTGGATAGAGCGGATAATTTATTCTCCCACATTATTAGAACTCGGACTGGAGTTTCAGTGAAAGTCGGAGATCGCGTCAAAGCGATTTTTGCCGGAGAAAAAAAGGGGAGAATCCAGGACATCTCCCATTTCGAACCGGTTTAAATCTCTGAGCAAAGGAGAATTTTGATCCTTTCCAAATTCATTATTCTCCCAAGCGACGAATCTCCGCACCCGCACCCCGGGAAAGGATTGGGGAAAGAATGTTCGATAAGGGAAAAATAGAAGCCATAAAACTGGCCGCAGAGGGAGAAGGGTTTGATAAGTCCACTCCTGTCCTGACCGATTCCGGTATATCCCTGAAGCCTCTATATACACCCGCTGATATCGCCTCCATCGACTACTTCGATGACCTCGGCTTCCCGGGGAAGCCTCCCTTCACGAGGGGTGTGTACCACGATATGTACCGCAAGCAGCTTTGGACCCGCCGGCAGGTCTGCGGCTATGGTACGGCCGAGGAGACGAATGAGCGCCTGCGCTACCTGAACCAAAGCGGCCAGACAGGCTTGAATATCGTCCCCGATACGCCGACCATATATGGCCGTGATTCCGACGATCCTCTGTGCGAAGGCGAAGTCGGAAGGGAAGGAGTGGCTGTCGACAGTCTGGAAGACATGCGAGATTTGTTTGCGGGGATCCCACTGGATCGAGTATCCACTTCGGTTATCTACAACTATCCCATTCTGTTCTGCATGTATCTGGCCGTGGCCGAAGAGCAGGGAGTTCCTTTCGCCAACCTTGCCGGCACCCTGCAGAATGATCCCTTCACCATCATAGCCGGGGCCAAAAGCTGGATTACGACTCCCCGTGGTTCCATGAAGCTGTGCGTCGATGTAATCGAATTCTGTGCGCAGCACCTGCCTCGGTTCAATCCGGTCAGTGTGGTAGGGTACCATTATCGGGAGGCCGGCTGCACGGCGGCCCAGGAAGTGGGTTTTACCTTGGCCGGCGGTTTGGCCTACGCCCAGGCCGGTGTGGGCCGGGGTTTAGAGATAGACGATTTTGCCCCCAGGATCTCTTTTTTCTACAACGCCCATAACGATTTTTTTGAAGAGATCGCCAAGATGCGCGTAGCCCGCAGATTATGGCATCGGTTGATGACCGAGCGTTTTCATCCTAAAAATCCCAGGTCGGCGATGTTGCGCTTCCATACCCAGACTGCCGGCTCATCGCTAACCGCCCAGCAGCCCCTGAACAACATTATCCGCACAACCATCCAGGCGATGGCTGCCATATTGGGCGGGACCCAGAGTCTGCATACCAATTCCTACGATGAAGCCTTTAGCCTTCCCAGCGAACCGGCCGTCAAAATTGCCCTGCGAACCCAACAGATCCTGGCTTATGAGAGTGGGGTCACGCGGACGATTGATCCTCTGGCGGGCTCCTATTTCGTCGAAGCGTTAACGCAAGAGTTGGAAACCAAAGCCCGGCAGATCGTCGAGAAGATCGATGAGCTGGGAGGGATGCTGGCCGCAGTAGAAAAAAACTTTGTTCAGCAGGCCATCACCGAGGCCGGCCTCCAGAAGCAAAAAAGAATCGACAGCGGGGAGGAGACAGTGGTCGGGGTAAATACCTTTGTGGAACCCGAAGAAAAATTAAACATCGAGATTATGCGCCTGGCCCCGGAACTCGAGCAAAAGCAGGTCGAACGAGTGAAGGCTGTACGCCGGAAACGGGACGGAAAACGGGCTCAAGAGGCTCTGCAAAAGCTGGAAAAAGTAGCCCGGGAGGGAAAAAATACGATTGAGTCAACCATGGAAGCGGTAAAGACTCTGGCGACGACAGGGGAAATTGGCCAGATTTACAGGAAAGTTTTTGGGACCTATACGGACCCGGGTCTGTAAAAAAGAGCCAAATGCAGGTGGAGATTTATGAAGAGATATCCTTCATTTCGGATTTTAGTGGCCAAATGCGGACTGGATGGACATGATCGAGGCGCCCGAACGGTCGCCATTTCCCTGCGCGATGCGGGAATGGAAGTCATCTATACGGGACTTCACCAAACCCCGGAGAAGGTCGTGAACGCCGCTCTACAGGAGGATGCGGATGCGATTGGTCTGAGCATCCTTTCCGGAGCCCACATGACCCTATTCCCCAAGGTCCAGAAGCTTATGCAGGAAAAGGGGCTGAAAGATATGCTCCTTTTTGGCGGGGGAGTCATCCCTCCAGATGATGCCGCAGCCCTGGAGGCCCAGGGGATCGGGAAAATATTTCCCCCGGGCTCTAGCATTCCCGATATCGTAGATTACCTCAACCGGGTACTCAGTGAAAGGCAAGCCAAGAAGGAGGAAGGAAAAGATTCAGATTCCGGGCCAAGGTGAGGGTGAGAGGGAGTTCCTGGGTCGAGGCTGATAAAACCGTATTTTGAAATTTGTTGAAGGAATATTCAGAAAAATGGAATTTACCAAAGAACAGCTTTTGTTTCGGGATACCGTAGCCCGATTTGCGAGAGAACAGGTAGCCCCGCTGGCCGCGGAGATAGACCAGAAAGAACGTTTCCCCCAAGAAACTTTCTCCAAGATGGCTGAATGGGGGCTCTTGGGGATTGGCCTTCCCGAGGAATACGGCGGCTCTGGAGGGGGGATGGTTGAGTCCTGTATTGTCGCCGAGGAGCTGGCCAGGCACTGCGGCTCCACGGCAGCCACCCAGATCTTCGGTGGTTATGGTTACATCCGGGAATTTCCCGTGGAACGATTCCTGCGCGATGCCCGGATCATGACCATCGGGGGAGGCACTTCCGAAATCATGTGCCAGATCATTTCCCGGGAACTCGCCGCCGGAATTGAGGGGAAGAGATGATCGCCGGGGGGAAACGACAGAAGTTCTTCCCGGTCGCCAAGATTTTCCTTTATTCGATGAAATCGTTGGGGAAAAGAAGAAAGGAGGCGGGAAAAATGATTAAGGGATTTCCTTCTACTTTGATGGATGATATTCAGCTGAATATTACGAATATGATCCGCCATACCGTCAGGAATTTCCCGGAAAGGGAAATTGTCTACAGAACCCCCCAGGGGATTTGCCGTTACACCTACCTGGACGCCTATAGAAGAATGCTGCGTTTGGCCAATGTTCTAAAAAGATTAGGGGTGGAGCCGGGGGACCGGGTGGGCGTCCTGGACTGGAATACCCAAAGGCACTATGAGTTGTACTATGCCATTCCCGGGACGGGTGCTGTCCTTTTACAGATGAATTTGAGGATCTCACCCACCGATCTCGTCTATGTGGCCAATCACAGCAAAGCCCGGGTCATCTTCGTGGACGAGTCCCTTCTCTCGATTGCCGAAGCCATTGCCCCGCAGCTAGAGACCGTGGAGGCTTATGTCATCCTGTCGGATAAAAAGCTAAGCGAAATTCCGACCCGGCTGAGTCCAAAGTACAGCTATGAAGAGATGCTGGCTGAAGAAAGCGCGGAATATGATTGGCCCGTCATCGACGAGAAATCTGCCTACAGCGCGTGTTATACCTCAGGAACAACGGGCAAGCCGAAGGGGGTCTATTATTCTCACCGGGGAATTTACCTGCATACGATCATGCGCGGTTTGTACGAGGGGTTTACTTGTTATGACAACTTTATGCAGATTGTCCCCATGTTTCACGCCCAAGGGTGGGGCCATTTTCAGTCTGCGACCCTGGTGGGGGCGAAGATTGTTCTCTCCGGAAGGTGGACGGTCGAAGACATCGGCGCTCTGGTCGATTTGATGATTGTGGAAAAAGTAACCTTCAGTAACGGGGCTCCAGCCGTTTTCATTCCCATGCTGAACTATATCCAGGGGCTCAAGGAAAAGCCCGACTTCCGGGGAACCCGGTTCAGCTGTGGGGCGACCGAACCTCCTTTGGCCATGATGAAGGGATGGAAGGAATTGACCGGTGCCGAGTTTTTCCATGGCTATGGGGCCACCGAGACCTCCCCCCTGGTTACGGTGAACTTTTTAAAACCCTCCTTAGTCGACAAATTATCCGAGGAAGAAAAGTGGGAGCTCAAGAAAAAACAAGGTCTGGTCCTTTCCGGAGTCGATTTAAAAATCGTTGACTCTGCCGGCAGAGAGCTCCCCCATGATGGCAAATCGGTCGGTGAGGTACAAATCCGGGGCCCCTGGATTACAGGGTCTTATTTTAATGACCCGCGAACAGAGGAATCTTTTGTCGGGGGTTATTGGAAGAGCGCGGACGCGGCCGTCATCGACCCGGATGGTTATATGAAAATCGCAGATCGATATAAGGACCTAATCAAGAGCGGTGGGGAATGGATCTCTTCCGTGGACCTGGAGAATACGATCATGGCTCACCCGGGGGTATTGGAGGCGGCAGTCGTTGGGTTGCCCCACCCCAAGTGGGAAGAAAGACCTCTGGCCTTAGTTGTTTTGAAGGAAGAGTTCAAAAAAAAAGTGACGCCAGAGGAGATCCTGGATTTTCTGAAACCGAAATTTGCCAGATGGCAACTTCCTGACAAGATCAAGTTTGTCAAAGAAATTCCCAAAACCAGTGTGGGGAAATTCAATAAGAAAGAGATTCGAACGGCCTATCAGGATGAATTTTCCCGTCCTGGGCAGCGCTGATTTTGCTATTACAAACGCAACAAGAAAAGTGTCATTGCGAGGAGTCCCGCCCTTCGCGGGACGACGAAGCAATCCCAATAAGGCCGAGATTGCCGCGCCCTTCGGGCTCGCAATGACTTGTAAGGATATTTATTGCGTTTGCTTTAGTACTGGCGAGGATCCCAATTTTTTCTGCAACGGGGTGCTGCGCTGCGTGGATTGTAATATTCCAAATCACCGCGCCCTAAAGGAATAAAATCTGAGAAGGAGAGGTGTGGGATGTCGCGCACGTATCGAGATGAATATCAGGCAAAATTGATCACCGCCGAAGAAGCGGCCAAACACATCGAATCCGGAAAGCACATCGCGATGCCTCCGGGAGCCGGGGAACCCAGAGCCCTGTCCCAAGCGATCGCCAGGAGAGCGGAAAAGGGGGAAATCGAGGGTGTGCAGGTGGATAACGTTTATACCTTCGGTACAAGCAATCCCCTTTGGGACTCCAAACTGAAAGGCCGGGTCATTCTGACTTCGCTGTTCGTATGTGCAGCTCAGAGGTGGGCCATCGACGAAGGGGTCGGGGAGTTCACGCCGATCTATTACCAGGATTGTCCCCGAGTGTATGACCGGGGAGATCGGCCCTTGGACGTCTTCATCGCGGATGTTTCGCCGATGGATAAGCACGGATACTTTACCTTTGGAGCCGCACTCTCCAACTCCCAATCCTGCGCTCGCGCGGCCAAGAAGGTGATTTTGGAGGTGAATGAGAAACAACCAAGGGTGTTCGGGGATGGTTTCATCCACCTTTCAGAGGTTGACTTTGTGATTGAAGACCATCATGACCTCCCGGAGATTCCGGAAATCTCTATTTCCAAGGACGACGAAGCCATGGCGCAATATATTGTCGACCTGATTCCTGACGGGGCCTGCATTCAGATCGGCGTGGGGGGGGTTCCGAACGCGGTATGCAAGTTTCTGCATAACAAGAAAGAACTGGGTATCCATACCGAGCTATTCGGGGACACCTTGCTGGAATTAATCGAGAGCGGGGTGGTCACGAATCGAAAGAAGAATATTCATCCGGGAAAAGTCATATGTACCTTTGCCCTGGGGTCGCGGAAAGTATACGATTACATGGATGATAATCCGGGCTTTGAATCCTACCAGGTCGATTATACAAACAACCCCTATGTGATCGCCAAGCACGACCACATGATCGCCATCAATGCCACTCTGCAGGTTGATTTAACGGGCCAGTGTTGTTCGGAGTCCATCGGGTGGAGGCAGTATTCCGCCGTGGGGGGGCAAGCGGATTTCTCGCGCGGGGCCTTTCTTTCCAAAGGGGGCAAATCCTTTCTCTGCCTGTATTCAACCGCCAGGAACGGGACCATATCCACCATTGTCCCCTTTTTAAGCCAGGGGGCCAACGTAAGTACCCAGCGACAGAGCGTCATGTATATTGTCACTGAATACGGGGTGGCGACCATGTGGGGGAAATCAACCCGCGAAAGGGCCAAGGAGCTGATCAATATTGCCCATCCAAATTTCAGGGAAGAACTCAATAGGGAAGCCCGGAAGATGAAACTCCTGTAGTCCTGACCTACTGGCGCCGTCATTTTGGATTTCTGGAGTAGAGACCAAATAGGAGGGAGGTGAAGAATATGAACTGGGCCGCTTTTCTTTCTTTTTTCCATCCGATGGTTGTATGTGTGATTTGCGGAATATGGATCTTATGGATTTTACGGAAAGATTATCCTCGCGCCAAATAGTTGAATTAGGCGTTTCCCAATGAAATTCCCGGGAAAACTGGGAAGAAAGGAGAAAGCAATATGGTGACCTTCATATTTTGGGCGACTTTGATCCTTTATGTTGTTGTCTCACTTTACGTAGCCAGATATATCAAAAACATCAAAGATTATTATGTTATGGGAGAGAGAGCGAATACCCTGTGGATTACAGGATCTTTGACCGCCAGTTACTTGAGTGCGGTGACATTTGTGGGGATTGCCGGGATCGTTTACCTGAATGGGCCGCCAATTTTTCTTCTGGTCTATGGGAGTTGGATCGGCATGGTCGGGGCTATACTCTATGTGGGCAGAAAATTAAGGGCCTACGGCAGTATGACTATGCCTGATTTTATCCAGCGCCGTTACGGAACGAGCGTCAGTATTGTAGCCACCATTATCTTGATCGTGGGCCTTCTGGGATACGGCCTCGTCCAACTTATGGGGGCTGGCGTGTTGCTGAGTGCGGTGACGGGAACGTCTTATACCACGATGATCATCGCCTTCTCTATCGCGCTGATTTTCTTCTGCGCCACCGCGGGAATGTGGAGCGTGGTGGTAACCGATACCCTGATGATGATCACCATTCTGGTCGGGTGTTTTGTGGTAGCCCCGCTCGTGGTAGGTAAGGCAGGCGGTTTTGAAGGGATCACAACCGGCTTGATGCAGAAGAGTCCCCTTTTTTGGAGTTCCGGAGGGCCAGTCCTTAAAGCGCCCATAGGGTGGTCGCTCGGCCAACTTATCCTTTGGGCGGTATTTTTCCCAGCTGCCCCGTGGATTGCCATGAGGGCCTTCCCGTGTAAGAATGATTTTGTTCTCATGCGTTCAATTGCCTGGTCGACTCTCCTGGCCACAACTACGGTCACGGTTCTCTTCCTGGGTGTGAGCGCCACTTACTTGTTGAATCCGAATATCAAACCTGCCGATCAAGTTTTCGTCTGGGCCTGTCAGACTCAGGTTGGCGCTTTTCTCGGGGGAATGGGGATTGCAGGAATTATGGCGGCTATTCTGTCTACTGCGGCCACTATTTTTATCGCTGCCGGGTTCGGGCTTTCTCGGGATTTGTATGAAAGACTTGCTGCCCGGGATGTGACGGAAAAACAAAAGATTGCCTATGCCCGGATCGCCCAAGTCATTGTGGGTGTCGTGGTCCTGGTCCTTGCCCTGCAAAGGCCGCTCTCCATTTACTGGATTGGAGCCTGGTCCGGCGCATTGTTTGCCACGGCCTGGATGCCCATGCTGGTAGCAGGATTTGAGTGGAAGAGAGTGACCCGGCAGGGAGCCTATGCTTCTATGATCCTTGGAATGGGTTGTTACATCCTGCTCTATCAAATGGTTCGGGTATGGAAGATGTTTAAATTACCCTGGAATCTTGATCCCATAATCTTCGGGATCATTATTTCCTGTGTAATCCTCTGGATTGTTTCCCTGCTGACGAAGCCCACGAAGGAAGATCTGGCCATGCACGATCAATTAGAGGCGATTCGGCTCTCCGAGCAGACCATTAAAAGTTTTCCTGCACCCGGTGCGTTGCAAAAGGAGATCGGAATAACCAGAAAGACCGCGTGGGCCGTGATTGTGGTCAGTATTATATTTTTCGGCTGGCTGATTATGAAAATCGTCCCTGCTGTATCCTAGGAGAGTATCCCTAGCCATCTTGTTCGCCAACCGATGATTACAACCAAAAAGGGGGAACCATCATGCTGGGTTCCCCCTTTAATTTCATTTTTCCAGGGAGATTCAATCTCTGGAGATGAGGTTTCAGAATCCAGATCATAATATCGCAGTCCTAAAGGGGTACAGCCATCCATTGGCAAATTCATGGGTGAAAGGCGTTTTAGGTAAGGAGATTACTCAGGACTCCTAAAAGGATTATCTCAGCGGCGATCACGGGGAGCGTGCCTACCCCAACGATGTCTCCCTATCTACCCATTTCCCCAAAGCAAATTGCGGATGAAGCCGTGCGGGCGTAGTCGGCAGGAGCCGCCTCCGGGCACATTCGTGTCCGGGATCCGAAAGCCGGGGCCCCCTCCTCCAGTCTGGAGTTTTTCCGCGAAACCGTCAGGGACATAAAAAGCCGGTGTGATGTGATCATCTGCATTACCAGCGGGGGAGGTTATTTGCAGACTAAAGAAGAAAGGATTCGAGCCGTCGAAGAATTGAAACCCGAGCCTGCCTCCTTTGATGTGGGAACGATGAATTATGGGGTTTTCCCCATGGTGGAGAAGGCTGCCCGGCTGATCCGGGAAGTCGGCTTTGAAGTCGCCTCTCCGGATGAAACGAGGTCCATCGTCCGGACAAAGGGAAGAGATCGGGTCACCTTTTAGATTCCCTAAAGTGGCCAATTTACTTGGGATTAAAAACTCACCATTCAGTAAAAAGTCTTGACTTCGAAGTTCGGCTCTGCTAACCTCCGCTTTAACATTTTTATCGGCTCTGCCCAATGCCAGAAAGACAAAAATATGAAACTTAATCGGGAAGTGGATTCTGTGGGGGTCGCCCTGAATGAAATGGAAAAGTTTGGGAATACGGAAGGCGATCACAATGGCGACATTTGGAATAGATAAATTGTCAATACTACTAGAGGCAAAAAAAATAACAGTTCGTTTCGGGGGACTCCATGCTTTGCAGCGAGTCGATTTCCAGGTAAAAAAAGGAGATATTTACGGACTCATCGGACCCAATGGGGCTGGGAAATCAACCTTTATCAATGTTGTAACGGGAATATACAAGCCAGAAGAAGGCTCAATTCTATTCGAAAATCAGCCCATCCAAGGAATCAAATCCCATATCATCGCCCAACTGGGCATTGCCAGAACTTTTCAGGCCCTGGGACTATTTCCCAAAATGACTGTCCTGGAGAATCTCTTGATTGGTCTGCATGGTCAACTGCTCGGAAATGTTTTTTCGGGATCCCTGAGGCTCCCGGGCATCAAAAAATTGGAAAATGAAGGCCAGAGAAAAGCTCTCGAGATGCTCGCTTACTTAGGATTAACAGATATTGCAGAAAGAAAACCGGTTGACCTGCCATTTGGTCACAGCAAAATCATAGAATTAGGTCGGGCCCTCCTAACAGACCCCAAACTCTTACTTCTGGATGAGCCCACGTCAGGGTTGAGCGCCGATGAGAGTAAAATGATTATGGAGGCCATCAATAAAATAAGGTCGGAAAAGGGTGTTACGGTTTTACTGATTGAGCATAATATCCCCTTTGTGCAATCGATCTCTGATATAGTGGGTGTCCTGAATTTCGGAATCAAGATTGCCGAGGGGAAACCCGAAGAAATCCTTTCCAATCCCCAGGTGGTGGAAGCCTATCTCGGAAAGAAGGATGGGAATATTAAAGATTGAGGATCTGCAAGTCTACTACGGTCGTAGCCACGCCTTATTTGATCTAAATGTGGAGGTTGCGGCAGGAAGCATCGTGGTCATGCTTGGAGCAAACGGAGCCGGCAAAAGTACTACTTTTAAGACCATCTCCGGTCTATTAAAACCTAAGGAAGGTAGAATAGAGTTTCTGGGTAAGTCGATCCACCATCTTCCTCCCCATAAGATTGTAAAGCTTGGGATTGCCCAGGCGCCTGAAGGTCGGCAGCTTTTCTTAAATTTAACGGTTCGCGATAACCTGAGAGCGGGGCAATATGATCTCATCGATAAGGTGGAGATGAAAAAAGATTGGGATCAGGTTATCGGTTGGTTCCCAATACTTGGGGAGCGATTAAATCAACAGGCCGGAACTCTTAGCGGGGGCGAACAACAAATGCTGGCGATTAGCCGGGCATTCCTAAGCCACCCAACCCTCCTCCTTCTGGATG
>Ga0315295_10001290_pt1 | contig 21441 bp, 23 predicted proteins | sample YL17G14_0_MG_FD_204453 | JGI IMG/M metagenome (GOLD analysis project Ga0315295, IMG submission 204453) | Sediment microbial communities from Yellowstone Lake, YNP, Wyoming, USA - YL17G14_0 | ecosystem: Environmental > Aquatic > Freshwater > Lake > Sediment | place: USA: Wyoming | collected...
TATCGCTTTTGTGCCGATAAGGACCAGCTTCACGCCTCCTCCGGATCTTTTTTGAATGCCTATCGCTTCCTCGGCTTTTCTTATCAGGTTCTCGTTGAACGCTCCGCAAAGGCCCCTGTCGGAGGTGAATATGACGAAAAGCGTGTTCTTTGAGCGGTTCCGCAGCGAATACACGCTCTCTCCGCCCATGTGAGCGGCCAGGTCCGTCACGGCATAAATATAAGGACGGGATGAAAGGGCCCTTGCTTCCGCTTTTTGAAGCCTGATAAGAGATATGCTTTTCATCGCCTTAGTTATTTTCTGAGTGCTCGTTATCCCTTTTATCCTCTCTTTAAGGTCCTTTATCTGTACCATCTATTTGCTCCTGAACATCGCTTTGAACTTTTCGATCGATTCCTTCAGCTTCCCGTCGGATTCCTCGCTTATCAGCTTCTTTTTGTTTATGTCAGTGAGCGTTTCGTAATAATATGTCCTAAGATATTCCAGATACGCGGCCTCGAACCTGTTCACATCATCCTTCTTGATGTCGTCAAGGTAACCCTTTACGCCAACGTATATGACCGCGATCTGCTCCGCCACGTCCATCGGGACATATTGCCCCTGTTTCAAGACCTCGGTAAGCCTCTCCCCCCTGGTCAACTGGTTCTGGGTCGCCTGATCGAGCTCAGAGGAGAATTGCGAGAATGCCGCCAGCTCCCTGTACTGCGCCAGGTCCAGTCTCAGTCTTGAGGCGACCTGTTTCATCGCCTTTATCTGTGCGGAACCGCCGACCCTTGAGACCGAAAGCCCCGCGTTAATCGCCGGCCGCGTTCCCGCATTGAACAGGTCGCTCTCAAGGAATATTTGTCCGTCAGTGATCGAGATGACGTTCGTCGGGATGTACGCGGATATGTCGCCTGCGAGAGTCTCGACTATGGGCAGCGCCGTTAAGGACCCGCCTCCGAGCTCGTCGGACAGCTTGCAGGCGCGCTCCAGCAGCCTTGAGTGAAGGTAGAAAATGTCCCCTGGATAAGCTTCTCTTCCGGGCGGCCGGCGCAACAAAAGCGACAGCTGCCTGTACGAGGCCGCGTGTTTCGAGAGATCGTCGTATATGACCAGAGCGTGTTGTCCTTTATAAAGATAGTGCTCCCCGATAGCACAGCCTGCATAAGGCGCAAGATATTGCAGCGATGGCGGAGCGTCCGCCGGCGCCGCTACTATCGTGGTGTATTCCATCGAACCGGTATCCTGAAGGACCTTATAGATCGACGCGATGGTCGACATCTTCTGCCCGATCGCGACGTATATGCACTTTACGCCTTCCTTTTTCTGGTTGATGATCGTGTCGACCGCGAGGGCGGTCTTTCCCGTCTGCCTGTCACCTATTATGAGCTCCCTCTGTCCCCTTCCGATCGGGATCATCGAGTCTATCGCTTTTATCCCCGTCTGCAGGGGCTCGCGGACGGGGTGCCTGTCAACGACAGAAGGGGCGAGATACTCGATGTTCCTGTTCTCTTTTGATTCGATGGGCCCTTTCTTATCCATAGGTTCGCCCAGAGAGTTGACCACCCTTCCGATAAGCGCGTCTCCCACGGGCACTCCGGCTATCTTTCCCGTGCCTTTTACCTTTATTCCTTCGGTGATAGAGCTTACCTCTCCCATTATCACGGAGCCTATGTGATCATCCATAAGGTTAAGAACTATGCCTTTTGTGCCGTTCTCGAATTCCAGGATCTCGGACATCTTGGCCGACGGGAGCCCTGAAATGATGGCTATCCCGTCCCCGGATGAAACAACTATGCCCTCTTCCTTTTCACGCACGATCCCCGAATAAGCCTCGATCTTTTTTTGAAGGATCTTGCCTATTTCCTCATTCTTCATATGGTTCTCCTGTCATACTTTTCAACATGTTCCTTAGCGCGCCTTTTATTGAAGCATCGACAACATTGCTTCCGTACTTTATCGTAAGCCCTCCGATAAGATCGGGATCCACTCTGTAGGTCGTGTTCACTTTTTTATTGAGATGCTCATGAAGCTTGAGTTCCAGCTTTTTCTTTTCTTCTTCTGTCAGCGTGATCCCGCTTGATACATCAACATCCACCTCTCCGGTCTCCTGGTTCAGCAGATTAATGTATTCCCTGGATATGTTATACAGCTCTTTTTCCTGCTTGTAATCCATCACGACGTTAAGGAACCCTTTTGTAAGAGGGTGGCAGCCAAGAAACGCATCGATCTTCTCTTTTCTCGAGATGGACCGGTTAGCGAGATAATCGCAGGTCCGCTTTTCTTTTACGATATCCTTAATGTCGCGCATTTCATCCTTTAGCGATCCCAGGAGATCCTCTTTTTTGATCGCTTCAAGCAGAGCCTTTGCGTATTTTTTCGCTGCCACTTCAGTTCTCCATACTATTTATGTAATCGTCAATAAGGGCTTTCTGGGATTTGTGGTCAAGTTTCTTCCTTATCAGCTTTTCCGCGATCATCACCGAAAGTCTCGCGGTCTCATCCATCATCTGTTTTTTTGCCTCCGCTTTGAACTGATCGATCTCGCCCTCCGCTCTTTTTTTGAGCTCTTCTATCTCCCGGGCCGTGCCTGCAAGTTCATCCTTCTTTAATCTTTCCGCCGCCTCCCTGGCTTTCTCCAAAACCTCCGCGGCTTCGGTATTGCCCTTTTCTATGCTGGCTCGGCTCTGCTCCAGATACGCCTCAGCAGACCTGTTCTTTTCTTCAGCGTCGGAGATCTCTTTCTCCACGTATATCTTCCTGTCACCCAGTATCTTTCTTACCGGCCCGTACAAAAAGTAATTGAGCACATACATCAATATGATGAAGTTCAATATTACAGCAACAGCTGTAGCATTTATCTCGAGCAACGGACCCTCCTGTTTACTTTAACGGATTTACAAAAATAAGTATTATCGCCACAAGCAGCGCATACAGCGTCAGCGATTCAATGAACGATATACCTATGATCAGCGCGGTCATGATAGGGCCTCTCGCCTCCGGCTGCCTGGATATGCCCTCAACAGCCTTGCCCACAGCGAACCCCTGGCTGAGCGCGGAAGCCGCAGCAGCGATGGCCAGACCGAACGCGGCAGACATAATGGACACCATCTTTACATCCATATATTCATCCTCCTTTCTTTAATGGCCTTCAATGGCCATTGAAATATAGAATATGGACAATAGCATGAAAACGTACGCCTGTATCGCCCCTATCAGTATGCTCAACGCGAGTATCGGTATCGGGAATATAAGGGGGAACGCCACCAGACCCGTTAGTATCAGCAATATCGTCTCCTTGCTGAATATGTTGCCGAACAGCCTTACCGAAAGCGACAGCGGTTTTGCGAGCTCTTCTATGATATTGAGCGGAAGGAATATCGGATTGGGTTCGATGAACCTGTGAAAATATCTGAAGATACCCTTTTCAAACATGCCGAACGCCTGCACAAGGATTATGGTGAGAAGCGCAAGACCTACGGTCGTGTTAAGGTCCGCCGTGGGAGGCTTAAGGTCGAGCGGAAGTATGCCTATCCAATTGGAACACAGTATGAAAACGAACAGCGTCGCCACAAAAGGGAAATACTTGGCGCCCTTGTCACCCAGGCGCTCGCCGAGGGTGCCGTCAAGCTGTTCAAAGGCCAGCTCTATGGCGCTCTGAAAAAGTCCCGGCCTGATCCTGAGCGTGAACCTTATGGCTATCGCAGCCACGACAAGGAGCGCGGTAACTATCCACGCTGATATTAGCGTATCTGAGTTGAACGTGTACCCGTACAGTATCCACTTCGAATGGAGACCGATGTGCATTCCTTCCAAGTCTATTCTTCCTTTTCTATTTCTATTATCGCCTTGACCAGGCTCCAAAGGCCCGACAGGATGCCCAGGAACAGGAAAACTACCGTCAGCAGCTGTCCCGTCCTGAAAATATTATCCAGGAACACGCCGATCACAAGCCCCACGAAAGCGGGCATAACAAGGTTAAGGCCGAGGTTTATGTACTTCAGCACTTGATCTTATCGATGCCTGATGCCGCCAGGTTGAAATCCTCGGGTCTTTTGTCTATGAGCCCGAAATAATGGAGCAAAGCTCCCAGTATCCGCTCGGCCGCTTTCCCGTCGCCGTAAGGATTGATTGCTTTTGACATTTTCTCATATTCTTCCTTGTCTGTCAGAAGCTTTTCTATTTCTGTTATGATGTTCACAGGGTTCGTGCCCACTACTTTTACCGTGTTCGCCATCACAGCCTCAGGCCTTTCTGTTTCTTCCCTGAGAACAAGCACCGGCTTGCCAAGGGAGGGGGCCTCTTCCTGTATCCCTCCCGAATCGGTCAATATCAGGTATGTCATCTTCATAAGATGCACAAAAGGCTCGTAATCAAGAGGCTCAATAAGCTGAACGTTCGACTCCTTTGAGAGGACCTCGTTCACGGTCCCGGACACCATCGGGTTCTTGTGAACGGGAAGTATGACCGTGGCGATATCCCTGTGCTTGTGAGCTATCTCTTTGATCGCTTCGCAGATGTTCCTGAGCGGAACTCCGAAGCTCTCTCTCCTGTGGACGGTCACAAGGATCAGCTTTTTGTGCTTATCCCTTATTTCGATGCCGGCCTTCTTCAGGTTGAACTCCTTTTTTGCAACGCTGAAGAGCGAATCGATCACCGTATTGCCCGTGAGATATATGGAGCCGCTGTTCACCCCTTCGGCGATCAGGTTCTTGACCGCCGTGTCGGTGGGGGCAAAGTGTATGTCGGCAATGGCTCCTGTCAGCCTCCTGTTGATCTCCTCCGGGAAGGGATAGTATTTTTTGCCCGTTCTTAATCCCGCCTCCACGTGCGCCAGCGGAACGTGCTGATAGAATGCGGCCATCGAGGACGCGAACGTAGTGGATGTGTCTCCCTGGACAAGCACCATGTCCGGCCTCTCCCGTATGATCGCCTCTTCCACGCCCTGAACGCATCGCTCCACTATGCCCGAAAGCGATTGGTCGTGTTCCATGACCATAAGGTCATAATCCGGACGTATCCTGAAGGTCTTGAGCACCTGGTCAAGCATTTCCCTGTGCTGGCCGGTAACGACCACAGTTATCTCAAAAATGTCGGAGTGTTTCTTCATCTGCGAGATGATAGGGGCTATCTTGATCGCTTCCGGGCGCGTACCGAACACTAACATTATCTTCTTTTTGTGTATCATTTGCTCCTCCCGTTAAGGAAAGCCAGGTTCCTCAAGAGGTTCTTTGCCATGTCCAGCGCAAGAATGCCGAGGACCACGAATACGGACAAAAGGATCAGGGCAGGATAGTTATCGAAAGCGGTGGCCGCGAGAGCAGCGGCGCTCAGGATGACACAGGCGAAATATATTATCATCACGACCTCTCTCTGGTTGAATCCCGCTTTCAGGAGCCTGTGATGGATGTGCTTCTTGTCGGCCTCGAATATGGGCCTGCCGCTTACAGCGCGCCTTATTATCGCGGCGGCCGTGTCATATATGGGTATTCCCAGTACCGCGATCGGCACTATAAGAGCTATAAGGAGAGTGCTCTTAAGCACCCCCACCACCGACGCGCTCGCGAGCATAAAACCCAGGAAAAGGCTGCCCGAATCCCCGAGGAATATAGTTGCGGGGAAAAAATTATATCTGAGAAATCCCATTGAAGCGCCCGTGAGCGCGGCCAGGAGCAAGGCCGAATCCGTCTGTCCGGTCCTTATCGCCACTATGAAAAGGGCGATCCCCGATATCACGGCGATGCCCGCGGCCAGTCCGTCAAGCCCGTCGATCAGGTTCATCGCGTTGGTTATGGCCACCATCCAGATTATAGTGACGAGCGGAGCTACCGCTCCGAGCATCATCAACTTCGAGAAAGGCGTTGAGACGAATATTATCTGCGCCCCGAAATATACGGCTACGCCGGAGGCGACTATCTGCCCGGCCAGTTTAACGGCCGGGGGCATCCCCTTAAGATCGTCGAACAGGCCAAGCAGAACGATAACTCCTCCTCCAAATATCACTCCAAAGAGCGTTGTGACATCTTTTTCAGATATATTAACACCGAATTGCCTTGCCAAAATAAGACCGGCCGCCATTGAAACAACAAAACTCAGGAATAGCGAAAGGCCTCCGAACCGGGAGATTATCTTCTTGTGGATCTTTCTTTTTGACGGTCTGTCTATAGCGCCAAGCCTTAAAGCAAGTCTTCTCGCCGGAGGAGTGAAAAGTATAGTAAGCACGGCGGAAAGAAGAAAAACAATTGCATATAAGTACATATTTTGGTTTATATTATCATAAAATATCCCGTCAATCTATTATGAAATTTTTGAGGTTTTTGAAATCGTTCAGGATATATTTCGATAGAATGATACCATGATAACGCGTTCAAATTTGCCGATAACCGGGTTCGATATTAAAATGCTTAACCGGTTCTATGGGGTCATTTTGAGATCGGAAAGGGGCTTTGTTCCTCCTTCGGTAGCAAAAGCGGTGCTCCAAGACGGCCATATACCTTTTAAAACAGAAAGCCCGTATAATACCATTCATTTGCCGACCCCCCATATGGAGCTGTTGCCCTACCTCTCAATGGTATTAAAGTTCCGGGATAAAAGCGCGGCAATCAGAATAACGGATATGAATACCGTCAAGGAATTGGGAACTAACGAATGGCCGATCCCGTCGCAAAACCGGATGGCTATACTCGGTGCCGGATTGGGCGGTTCGGCTGCCGTTTTCAGCCGGATCGTAAATAAGAACGGTGAAAAGGTCTTCGGCGATATAGTTGGATTTGAGATCGATAGCCGCGTTGCCGGCAAGGCCATGCAGAACATCAGACAATTCAAGATGAGGAACGTCGTAATTAAATGTGCTGATTTCATGAGAGAGGACATTTCGGGCTTTAATATCTTCTACTTCAACTATCCTGTGATCGGGATTGAATTCCCCGGACTAATGGCTCCTGTGCTTGACCGCGTCAGGTCGGGTTCAGTTATTTTTGTGGCTGATAATCCCTTCATCCACGACCTTTTCTTGAAGGGAGGATATCACGTCGCACATAGGCCGGAGATGATGATCGGACAAAGCTCTTTCTGGACCTTTATCAAAATATAGCTCTATATCTCAGTGACGATCTGCTCCAAAGATTTCCTGCTTTTGGATGGCTTGACGAATCCTGATGATGGATAGCCCAGTGTGATCATCGCGACGACCTCGCGGTCTTTGGGTATCGAAAGGAGTTTCTTGATCCTCTTTTCGTCGAACCACCCTATCCAGCACGAGCCTATGCCCAGATCCCAGGCCGTTAGGACCATGTGCTCAAGGGCAATGCCGATGTCCAGGAAATACCACTTCTTGTTCACGATGTAGGATAATGCTCTGTGGATGATATCAATAGGTCCTGCGGTCGCCACTATCACGACCGGCGCGTTCCCTATAAAACCGTTGATCACCAGTTTGGAACCGATGGGCATGCGGCCGGACAGCTGCTCGATCTTTTTCTTGTCCCTTACAATATAAAAATGCCAGGGTTGTGAGTTTGAAGCGGAAGGAGCTAGGCGAGCGGACTCAAGGATAAGATCGAGTTTTTCTTCCTCGACATCCCTGCCGGAATAGTCGCGTACGCTGCATCTATCCCTTATGATATCCAATATTTTTGATTCCATAACCGCCCGATAAAAAAATGGCACACACGGGTTCACCGCATGTGCCATTGAATGTTATTTTTTTGTTATCGCCATTACGAGTATGTATATTGCCGAAAGCCCGACCAGATCATAGACCAGCCTGGATAAAAGCGTCATATTCCCTAATATGAGCGCAACCAGGTTAATATCGACGAGGCCTACCAAGCCCCAGTTCAAGCCGCCTATGATCACGAGCGCTAATGTGATCCAATCGATCGTAGTCATTTTTTTCAAAAATCTCACCTCCTTGTCATTTATTGATTATGTTTTACTCTAACACAACGTTTTAGAGCCTACAAGAAGATAAAAAAACACTTTTCCACCTCTATCAGAAGTTGAAATTATCAGCTTAAGATGGCGACATATATCCGATGAAGAACATTAATACGCTGATGTGGTTAACAGGCCGCCGAACACCCTCCCAAAAAGAAAAAACCGCCGATTCAGAAAAATCAGCGGTTCGCCCCAATTTATTTATAGCCCTAACGGGAATCGAACCCGTGCCTTGGCCTTGAGAGGGCCACGTCCTAGCCGCTAGACGATAGGGCCCCGGCTTGTTCCGATCACTTCTTTACTAAGGATATGTTATCGATGGCGTACCTTAAGCTTCCGATCTTCTTGGAAGCAATGAATATCATCTGCATCTGCAGCAGTCCGCCGCCGCCGTTCCTCTGAGAAATATCCAGAACTCCGTCACCTCTGCCGGGATTGTCCAGAGAAAAGTCGCTGAAAGGTATCACTACCCTTTTCCAGCCAGACCAATCCACCAGCTGGGTGTAGGCGAACTTGTCATCATAAAGAGGGACGCCTCTTGAGTCCTGTTCCACCTGCCAATTCCCCTTGTCATCGTCGACAAGCTCTATCTTTATCGAACCCGAACCAGGGCCGTAGCCATAAATGTCGATCGAAATAGCGTTGTATTTGCCTAGGTCAACGCCTTTTCTTGCGATATAGGTCCCTATCCCGCCCGCATACCAGTCGGACGCGTTACCTGTGACACTCAGCGACAGCTTGCCCACGCCGGCAGCTACCGAGGGATCGCCGTTGCGCATTTCTGCATTGGATACCACGTTGACAGTGACATTATCAAAACGCCACCATTCCGGATTTGAATTAAAATTGCCGTCTTCAAAATCATCTATCATATAAACATCGCCTGATGTAGCGCTTCCGCCAGCTCCGCTTTGGGGCGCTGGCCCTCCAAAACCGCCGCAGAACAGCACTACACACAGAGATAACAGTACCAGTGACCTTTTCATTTAATTTTTCCTCCTTCTAACCGATCAAAAACACGCCGGGATTATAACACATACCGTGAAAAAGCCGCCACAACATTTTATCGACTCACACCGTTATAATCCTAAAATATGCTGTCAGCGAAATGGAATTGTGGCATAATATTGTGATGCAGAGAACGATGACCAATGAAGGACTTTCTTCAGCCGAGGCGGCGCTAAGACTTAAGTCAGAGGGTCTTAACGAACTGCCTTCTCAGAAAAAGAAGAACATCTTGCTGATATTCCTTAATGTCGTGCGCGAACCCATGCTTCTTCTTCTGATAGTGAGCGGTCTTATATATGTTGTCCTGGGCGACACCAGGGACGCGCTCATGCTCCTTACCTTTGTCTTTGTCGTGGTCGGAATAACGTTCTATCAGGAGAGAAAGACGGAGCGCGCACTTGAAGCCCTGCGCAGCATGTCCAGCCCGCGCGCGCTTGTTATCCGCGACGGTGAACAAAAACGCATACCCGGTCGGGAAGTTGTCAGGGAAGACATTATCATACTTATAGAAGGTGACAGGGTACCTGCCGACGCGGTGGTCCTCTCCTGCTCTAATCTCAGCGTGGATGAATCTCTGCTGACCGGAGAATCCAACGCCGTCAGAAAATCCGAATGGAACGGCAGTGAGACCGCCAGAAGGCCCGGAGGGGACGACCTTCCTTTTGTATATTCAGGCACTCTTGTGATCTCCGGCCGAGGCGAGGCCAGGGTCACAGCTACGGGTTCGGGCACTGAAATGGGTAAGATCGGGAAGGCGCTGGGTACCATCCAGGAAGAGGATACCCTCTTAAAGAAGGAAACCTCAAGGATAGTGCGCGATTTTGCCTTGGCCGGGCTGGTCCTTTGTGCGCTTGTTGTGGTGGTCTATTCTTTGAGCCGTGGGAACTGGCTGCAAGGTTTTCTTGCAGGACTTACCCTGAGCATGGCAATGCTGCCCGAAGAGTTCCCTGTGGTATTGATAATCTTTCTTACTCTCGGCGCATGGAGAATATCAAAAAGCAATGTGCTTACCCGCAGGACGCAGGCGATAGAAACACTCGGGGCGGCAACGGTGCTTTGCGTGGACAAGACAGGCACCCTGACGCTCAACTCGATGAAAATATCCGCACTGTTCACAAAGAACAAGATGCTTTCACTTGACGCGCTTATCGGCCCCCTGCCAGAACCATTCCACGACATAATGGAATACGGGATATTATCAAGCCAGAAAGATCCTTTTGATCCGATCGAAAAAGAACTGCACCGGCTCGGAGAAGAGCTCCTATCCGGGACAGAGCACATTCACTCGAACTGGACTCTTGTCCGCGAATATCCTCTTTCAAAAAAGCTGCTCGCCCTGTCGCATGTATGGAGATCGCCGGACAAGCAGAATTATGTGATCGCGGCAAAGGGCGCTCCCGAAGCCATAATGGACCTGTGCCATCTTGACGGCGGCGCAATAAAAGAGCTGAAGGAAAAGATCGAAGAAATGACGAACAAGGGACTGAGAGTGCTTGGCGTGGCAAAAGCGTTGTTCAGGAAGGTGGACCTGCCCGAAGGTCAGCACGACTTTGATTTCAGGTTCGTCGGACTCGTCGGCTTTATTGACCCGGTAAGAAAAAGCGTTCCAATGTCGATAAAAGAATCGTACGACGCCGGCATAAGGGTCATAATGATAACCGGGGATTATCCGGGGACCGCCATATCCGTTGCAAGGGAGATAGGTTTAAAGGACCCCGATAAATATCTGTCCGGAAATGATATCGATTCTATGGACCCCCTTACGCTGCGCGACAAGATAAGAAAGATCAACGTCTTCGCTCGAGTCGTCCCCGAACAGAAGCTCGCCATAGTGAACGCGTTAAAGGCGAACGGCGACATAGTCTCCATGACCGGGGACGGCATCAACGATTCCCCCGCGCTTAAATCCGCGAACATCGGCATCGCCATGGGCGGCCGGGGAACAGATGTGGCGCGCGAAGCCGCGGACCTTGTGCTCCTGGACGATAATTTTTCATCCATTGTCTCCGCTATCAGGCTGGGAAGAAGGATATATGACAATTTAAAAAAGGCGATCTCATATATCTTTGCCGTTCACGTCCCGATCGCGGGCATGTCCCTTTTGCCGGTGCTGTTCCAGCTGCCGATAGTTCTTCTGCCGGCGCACATCGCATTTCTCGAGCTGATAATAGATCCCGCGTGCTCCACCGTGTTCGAGGCGGAGCCGGAAGAAGATAACATAATGAATAGGCCGCCAAGGGACCTGAAAGACCCCTTGTTCAACAAAAAGACGTTCACTCTCAGCCTTATGCAGGGATTAAGCATTCTTGCGGTCGTGTTCATCGTTTTCCTTTACGCTCTCGACCTGGGCAAGGGAGAGATGGAGGCGCGCACCCTTTCGTTCACTACCCTCGTCATAGCCAATCTGTTCCTGATAATCACGAACCTGTCATGGACACAGAACGTCGTTGAGATCCTCAAGAAAAAGAACCAGGCTCTCTGGATAGTGCTGATCGGAACGCTGCTCTCGCTGACACTCGTGCTTTATGTGCCTTTCCTCCGGGGGCTCTTCCATTTCTCCATCCTGCACGCGGATGATGTCATGATCTGCTTTGTCGGAGGGATAGTCAGCCTGCTCTGGTTCGAAGGGCTGAAGATGTTAAGGACAAGATCATTAGAGCAATAAGATCGATGGCTTTTTGCTTTTTATGGGTTGGCTGACCGTCGTGGACGACGTTAGAACTGTCTTCCAACGGTCGAACGAGCATGTTTACATGCCTGAACTTATTTAATTCTTTTCGAATGCTCCCATCGAATACGGCAGTGTCCTTGACTTGCCGTCACGATCGCAGGCCGGCGCGCCTTCCGTTGTGCCGCCCTCAGTGACCGCAGTCGGCGAACTTCCGGTAAAATGCAGGTCGGAAACAGAAACAAATAGCGGGTCAATATCTACACTCCCTGTGCCCGGATATCCGCCGCCCTGAATATCACAGCATTTTAGATCCAGAGTGCCAAGATATGAGAGCTCAGAATGCACAGGATTGGCTTCGGATGTATTTCCCCAGAGGATGCAATTTAAGATCGTTAAACTACCCCACTGTGCTATTGCACCGTAATCATTAACCGCATCATTTGATGTTATTGTGCAGTTTATTATTCTCATGGTATCAGACGAATATATGCCGGCATAGTATCTATTGGCTGTATTATTATAGATCAAGCAATTGATTAAAGTTCCTCCATTGCACGCTATCCCGCCGAAATCACTCGCGGCGGTATTTCCAAAAACCTCGCAGCTTGAAAGTATAAGAATTGCTCCACTATTTCGTGCGTCCACGCCAGCGCCTTGATTTGCATGGTTTCCGGAAACTTCGCAGCTTGTAAGTATAAGGGTTCCAAAAAATAAATGGACGCCTCCGCCATTGCCTGCTGAATTATTTGTGATTCTGCATCCTATGGCTTCAACAGTAGATGAGAAATCATGTATATATATGCCTCCACCACCACCTCCACATGAATTATCTGAAACGATGACATCATATAAATGAAGTTCTGCGTTTGCTTGATTAAAATAGATCCCTGGACCATTGGTGCTGCATAGGCCGTTCTTAACGGTCATATTTCTTATCGTCGCATTCTTGACATTGGGAACGCTTTCAATGCTTACGCATCTGGAAGAAGCGTCTCCGCTGATGATCGTACCTGTTTGGGACATACCTTTTAGCGTTATATTGTCCGTATTCGGCCAGATGACTTCTTCTGTATACGTCCCTGTCTCAACGCTTACAAGCCCTCCCACTGGTACCATTTTAAGCCCTTTTTGAATCGTCTTATAGGGATGCGTGGCACTTCCATCTCCAGCCTCGTCGCTTCCTGAAGTGGAAACATATATGATCGCCTTTACACTGCCGCCACCGCCTCCGCCACCCGTAGGATTCCCGCAGTTATAAAGGAATAATGAAGATAAACCGATCAAGATGATGATTAATAAAGGGGACTTTCTCATTTTGTTAGTCATAAATATTTTTATATCTAATTACTAAACTGGGAGACAGGGATTTGTTCTCCGGGCCGCCTTGGGGCGGCGCCTTCGAGACATGGTATTTTCCCTTCCGCTCGCTCTGGGCTCGCTTTTCCTCGCTCCGCTCGGCGGGAAAATACCTTTCAAATCCCTATCTCGTTTTGCGAAGCAAAACCTTATCGCTGAACGCGATACCAGCCATGAAGTACGCTTCGCGTTACTTCATGGCTGGGAGACAGGGATTTGAACCCCGATTAGCTGATCCAGAGTCAGCTGTCCTACCGTTAGACGATCTCCCAACGGCTGCGCCGTAATAACCAAATTCCAATTACCAATGACCAAACAAAACTCAATGATCAAAATTCAAATAAATTCTAGCGGGTTATTTAATGTTTGTATATTGGAATTTGTTTGGATCTTGATGTTTGGTTATTGGTTATTTTATATCCCACCACGGCGGTATCCACCACTGCGGCTGGAATAAAAGTATATAAGCTCCAAAAAGAACGATGAATAGAGATAATCCTATGAATATCCTGAATTGCCAGGTGAGCGGTTCTTTCCATTTCTTTATCATCCAGTACGAGAACGCAAGGCCCGCGAGTCCGGCAATGATCACAGAAACTCCCTTGAATATCGGGCTTGTGTTCGTAAATATCAGAAACTCAGTTCCCCTTGGTTCCATGCGGTAATTATATCACAGGAAAGAAAAAAATCAGACGTTTTTGAGGAAGGCGGGAAGTTCTATCTTGTCCTTTGGCTGCTGTATCAATTCGGGCTTTATCCTGCTTCTGATCGCCGATTCTTCGGCGAACTCTTCTTTTTCTTTGTGTTTGAAACCGGTGGCAATAACTGTTATCACTACCTCTCCCTGAAGCTTTTCGTCGATCACCGCGCCGAATATGATGTTCGCTTCGGGATCAACGGCATTGTAAATGACCTCGGCCGCGTCGTTGACCTCGTAAAGGGTAAGATCGCTGCCGCCTGTCACGTTGAATATTACACCTTTGGCGCCGTTGATGGTTTCTTCAAGGAGCGGGCTCGAGATCGCGGCTTCCGCGGCTTCAACGGACCTGTTCTCCCCTGAGGCGGTGCCTATGCCCATCATTGCGCTGCCGGCATCGAACATTATCGTCCTTATGTCCGCAAAGTCGAGATTGATGAGACCAGGAACGGTGATAAGGTCCGATATTCCCTTTACTCCGTGCCTGAGAACATCGTCCGCTATCTTGAACGCTTCGATTATTGAGGTCCTTTTTTCCACCACTTGAAGAAGCTTGTCGTTCGGGATCACTATTAGCGCGTCAACCTTCTCTTTAAGAAGCACAACTCCGCTCTCCGCCTGCGATATCCTCACCGGGCCTTCGAACCTGAACGGTTTGGTGACAACTCCAACGGTCAAAGCGCCCATCTCTCTGGCTATTTCCGCGATAATTGGCGAAGCGCCGGTGCCTGTCCCTCCTCCCATACCCGCTGTTAGGAACACCATATCCGCATCAGAGAGCGCCTGTTTAATGTCTTCGCGTGATTCTTCCGCGGCCTTTTGTCCGATCTCGGGGTTGGATCCAGCGCCCAGTCCTCTGGTAAGCTTAGCGCCTATTTGAAGTTTGTGGTCTGCGAGAGAAACAGATAATGCCTGAAGGTCCGTGTTGACCGCCCAGAACTCTACGCCTTTCAGTCCCGAGCCGACCATTCTGTTAACGGCGTTAGTTCCGCCACCACCGACCCCCATCACCTTGATGTTCGCGAAGGTCTTTGAGCCCTCGCCTAGGATAACATTGTTCACTTAAAAATTGCCTCCAAAAGACATGCTTGGAGTCCTTCTCAAACACGATACTATAGCAGGTTTCCCGTGAATTGCAAGCGTTTTCACCTGTATCTGATCACGGGAGCTTCGGGGACCCTTACGTCTATGTAAGCCACCTTTTCCATCTTGCCTTTTATCGAGCCTGTCAGCGCCCCAAGGACCTTGATCTTGTCACTAATGTCCCCGTAGCCGCCTATCCTTACCTTAAGGATATCTTCTATGTACAGCACTATATTGTCGCGATCGGATATGTCCATTTGAATACTGCCCATGGAGGGATACTTTGAAAGCAGTTCTATGGTGGATTTTATGAATACCCTTTCGGCTTCAGAGATCCTGGTGCCGTTCTCGAGCATCTTCTTGCTCACGCCTCTGATCACCGGGAATTTTCCTATATCCGACCTGTAGATTGAATTGCTCAGGTTCTGTTTTGCAAGGATGTAGCCCTCATTGTCCACTATCACCGGCTCGGACCCGATGATCACCATTGCGAAAGGCCTTCGTTCGGTCACCTGTATCACAACGGTCCCGGGAAGACTTCGCCTTATTCGAACATCCTTTATCTGTACCGTCTTGGAAAATCTTTCTTTTATATCGGCGGGGTCGATCAGGAATATGTTCTCGTTCACCGGTACGCGCGCGATCCTGATTATCTTGTCTTTTGAGATGTAGACATTGTTCCTTACTTCCACGTTATGTATGCGCCATACGGGAAGAGAAAAAACAAAACTGGAGATCAGTGCGAGAAGCAACAGGTCTATTACGGCCCAGGTTATGTACCAGCTTAATTTTTTAGAACGCGCTCGCAAGTATCTTCACCACAAGCTCGTCGAACGATATGCCCGCGTTTTCAGCTTCGGCCGGAAGGTCGGAACGATCCGTCATCCCAGGGATGGTATTCACTTCATGAACGTACGGCGTATGGTCGCCTGATACGATCATGTCCACACGGGATACCCCGTAACATCCCAGCGCTTTATGCGCCTCCAGAGCGGTGCTTTGCACAAGCCTGTAAAGGTCTTTGTGAAGCTTTGCCGGAAGAATAAAGTCAGTGCCTCCGGCGGAATACTTGGCCTTATAATCGTAGAATTCGCTCTTCGGCCTGAGCTCAAGCACCGGAAGCGCCCCAGTATCGCTCCCCATGCCGAGTATGCCGACCGTTACCTCTTTGCCTTTTATATACTCCTCAATGAACACGTCCTTGAACTTTTCAACCGTTTCGCGGACGATATTCTCCAGACCATCCTCTTCCTTTACAATGGACACGCCCAGGCTGGAGCCTTCGGAAACAGGCTTGACCACAACAGGAAATGGGAAGATCCGCTTAAGCTTTTCGCACTGCTCCGTAACGCTCCTGTTGTTATTTATTGCGAAATATTTAGGCGTGGGGATGTTCGCGGATTCAAACATTTTTTTTGCCGCCACTTTGTTCATTGCAAGCGCGGACGCGAGTATCTTTGAACCAGTATATGGGATATTGTAATGCTCAAGTACCCCCTGGATCGTGCCGTCCTCTCCGTATCTTCCGTGGAGCATTATGTAAGCAATGTCTATCTTCTTTTTCTTGAGGTTCTCTATCAGTTTGTCGTCGGCGTCAAATGAATCCGCCTGGAATCCCTGTTTCTTTAGGGATCCAAGCACCCTTTTGCCGGAGCGCAGCGACACTTCCCTCTCTCCCGAGCGGCCGCCCATGATCACGGCAATGCGTTTATTCTTTAACTGGGATTTTTCCATGTGGGAGATGATAACACCAAAGGTCGGGTTAGTCCATTATGGTGATGTTATATTTGTTGATCATGGCGACGGGGTGGTATGAGGTTTTTGCCTTTCGCAGGCCCGCGTCGCCGATATCCTGCTCCCTGTTGATGAACTTAACATCGGTCCATTTTTCCGAGCAGAAACGCTGGTTTATGTATTGAGCTATCCCTTCAAGCCCGGGGTCGGTCACTTCAATGTATATTATCGCGGTATCGGAGTTCAGCTTTTCCCCTATTGTGAAGGCTTTGACAGTGCCGCCGGTCATTACTACTGCGCCCGACAGACCCAGTGCTTCATAATTTTCGATCGCTTCCCTTATGGGCTCGTCAAAACAGACGCCGCCCTTCCTTGTTTCTTTCCATCTTTTTAGAAGGTCCATGCATCCCGCAATATGATCCTTTTCAAGCACCGAATAGACGGGTTCGTTGTTCTTCAGGAATTTTTTGATCCTGTTCCGCTTGCCGTCATATCTTTTACCCTTAAGAGTGGCAAGGTCATCTCTGTTATAAAGATAATCGCTGTTGTCACGGTCAAGATCGATCTTGAAACCCTTTTTACCCTCAAAATACTTTTTGACGGTCTTCTCGGATACCCTGCTCATCCGGGGCAGATATGACATGCATGAGCTGATGGTCTCAGTCATCATGTTGGTACCGATGGGTTCAAAAAGATACGCTGCCTCCCCTTCCGGATAAGCGACCACGCAAAGGTTCCCGTTCAACATGGTAACCATCGACCTGTCGCACCCTCTCCAGATGAAGAAGTTCGTAAAGGTGAGCTCGGAAGTTGAAGGAGATCTCCCGGAGAGGAGCCTGTTGAACAATGATATGTCTTCCAGCGTTATTTTTCTGAAGTCGGGGAACTTTGGGATGTCGGGTGACATTTAGCTGACTATTTGTTTCACCATGGTCTTGCAGAGGTTCTTGTCGCAGGCTTTGCACCATGCCCTGTTCTTTTTCATCACCCTGGGGGCTTCTTTTACTTCCTTGAATCCGAGTTTTTCATAGAAGCCGGGGTTCACGGTGTTCAGGTACATATCATATTTCGCCCTGTCTATCATCTTGCTTACAAGAAGGCTGCCTATGCCGCACTTTCTCCAGCCGTCCTTTACTCCTACATTCGAGAGTTCGTGGATCTTGTACTTGCCGTGGGTCTTGAGCTTTGCCACGCCGATCAGGTTCTCGCCTCTGTAGGCCACGAAAAAGTCGTCGAATCTCATGCAGGGGACGAATAAGCCGGCTTCTTTGATAAGCTTAGTTATCCGTTCTCTGTCATTTTTAACGGCTTTTCTGATTTCCAGGTCGATCATTAGTTATACCTCCAGGCAAGATAAACAGGCACAGATTATAGCACGGATCTTAAGATAAGACCAGAGGTATGTTCGAGGGCTCTCGCTATCAAAGAAAAGAATTCAACCAGTGCGGCTCGGGGATAATAGCTGCCAGCCTTTTGATTTCACCACAGAGAACCAAAAGCCTGTTAATAAAGAGGTTGTTATCGCGAGCATTATCAGCGTCACAAAAAAGGTCTCACTGATAATTCCTAGATCGAAAGCAACTGTTGCGATCACTATCCCGGGCCCGCCCCTTGCGTTCATGGCGACAGCAAAGTTGAATGACGACAATCGATCCGAGCCGGCAGATCTTGCGCCAATAAAAGTGCCAATCAGTTTGATGGCTGACGCAAAAAGGAGAAAGAACAGGAAAAATCTAAAACTGAAATGATGTATCAGATCAAGCCTTAGTCCTACCACAGAAAAATAGATCGGGATAAAAAATGCGAGTGAAACTTCTTTGATATGCATCTTTATGTCCTCGAGATCATCATTGTCACCGAGCGAACCTGAAATGATCCCGGCCAGAAATGCCCCAAAGATCACATTAATATTTAGAATGCTCGCAAGAGCGGAGAAGAAGAAACATACGAACAGTACATATCCCAGCGCTGAAGATTTCAACAGATAATTTATCCTGAGCTTTGTAACAAAAGAGAACAGCCTAGGCATCAATAATAAGGCGGCAAGAAAAAACATCACTGTTATAAAAACGGTCCATACAATGCTGCCGATCATATAACCATGTGTTGATACGACCCCTGTTGCTATGGAAATTGCGATCCACAGAAGGACATCCTCGATAGTTGCAGTGGCGATCACGATCTTTGCAAAACGTGTGTTCTGCATTTTAAGATCTATGAATATCTTGGAAATGACGGGGATCGATGTGACCGCCAGCGCAGCGCCTATTATTAGCAGGAATGCCAACAGGTTATTTGCCGTACCTATATAGGGGGCCATGTTGTAGACCTTAAGAACATTCACCCCTATGATGAAGGGGATAAGCGTCCCGCCAAATAAAATAAAGGCGATTAACTTTATATCCTTTTTGACAAGTGACTTTTCTATCTCAAAACCCGATATGAACATCAAAAGAACAAGTCCCAGCCAATAAAGGGCGGAGATCAGTTTGCCTTCCGTGGTGAACGCATTGAATAGCCAGGTATAAGCTTGCGGAAAGAAATATCCGAGCAGCGTCGGCCCCAGGAGGATACCGCCAAATATCTCTCCTGTCACTCTTGGCATCAGGAATCGTTTGAATAAATACCCGAAAACACTTGAGAATGCCAAAAGCAGCACAATAGCGAACAAAAACCTGGTGAGCTCGATATTGCTGAGAGATGTCATACTTCTTCCTTTGTGTGATACTTAAAATGATCTGCCGGAGCGATTACAATTATTATAATGATTTGATAAGCAGATCTTATTCTACTTTAATTACCGAAACGGGGCATGCTCCCGCTGCTTCCCTTATCTTGCCCTCGTTAGCCGCCAGGTCCGCTTCCTTAAGGACAATGGCGACATCGTCCATCTTGAATACCTCAGGGCAGACGGTCTCGCACACTCCGCAGGATATGCAGCCGTCCTCTATCGTTACTTTTGAAATTGCCATAAAATCGCCTCCCGTTTTCTGGCGCATTGTATAACAAATATTAAAAAAAAGGAACGTCAATTGATGTTATTCTGTTTTACACTTTTAATGTTTTGACATTGCCTTTCTGCTGTAATAGACTTCTGTGCGTTAAAGGAGGTGAACACATTATGAAAAAATTAGTATTTATCCTGTTATTGGTATTTATTGCGATGCAAAGCGCCTCTTTCGCGGCCCTTGAAAACAAGAAAGTCGAGATCGGCATCCCTTATCTTGAGATGTCTGCGATAAGCTTTCTCCATCAAGATGCCAACAAGCAGGTCACATCTTTCACGGGCGTTAATTGGTCACTGGGTATTACTCACCGAATGTACTTTGAGCCTGTCAAGGTCAATGAAATTAATATGAGCTGGGAGATAGGTACTTGGGCTTTGATAATACCTTATATCGGTGCAGGGGGAGATTATGTATGGGATAACGCATGGTATGCTGGCATAGGGCTATTCTACATATTCCCGTATCCCCGTGTCGGAGTGTTCTTATAAGCAATAAGTTAAACTTTTGAAAAGTTTAACCAAACCCCTTCGAATAATATTGAAGGGGTTTTTTTATGACCTGCCGATCCTCTTTTCCACATCAGCCACTGTTTTGACTATCTCGATAACGCTGTCCGGATTGAGCGATATGGAATCGATGCCCTTCTCCACGAGGAACGCGGCAAAATCGGGATAATCGCTGGGCGCCTGGCCGCAGATCCCCACTTTGACCTTATGCTTATGCGCAACCTCGATCAGATGGCTTATGCTCCTCTTTATCGCCGGGTTCCTTTCGTCGAATATCTTGGCAAGCTGAGCGGAATCCCTGTCGACCCCGAGGGTCAGCTGGGTCAGGTCATTTGAACCGATGGAAAAACCGTCGAACCTCTCTGAGAACATGTCCGCAAGTATGATATTGGAAGGTATCTCGGCCATGACATATACTTCAAGCCCGTTCTCGTGCCGCTTAAGACCGTTCTTCTCCATTTCTTTAAGGCATTTGTCAGCCTCTTCGACCGTTCTGCAAAAAGGTATCATAACGACAACGTTGGTAAGACCCATCTGCTCCCTTACCCTCTTTATCGCCCTGCACTCGAGCGCGAACCCGTCCCTGTATTTGTCATCATAATATCGCGATGCCCCGCGGAAACCTATCATCGGGTTGTCCTCGTGCGGCTCAAACTGCGCGCCGCCTATGAGGCCGGCGTACTCGTTCGTCTTGAAGTCGCTCATCCTGACTATCACCGGATAGGGATGCTGCGAGGCGGCGATCATTCCGATCCCCCTCGCCAGGTTCTGTATGAAGTATTCCGATTTGTCCTTGAATCCCTTCGTCATGTCCGATATCAGCTTTTTAGCCTTCGCGTCCTTAAGCTCCTTGAATTTGAGCAAGGCCATAGGATGTATCTTTATGTGATTAGTTATGATGAACTCCATCCTGGCAAGGCCGATACCCTGCGCGGGAAGCTTCCACCACCTGAAACCGGCCGCCGGGTCGCCGATGTTCATCATTATCTGGGTCTTTGTCTTTGGAAGGTCTTTAAGGTCAAGCTCCTTTGTCTCGTATTTGACCGCACCTTCGTAAACGAATCCCTTCTCACCCTCGCAGGAGAGCGTTATCAACTGACCGTGCTTAAGGACCTTGGTGGCCTTCCCTGTTCCAACTATCGCTGGAATGCCGAGCTCCCTGCTCACTATCGCCGCGTGTGATGTTCTTCCGCCGTGGTCAGTTATGATGCCGGCCGCTTTTTTCATTATCGGCACCCAGTCAGGGTCCGTCATTAGGGTAACTAGGATCGAGCCTTCCTCGAACTTGTCTATCTCCTTTGCGCTCTTAAGCACCTGGGCTTTTCCGGAAACGATGGCCTCCCCTACCGCCATCCCCTCCAGGATCTTTATTCCTTTTCCCAGGAGGTTATACTCCTTAAATATCGTCGCTTCTTTCCTCGATTCGACCGTCTCCGCCCTCGCCTGGACAATGAAAAG
>Ga0315295_10001291_pt1 | contig 21440 bp, 10 predicted proteins | sample YL17G14_0_MG_FD_204453 | JGI IMG/M metagenome (GOLD analysis project Ga0315295, IMG submission 204453) | Sediment microbial communities from Yellowstone Lake, YNP, Wyoming, USA - YL17G14_0 | ecosystem: Environmental > Aquatic > Freshwater > Lake > Sediment | place: USA: Wyoming | collected...
AGCCCGAGTCGAACCACACGTCGAGGATGTCGAGCTCGCGCCGGAAGGGCCCGCGCGCGCCGCAGGCCGGGCAGGCGTAGCCCTCGGGCAGGAACTCCTCCACCGCTCGCTCGTACCAGGCGTCGGAGCCGTGCGCCCGGGTCACCTCGGCCGCCCGGCGCGTGACGCGCGGATCGAGGGCGGCCTCGCCGCAGGCCTCGCAGTAGACCGCCGGGATGCCCACGCCCCAGCTGCGCTGGCGCGACAGGCACCAGTCGGGGCGCAGGCGCACCGACTCGCGGATGCGGTTCTGCGACGAGGCCGGGTCCCAGCGCACCGTCTCGATCAGCTGCAGCGCGCGCTCGCGGTGGGTGGGCCCGCCCGTGCCCGGCGCGGCGCCGAGCGGCGCGGGGGCGTGGTCGATGATCATGAACCACTGCTTGGTGGCGCGGAAGATCACGGGCTGGTGGCAGCGCCAGCAGTGGGGGTAGGAGTGCGAGAAGGTCGAGTGCCCCAGCAGGCGGCCGCGGTCCCTGAGCCAGTCCACGATGTCGGCGTTGACGCTGCGCACGACCGCGCGCACCACGCCGCCGTGCCCGTCCTTGGTCTCGCGCACCTCGTCCAGCACGGGGCGCCCCACGAAGGGCTCGGCGCCCGCCAGGAAGCGGCCCGCCTCGTCCACCGGGCACAGCACCTCGAGCCCCTCGCGCTGGCCCACGGCGAAGTCCTCCTTGCCGTGCCCGGGCGCGGTGTGCACGAGGCCGGTGCCGTCCTCCATGCTCACGAAGGGCATCCCGTCCACGACGCGCGAGTCCCGGCCCCACGGGCCCTCGAAGACCGCCGCGTCCGCGGCGGCGGTGCGCCGGCTGCCGTCGGCCGCTCGAGCGCCGGTGAGGTCGCCGCCCTTGAGGCGGGTCTCGACCGTGAGGGCGGTCCAGCCCACGTCCTTCGCCACCGCCTCGAGGCGCGCCGCGGCGAGCAGCCAGCGCTTGCCTCCCGCGCGCGCCACGACGTACTCGGCGTCGGGGTCCACCATCAGCCCCACGTTGGCGGGCAGCGTCCAGGGCGTCGTCGTCCAGGCCACCGCGGCGATGTCCGGCGCGCCCCCCAGCACGCCGCGCGGATCGCGGCGCAGGGGGAAGGCCACGTAGATCGAGGGCGAGGGCGAGTCCCGGTACTCGATCTCGGCCTCGGCCAGCGCCGTGCGGTCGGTGGGGCACCAGTGGATGGAGCGCAGGCCGCGCTGGATGAAGCCGCGCTCGGCCAGCGCGGCGAAGGCGTCGAGGATGGCGGCCTCGAAGCGCGTGTCCATGGTGAGGTAGGGCGCGTGCCACTCCCCCCATGCGCCCAGGCGCTCGAACTCGCCCTTCTGCACCCCGACCCAGTGGGCCGCGTACTCGCGGCAGCGATGGCGCAGGGCGAGGCGCTCGGGCTGGAGTCCCTTCTCGCGGAACTCGCTGGCGACGCGGGTCTCGATCGGCATGCCGTGGTTGTCCCAGCCCGGGACGTAGGGCGCGTCCCAGCCGCCGAGCGAGGCCTGGCGGACGGCGGCGTCCTTCCAGATCTTGTTCGCCGCCGTGCCCATGTGGAGGTGGCCGTTGGAGTAGGGCGGGCCGTCGTGCAGCAGCCACACCGGCGCGTCCCGCCGCGCCTCGCGCAGCTTGCCGTAGAGGTCGCGCTCCTTCCACCAGGCCAGACGCTCCGGCTCGCGCCTGAGCAGGTCGGCCTTCATGGGGAAGTCCGTCCGCGGCAGGTTCAAGGTGTCGCGATAGCCGGCCATGCGCTCCTCCCAGGATCCCGGATCGACTGCAACGGAAAAGCCCCGACGCCTGAGCGTCGGGGCGGACGTGCGCCGCGGTGCCACCCGACTTCGCGCCGGCCTCGCGGTCGGCGCCTCGGGAGCCCGTCTCGGGGGCTCCGGCCCGCTGTCGTGGGGCGGACGGCCGGCTCTACCGGGCGAACGCCAGGGGCGTCCGCCGTTCGTCCGGCGGCTCGGGGGTGATCTTCGGCGCGCGGGTTGGTGCCGGGCTCGCACCGTCCCCGGCTCGCTGGTACGCGCCGCGCGTCTACTCGTCCCCTTCACAGCCTCGAGGCCCGGCACGTTGCCATGCCGGGCCCCGGTCGTCAAGCCGCGCCTCGCCGTCAGGGGATCTCGCGCCAGGAGAGCGTCACGAAGCTCGCGCCGTACTTGCTGATGTTCTGGGAGATGGCGTCGGCGCTGTAGAGCACGCAGCAGTCGCCGTTGGCGATCTTGACCGTGGTCGTCCCCTTCACCACCAGGCCGCCCAGGATCCAGCAGGTGCCGTTGATCTTCAGGTCGCCCTCGATGTAGATCATGCCCCGGAACGTGAAGTTGCCGTTGATGGTCATGTCGCCGTCGGCGTAGAGCAGGCCGTCGCCGTCGCCACCGTTGTAGGCCCAGCTGCCGGAGTTGTTCTGGTGGACGCCGTCGTTGTCGAGGTAGTAGATCCCCGTGGGCGGGTCCGGCTGGCTGCTCCGGGCGGCGCCGACCCAGGTGTAGAACTCGGACTGGGTCATGTTGAAGCAGTCCCAGGGGCCCTGGTAGAAGCCGGTCTGGGCGGGCGCCGCCGGCGGGTTGCCGTTCTGGACCGAGGACCCGCCCGAGCTGATGACGCCCTCGCTCCACGCCCCCGGCAGGTTGCCCGAGCCCATCTCGTAGGTGTTGCACGGCGGGCGGCCCTTGGTGCCGGCCGGCGTGGTGGCGATGTGGTTGTAGCCGCACACGTCCGAGTTGCCCGAGAAGTCGATGCCCACCTGGGCCACCACCGCGCCCTTGGCGTTCACGATGATGGGCTTCTGGATCACCTCGACCTGGACCCTGCGGCGGTCGCCCCCCGCGGTCCCGGTGGAGGTGACGACGTAGACGGGATAGCCCGACGTGGTCTGGACGTGGGGGTTCGCGGCCGGGTCGTACTTGTAGATCGCGGTCCGCGCGGGGTCGGTCTTGTACTGCACGGTCAGGACGTTGGGGCCGCGGGAGGCCGTGCTGTAGGCGAGCCAGGCGCCCGCGGGCTGGGCCGTGGCGAAGCCGGTCGAGTCGGTCCCGAGCACGGGCACGCTGCCCGCCGCCACGTTGAAGATCTGGGCGACGGCACGGGCGTTCGTGCCCAGGCTGATGTCGGCGTTGCGGATGCGCGCCAGCGCCTCGCCCACGCCGGCCTCGGCCGTGTTCAGGGCCGAGGCCTGGCGCAGACCGTGGCTCGTGATCTTCTTGTCCACGTTGACCGAGACCATGAGCACGGTGGCCAGCAGCGAGAGCACGAGCAGCACCAGCAGGGCGACGACCAGGCCGATGCCGCGCTCGCCGCGCGACGCCGCCTTCGGGATGGGGACCATGGCCTGCTCCTATCGGATGAAGACGACGAGCGCGCCCATCGTGCTCGAGATCTTGACGCCGGCCGCTAGGTCGGCGAGGTAGGGGGTGGGCGCGCCGCTCGGGTAGACGCCGTAGTTGAAGTTGTTGGCCGTCAGGGCCGGCACGAAGTTGGCCAGCGTGCCCGCGGAGGGGTCCACGCCCAGGTTGGGCAGCGTCCCCGCGTCGGTGAAGTAGATCCTCACGCCGCCCACGTAGCTGGTGCCGCTCTGCCGCCAGCCGATCGCGATGTCGTTGCGCGACGAGCCGCCGTAGTCCGCGGCGAGCAGCGCGGTGACCACGCCGGGGGCGTCCACCGCCTTGGTGTGCGCGAAGGAGAACGTGGCCGGGTTGGTGTCGCGCAGGTAGATCAGCCGCCCCGTGCCCGACCCGTTCTGGCTGCCCGCCACGACGTCGAGGTTGCCGTCCCCGTCCACGTCGGTGATGGCCAGGCTCGTGAAGGCGTCGTTGGCATAGCCGAAGCCGGACATGAAGGTGAAGTGCGGGGTCGTGTTCTTGTTCGCGCCCTTGAAGAACAGGACCTGCCCGCTGTAGTCGCCCCTGCGCGTGCCCACGACGAGATCCTTCTTGCCGTCGCCGTCGATGTCCGCGGTGGCGATCGCGGTGACCTCGCCGATCACGAACCCGGTCGTGCCCCCGGCGGGCGGGTAGACCTCCTCGCGGCTGAAGGCGGGCGTGACGGCGTTGCTGTTCTTCCACACCTCGATCGTGCCCAGGTTGGCGGTGGGGGACTTGGTGCCGACGACGATGTCGGGCATGTCGGCGCCCGCGCCCCCCGCGCAGTCCGGCGTCACCACGGCCTGGACGTCGCCCTGGTCGGTGGTCTTGTAGTTCTGGCCGGTGCTGTAGCTCGTGGTGAAGTAGCCCTCGTTGCCGCTCGAGCCCTGGGTGAGCCACACGAAGAAGTTGCCCGAGGCCGTGACCTTGGTGCCGGTCACGAGGTCGGGGCGCTCGGCGAACGGCGTGTTCTGGTCGAGCGCGTCCACCGCCATGGAGAGCACGGCATTCGGCGCGCTGCGGGTGTAGGTGGCATCGGCGTTGAAGAGCGGCGTGGCGTTGTACTCGTCGAACCAGACCGAGATCTGGTCCGCGCCGCCGGTGTCGGAGCCCAGGATGATGTCCTCGTCGCCGCGGGCCTCGTCGGTCTTGTTGGCCTTCCAGTCCTTCTCGATCAGGTCCCGGCTGGCGAGGCAGAGCACGCGGGTGGCGTTGAGCGTGATGACCTGGAAGCCGGCCACGCCGAAGCTCTGGCCCGTCAGCGTCTGGCCGTCCTGCAGCCAGACGCCGTTGATGGACATGCTCGTGGTCGGAAAGAACCCGGCGGGCGGGATGCACATGACGGAGTAGGGCGTGGTGTGCGGCGGGTCGTTGATGGGCACCGTGACCGAGTAGTTGCCGCTGGCGTCGGTGTAGGCGTAGCCCGGCACGGTCAGGCCGCCGTCGGTCGTGACGCCGACCCAGACGCCCTCGAAGCCGCCCTCGCCGGCGTCCTGGGTCTGGTTGCGGTTGTTGTCGCGGAAGACCGTGCCCCGGATGGTGCCGATCGCGGCGCGGTAGATGCCGAAGGAGACGCTCTCGCTGCCCCCGTCGGTCATGGTCCCGGTGACCGGGTTGGTGGTGGTCACGATGAACGAGTCGGGCGCCGTCACGGTCACGGTGTAGGAGCCCACGCTCGTGAAGGCCGAGTCCTGCCCGGAGACGTCGGTGTACTGGGTCCTCGCGGCGGGGCTGTACACGACCTTCACCGCCGACCGTCCGGTCTCGCCGGCGTCGAACGCGCCGTCGTTGTCGGCGTCTACGAACACGAAGGTGTGGATGATGCCGCCCTCGATGGGCACGTTGGGGAACGAGCGCGTGGTCGCCGGCGGCACGGTGACCGACAGGCTCTCGGGACTGCTGAAGTTCACGTAGCCGGCGGGCGTGGTGTACTCGGTGAGCCAGTAGGTCCCGGCCGGCACCGGGAACAGGAAGTACCCCGTGGACGACGTCGTGACCGAGTAGGTCCCCAGCTTCATCACGGCCCCCGGGAGCCCGGGCTCGCCGACGTCCTTGACGCGGTCCTTGTCGAGGTCGTTGTAGACGTAGCCGTCCACGCCGTACTGGGCGGGCCCGAAGTCCGGGACGTTGCGCAGCGAGTTCACCTCGGTGCTGAAGCGGCTCTCGGCGTAGCGCCCGCGCCAGTCCGGCTTGCCGCTCGGGGCCGTGATCCGCACGGTGATGCGCTCGATGTTGCGCAACTGCGCGGCCGGCACGGGGCCGCTCGCCCAGTCGTACGGCGTGCTGCTGCCCTTCATGTAGACCGTGAACAGAGGGGGCACGCCGCTTCCCGGCGGGCGCAGCAGGGCCACGCGCTGGGTGACGCCGCCGTTGTTGCCCGACGAGGTCTCGCCGTAGACCTGGCGCACCAGCTCGTAGTCGTCGGGGTTCGGCGTGCGCCGCGCGTCGATGCCGTTGGCGCTCGCCACGTCGGCGGCGTTGACCAGGCCGTCGTTGGTGAGGTCCAGCGTCCAGCGGATGACCTCGGCCCCGGAGCCGTACTTGACCGGCGGCTCCCACGTGGTGCCGTTGAGCGGGCAGGGCTTCGGGCTGCCCGACGGATTGTAGGCGACCGGGGAGGCGTGCCCGCTGGAGGCCGTGTCCGGGTAAGGCTGCAGGTTCGCGTTGATGAGCACCTGCAGCGAGTCGATGTAGGCGATCGCCGGCTGCGGACTCGAGGTGTAGTCGAGGTCGGCGCCGTAGCCCGCGCTGCGCAGGTCCCGCGCGATCAGGTCCAGGGCCACGCGCCCCGCCTGCGAGGCCTCGATGCTGTTGGCGCTCGACGTCTTGCTGCGCGAGGCGGTGTACATCACGGTGGTCAGCGTGATGACCACCGTGGCGAGCACCAGCACCGTGATGAGGAGCTCGATGAGCGTGAAGCCGCGCGGGGCGCGGTGGCGGGTGCGTGCGGAGCGGGATGCCATGGCTATCGCCTCACGTAGGTGGTGGCCGTCACGGAGCGGGCACCCAGGTAGGTCCACTGCACCGTGACGGTGACCTTCTTCAGGTTGTCGAGCGGCGCGGCCATCGTCGTGACCTGGTAGAACCGCTGCCACTGCCCGCCCGAGCCGAGGGCCTCCGTGCCGCTGGTGGGATGCCGGCCGTCCGTCAAGTCGGTGCCCGTCCATGTCTGCCCGTTGAGCTGCTCGATCTTCTCCTGGGCGTAGTAGCTGGCCGAGTTGGTCATGCGCGACTGGAGCTGGCCGCGCGAGCCGGCGGGGAAGAGCTGCCCGACGGAGAGGATGCCCACCGTGAGGATCACGAGCGCGACCATCAGCTCGGTGAGCGTGGTGCCGCGCTCGGCGCGGCGGTGGGTCGAGTCCGGAACGTGCATGGTTGACCTATCGGGTGAGGACGAGGCCCGAGAGCTGGACGCTCACGGTGTCGCGGCTCCCGCGCCTGTCGGTGAGGACGATGAGCCCCGACTCGGCGCAGCGGCCGTCGGTCTGCATGTGGTACCAGCCGTTGACGCTGGCGGACGTGAACGCGATGCCGTTCGGGAGCAGCCACTGCGTGGAGATGCCGCTCGGGTAGTGGATGTGATAGGTGCGGTACGCGCCGGACGTGAGTGTGGCCGGGATGTGCATGGGCTGCTCCACGCCCGTGGCGATGGCCTTCTCGCGCGCCAGCCGCAGCTGCCCGGCCACGTCCTCGGCGGCGCCCCGAAGCTGGAACGAGGCGGAGAGGCTCTGGAAGGCCGGGATGCTGAAGCCGAGCACGATGCCCATCACCACGATGGTGATGGCCAGCTCGATCAGCGTGAAGCCGCGTTCGGAATGGTCGGTCATGGGATGGGACTCCCACAGGGATAGCAGTCGACGTGCCGCACCCGGCGGGCCGGGCGCACGCCCCGATTCCCAGGGTATATCGGCCTCCGGCGGGGGTTTCTGAAGGGCGCAGGAGGCCTCCGGCGGGGTGGGCCGGGCGGGAGGCCGCGCAGGTTGCAGCGGCGGGCGTGCGGGATGCGAGGCCCGCGGAGGCGCCCCGGCCCCGGCTAGGGCGAGCCGTCCCCCGGGTCGGCCCCGGCCGCGGCGGCCGGACCAGCGAGGTCGGCCAGCAGGAAGCACGCGTCGGCCACCGTCGGAGGGGCATGCCGGTGGCGCGGGTCGCGCGCGAGGTCCGCCGGGGACCGGTTGCCGAACCGGTCGAGGCGGACCGTGCGGTGGGCCTCGGCGTCCAGCGGGCCGGGGGGGAGGCGCGTGCCGATCTCCGCGAGGCGGGAGAGGTCGCGCGCGACCTCATCCCAGGAGCAGGGCTCGTCGAGCGCGGCATCCTCGTCCTCGGGCAGCACGCCCTGCGCGATCAGCGTGTCACGCAGGGTGGGAGCGTGCTGCGGCAACTCCAGCAGGGGCAGGCACGCGGCACGCGCGAGCATGTCCTGCCACAGGGCGCGGGTGAGCACGTCCTCTCCGCCGGCCCCGGGGTCGATCAGGCCCGCGCGATCCGCCCAGCCGAGATAGGGGCCCACCCCGCCCGGATCGGCCCGGTGAGCCAGCCGGCGCTCCACGAACTCCGCCGGGTCCACCGTGCGCGTGCTCTCCCAGCGGAGCGTGGGATCGTCGGCGAGGCGCACCTCGAAGTGGAGGTGATCGGTCGTGGCGCGGCCGGTGTGGCCGACCCGGGCGATGACTTCGCCCTCCAGCACGGGCTGGCCCGCGCGTACGCGGATCGAGTGTGGCCGCAGGTGCGAGTAGACGCTGTAGGCGATGCCGCCCTCACGCAGGTGATGGGCCAGCACCACGTGGTTCCCGAAGCCGTTGGTGTGGTGTCCCACCTTCACGCTCACGACCAGGCCGTGGGCGCAGGCCCGCACCGGGTCGCCGCCGTGGCCGTTGCCGATGTCCATGCCGAGGTGCTTCTCCTCACGGCCGTCGGCGGGGGAGTAGCCGCGCAGGACACGGCAGGCGGTCCCTCCGTCGCGCGTGTTGACGGCGAGCTCGGCGGAGTCCGCCAGCGGGTAGGCCCAGGTCCCGCTCCACGGCCAGCGGCCGGCCTTCTCCTCGTCGAGGGGGAGCAGGCCGCCGAGCAACCTGGGCTGGGCGAGCCCGGGGGCGGCCAACGCCAGTGTCACCGCGAGCGCCAGGCACAGCGCGGGGGCAGGACGGACAGCGGGACTCCCGGGGGGCCGGGATGACCTCAGCGGAGCACCACGAGGCGCGTCGCGGGGCTCGAAGCGCCGCGCGGACGCACGAAGTAGACGCCGGCCGGCCAGTCCCGCGTCAGGCCCGGGGAAAGCCGGGCGCGCAGGACGGAGCCCTGCGGCACGGCGTCGACGCACGCCACGCGCCGGCCCGCGAGGTCGAAGACCTCGATGGCCGGGACCGGGCCCTCGGGGGGGGCGTGGCATGACAGGCGAACCTCCTCACCCGCGTGCACGGGATTCGGCAGCAGAGTCAGCGGGGCCACCACGGGCAGGCGGGCCGCCGGCACGCCGAGTGGCGGAGGATAGTCGGTGACGCGCTGGCGTTCCATCAAGTGGCTCACGCCGCCCGGGGTGGTCCGATAGAGGACCGTCACCTGGTCCGGCGAGAGCGGGAAGACCTCTCCCTGCACGGCCTGTCCGTCCGTCAACGCCGTCACGTCCGTGCTGCGCGCGTCCCAGCCGAGCACGGGGTCCCGGCGGCGGTAGCGGACCTGCGACACGCCGCTGGCCACCCGCTCGAAGACCACGTGCAGCCCTCCCTGGCGGTCACGCGCGATTCGGGCGCTCATCAACGAGTTCCCGCTCGCCTCCAGCGTGGTATCCCTGGGCGCGAAGCCGCCCGAGGCGAGCCGGCGCTGGTAGTGCATCTGGCTGATCCCCGAACCTGTCTCGAGATACACGGCGTGCAGGGTCCCGCTGCTGTCGACGACCGCCGAGACCCAGTCCTGCGAGAGACCGTCCTGGACGGTGAGGATCTGTGGGGGCGACGGCAGGGAGTCCGGCGCACAGCGCGAGAACCAGAGGGTCGGAGGCCAGACGGCCGAGTCGACCCAGGTCACGATCGCCCCGCCCGAGGGCACCGGCACCACCGCCGGGCTGCTGGGGTACGAGCCGGACGACGTCACCCGGATGGGCTGGCCGAAGGGGGAGAGGTAGGGGAAGCGCATGAGCATGAGCCTGGCCTGTCCCAGGTTCGTGGACACCCATGCGACGTAGACGCCGCCCTTGCCGTCGGCGCCGATGGAGGGGTTGCGGCAATCGATCGTGGCCGCGGTGAGCGGCGTCTCCGCGGTCCAGACTCCGCCGACCCGGGCGCGGTAGTAAGGGAGAGCGAGGCCCGACCTCATGTCGCTCCACGCCAGCGCGAGATCGTCCCCGCCCAGCAGGGCGAGGGAGGGCTCGAAGGCGTCGCCGGGCGAGTTCGTGACGACCTGGCCCCCCTCCCAGACTCCGCCGCGCCGCGTGCGCAGGACGATCTGCTGGTGGCCCAGGCGGGACTCGCTCGCCACCACGTAGATCGTCCCGTCCATCGCCATGGCGGTGGTTCTCGTCGGGGTCTCGACGTCGGCGGGCGAGTATTCCCCCACGGTGCGGTCGACGGGGGGCAGCCACCCCACGGGGCGGACCTGGGCGAGGAATCGCACGCCCTGGCTCTCGGGGGCGATGCCGAACAACCCGATGCCCGTCGGGGCCCCCTGGAAGGTGCGGGTCTCGGGCAGGGGGGGGCCGTCGTACATGAACGTCCGCCCGGTCGTTCCCGGGAAGACGTCGCCGGCGTCGCCGCGATTGCCCCCCTGCGTGAGATGGCTGGAGCCGTCGGCTTCCACGAGGAGGACTCCCGGGTAGAGTCCCGAGTTGACGGTGTTGGACTGGATGCCCTGGCCGATCACGGCGTCGTCCACGTGGTAGACGATGAGTCCCTCCGCGGGCAGGTTGCGGTCGAAGGACTCGCGGCGGCGGCTCTCGAGGAGGAAGTGCTCGGGGCTCGCCTCGCCCTGGAACCAGAGCTCGACCACCGGCGCCCCGTGGGTGAGCGGGGGCAGCACGATCGTCGTGTCGCTGGCCGGCCGGATCGAGCTGGCCCAGCCCATGAACAGCGTCGGCCAGGCTCCCAGATGGGTGGGGTACTGCGGCGAGCGGCCGTTGCCGCCATAGACGCCGGTACCCATGAGCGACCAGTTCCCCGGGCCCGAGTTGGTCAACCCACCGTCGCGAGTGTCGTAGAGGTCGGGCAGGCCGAGCGCATGCCCGAACTCGTGGCAGTAGACGCCGATCTCGGAGATGTTGCCCGGTGCGAAGTAGGACATCTCGGGAAGGACGCTGAACCGATCGAGCCGCATGTGCTGGGTGAGCGATCCGGGCACCAGCTCATTGGTCTCGAACGCGTCGCAGTTGGACCAGTAGCCGGAGAGCCTCGAGGTGATGGACCAGAGGTCGTTGTTGAAGCGGTTGGGGGAGGCCTCGCCGCCGATGCCGGGGTGCACGACCCAGAGCATGTCCACGAAGCCGTCCCGGTCGAAGTCGAAGTCGGCCCACCGCACCTGGTCGGAGCAGGCGACGAGGGCATCGCCGACCAGCCCGGCGGAGTTGTTGGGGGTCGCGGTCCGTGACAGCCCCCAGCTGTTGAACCCGTAGTACGCCTTCTCGTGCGGCAGCCGGACGGTCCCCACCACGCGCCCGCAGACGAACAGGCGGCCCCCCGAGGTCCACTGGTAGTAGTCGTAGACCGAGCCGGTCGCGGTCGAGCCGGCGGAGTCGAACAGCGCCGAATCGAAGCTGGCGGCCGCGTAGGTGAGGGAATCATCGGCGTAGGAGACGAGGATGACCGGGATGCGCCAGACAGGCTGGGTCGCGCTGACCCCGAGCTCGCTCGGGCGCACCGGGACCTCGAAGAGGCCGTCGTGGAAGCCTGCCGAGACCTCGGGCGGTACTCCACCCAGGAGCGGAGGCATGGTCGCCGGGGCGGGAGCGACCCCCAGGACCAGCGCCGCAGCGCTCAGTAGGATGGGCAGAAGCGTGATTCGGGACACGGGTACCTGCACGGACCGGCTCTTCCCGGATGGTGGACGGCTCCCCGGTCGCGCATACATCATACATCCGCTCAGTTTCGGGCGCAGGTCAAGAGGTTTGTCCCGAGCGCTGGCCCGGGCGGGTTGGATGCCCCGGGAAGGCTATGCTAGCGTCCGGCCGTGCGTGGCATCCTCCCATGAGGCCCGGTCTTCTGGCTTCGGCGGCCATGGGGCTCGCCGTGTGCACCGCGGCGGTCGCGGGGTCGGCGCGGGCCGTGGATCTGCCGCCGCTGCGCGGCTCCTCGGTCCCGTCTTTCACCGCGGACGTGGCGATCTCCCTCGATGGCCAGGGCCGGCCGGCCCTCTCGGTCTCCGTGCTGGTGCCCTACCGCGACCTGCAGTGGATCCTGCTGCCTCGGGGCTACGCCGCGGGTGCCGAGATCATGGTCTCCTTCGAGCCGCACAGGCGGGGGCGCCGCGTCTACGGCGATGTCCGCGAACGCCGGCTGGTCGTGCCCTCATTCGGCAACACCGTGTCGGCCACTTCGGCAATCGTCGAGAGCCGGTCGTTCCAGGTCCCGCCGGGCCGCTACCTGGCGCGGGTCACCGTGCGCGACCTCAACGCGGACGAGGCCTCGACCGCCTCGGAGTGGCTCGAGGTCCCAGACTACTCGAAGGTCCCGGTGGGCTTCTCGGACCTCGACCTGGGGGTGGTGGACTCCTCGGGCCGGTTCGAGTCCGTCCCGGCCCGCACCTTCGGGCTCGACGTGAGCCGGCTCGCGGCCCGCGTGGCGCTCTTCGACAGGCGCCCCGGGCCCTGGCCGCGCGCCTACCGCTTCCGCTATCGCATCCTCGACGAGCAGGGTTCCGAGGTCGTCGGCGGGGACAGCGCGGTCACCCTGACCCGCTCCGCCGAGCCGCTGGTCGTGCGGCCCTCGAACACCGACCTCTTTCTGGGCACCTACGTCCTCCAGGTGGAGCTCTCCGAGGGCCGCTCGCGCTGGCGGGTGGACCGTTCGTTCGAGGTGGATGAGAGCGGCCCCCCGCGGGGCAAGGAGTTCGAGCGGATGCTCGAGGTCCTCTCCTACATCGCCGACTCGAAGGAGATCGCGCACCTGCGCGCGCTGCGGCCCGAGGAGCAGGCACGGGGCTGGGAGGAGTTCTGGAGCCGGCGCGACCCCTCGCCCGAGACGCCGCGCAACGAGGCGCTCATCGAGTTCTTCCGCCGTGTGCGCCACGCCGAGCGCCATTTCGAGGGTTTCGGCCCGGGCTGGCGCTCGGACATGGGCCGGATCTACATCAAGTTCGGCCCCCCGGAGCAGGTCGAGACGCGGGACGCCGGCTTCGGGCAGGTGCGGCTGGAGATCTGGTACTACAGCCAGCCGCACCGCCGCTTCGTGTTCGAGGACCGGGACGGCTTCGGCCGCTTCGTCCTCGTGAGCCCGGCCTTCGAATGAGCCGGCCCACCCACGCGGTCTGCTCCCTGGCGGCGCTGGATGTCAGGCGCCACCCCGAGCACCGGTCCGAGCTCACCAGCCAGCTGCTGCTGGGCGAGGTGGTCCGGCTGGCCGGCGTCAGCCGTGACGGGCTCTGGTGGCGCGCCGAGAGCCTGCTCGACGGATACCGGGGATGGGTGAGGGGGTGGGGGCTCGTGCCCGTCTCGGGCGCCCGGGCCACCCGCTGGCTCCGCGCTGCCAGGGTCCGGGTGAGCGCCCCACTCACCCTGGCCAGGAGCCGGCCCGGGGGCGGGGCGCTCGTGAGCCCGCTCTTCCTCAACAGCCGCCTGATCGCGGGGCGGCGCCGCGGGAGGTACCGGCCCGTCGAACTCCCGGACGGGCGCAGGGGGTGGGCGGAGGCTTCCGCACTGAGAGCCCTGGGAGCGCGGAGCCCGCTGCTGGCGAGGGTGCTGAGCCTGATGGGCGTGCCCTACCTCTGGGGAGGGCGCACCCCGGCCGGCTTCGACTGCTCGGGATTCACTCAGCAGGTCCTGGCCGAGCAGGGGGTCTTCGTGCCGCGCGACGCCGTGCATCAGCAGAGAGCCTCGACGCGCCTCGGACGTGGCGAGCGGCCGCGGCCGGGCGATCTCGTCTTCTTCGCCGCCCCCCGGGGGACCGCCCGGCACGTCGGCATAGGGCTCGGCGGGGGGTACTACGCCCACTGCCGGGGGTTCGTGAGGATCAGTTCGCTTGATGAGAATAATCCGTTGTGCGACAAGGACTTGGTTAGTCAGTTCCGGGGCTGGTGGAGGCTTCCGCGACCGGGGCGGGACACTGCCTGAAGAGTTCCCGGGGGGAGAATCGGCTTGACAGGGTTTCAACAGTTTCCCTAGTGTCCCCGGCGGGCGTATGCCAGGGACCTGGGACCTCGGTCTTGAGGTCCTGGCTTCTTCGTGAGCTCCACGCGCATGGAAGCCGTGGAGCCATTGGCTTGTGTGGACGACGTCAAGAAGAGACGACTTCGAAAGGAGGTGGGGCTCCGAACCATTCCGCGTGGCAGTGCCCCGGCCCGTCGGCCGGCGGTAGGTCTGTTTCGTGGGCTTCGTAGCTCTTCAGTGCAAGGAGGCTGACCCGATGAGTTCCCGTTCCGTCAAGTGGTTGATCCTCGCGTCCGTCCTGCTCGTCGCGCTCCCGGTCGTGGCTGGCGCCTCGACCTCGCGCATCGCGGGCTTGGGCGTGCAGGGTGACTACATCAAGGACTACACGAACATCTTCGGCTATCCGTCGTGCGTCGCGAACGTCGGCAACCTGGTCTATGGGGAGTTGGGCCAGGTCACGGACTACGACGAGAACTACAGCGAGTTCTTCGGGACCGAGGACCGTTCCGTGGGCGCGGTGCTCGGCAACCTGTGGGACGGCAAGTTCGGCACGTTCGCCTTCCACATGCGCGAGTACTCGCCGGCGCTCGGCACCAACTTCCAGCCGTACATCGGGTACGAGGCGTACCTGGACGAGTACCTGTTCGGGACCGGTTTCGAGACCTTCGCCCCGTACATCGACCCGAACGTTCCGTACGAGACGGGCTACACGCCGTTCTTCAACGGTTTCGACGGTCTCCCCTACGGGGTCGAGGCGTTCGATCTCATGTGGGGCAAGAAGATCAACAAGATGTCCTTCGGTCTGCGCCTGAACCGCTCGTTCTTCAAGGCGACGGACACCAACCCGGAGCAGACGGTCGAGGGCTACGCCGACGATGACCGGAACGTCCTGGGATTCGGCGGCGGCTTCGGCTACGACATGAGCGAGAAGGCCAGTTTCGAGCTGGGCGTCCTGTACCAGATGCGCTCGTTCAAGTTCGAGAACTCCGCCGGCGACGTGTACGAGAGCGATGGTGGGGGCGCCTACCTGGTCTCCGCCCGCATGATGTGGCAGTGGCAGCCCAACGTGCTGGTCGTGCCGGTCGCGCGCTTCTACTCGTTCGACATGTCCAGCAAGACCACGCCCTTCGAGGGCGAGTCCTCGCCTTACGAGGAGAAGTACAGCGGCTGGCAGGCCGGCGTCTCGGGCAACTGGACGCTGAACCAGAACGACCTCTTCGTGGCGGGCGTGACCTTCGCCTCCAACACGGCCGACTACACGACCGACGAGGAGAAGTACACCGAGAGCCTCATGCCCACGATGTTCGCCGCGCTCGAGACCAAGCTGAACTCCTGGCTCACGCTGCGTTTCGGCGGCCGCAAGGGCGTGTTCTACTCGCTCAAGTACGAGGACACGGCCGAAGGGGCCGACAACGAGGAGAAGGTCAGCCTCTCGCCGTTCCAGTTCTTCATGGGCGCTGGCGTGAAGCTGGGGACCCTCCAGCTCGACGCCACGATGGCGCAGGACTTCTTCCACAACCCTGCGACCTACATCACGGGCAGCCCCAACGGCGAGAACTACTACTCGTCGTTGTTCCCGAAGGTCACCGCGACCTATTCCTTCTAGTCGCGACCGCAGCACGGCACACGAAGGGGGCGTCTTCGGACGCCCCCTTCGCCGCTTCCCGCCCCCGCCGGGACGCTCCCGCCCGCCTGCCGGCGTGACCCCGGCGGTCCCCCCGCCGGCCGCTGTCCAGGGTTTTGCGTTGACAGGGACCTGACAGCCGCCTAGCCTCAGGTCAGAGCCTCTCCCTGAGATCGGTTCGCGCCACCGGATGGCGTTTCCACTCCGAACCCCACGATGGGACGCGGGAGTCTTGAAGGCTTTGGACGAAGTCCCTCATCGGCAGCAACTCCCCCCTGAAAGACTGGGTGTGACCGGGTGCCGGCGTTTCGCCGGTGCCCGGTTTCCATTCCCCTTCTGAAAGGAGAAGCAGCTATGTCCCGCAATGCCTTCCGAGCCGTCTGCCTCGCAGCATTGGCCGTGGCCGTAGTCCTGTTCGCTCCACCGAGCCGGGCGGGGACGACAGGCAAGCTGGCCGGGCGCATCACCAACGAGAAGAGGGAGCCCCTGGCCGGGGTGAACATCCGCCTCGAGGGGGTCCGCCTCGGCGCGGCGTCCGACGAGCAGGGGAACTACTTCATCATCGGCATCCCGGCCGGCACCTACACGGTGCGCGCGAACCTGCTGGGTCAGGCCCCCTACGTGGCCGACAACGTGCAGATCGCCCCGGACTTCACCACCACGCTCAACATCGCGATGAGGACCGAGGCGATCCAGCTGGCCGAGGTCCGGGTGGAAGCCGAGCGCCCGCTGCTGCAGAAGGACGCCACGGGCACCACGCGCTTCATCAGCGCCCAGGACATGCAGAAGCTGCCCACCCGCGGCTACCGTGATGCCGCCGCCAAGCAGACGGGTGTCGTGAACTTCAAGCTCAACATCGACACCGAGGCCCAGAACAGCCCGACGCTCATCGTGCGGGGCGGCCGGCCCAACGAGACCGCCTACTACGTGGACGGCTTCTCGCAGCAGGACCCGCTGACGGGCACCTCCAACACCGCGATCAGCAACAACGCCGTCCAGGAGATGGTGGTGATGACCGGCGGGTTCAACGCCGAGTACGGCCGCGTCATGTCCGGCGCGGTCAACGTCATCACCCGGGAAGGCGCGAAGAAGTACTTCGGCGCGCTCGAGAGCGTCACCGACGCGGTGTCGGGCGGCTGGCTGGGCACGCGCCGGATCGACTACAACGTCTACGACGCCTCCCTCGGCGGACCGGTGGTCCCCGGCAAGGAGGACCTGACCTTCTACGTCTCGAGCGAGCGGCGCTGGAACCGCGACCGCGGCCCCACCTTCCTGTCGGACCTCTTCAAGAACGATCTCGAGTCCCGCAGCCTCAGCGGCGATTTCCTGCCGAACAACAGCTCGTCCGGCTGGACCTTCCAGGGCAAGCTCAACTGGCAGCCCAGCGACCAGGTGACCGTGAAGGCCGGCGGCCTCGGGTCCCAGGAGGTCTGGAGCCAGTACCTGAACTCCTACCTCTTCAACCTGGCCCACACCCCGCGCTACCTGGACCGCAGTCAGTCGTACTTCTCGTCCTTCAACCAGGTCCTCAGCCCGAGGACGTTCTACAACCTGGCGGTCAACTACAACCTGACCCAGCGCAAGCGCGGCGACGGGGTGGCCTTCGACAACCTCGACCCGCGCTACGAGGTGGTGGGCCGCGACAGCGTCGGCGTGGACGGGGAAGGGAACACGCGGTACGGCGACATGCTCGCCTCCGAGAACGACCAACTCCTGACCCCGGGCGGGTACTACCGCGTCGCGGACGTGCGCTTCGACCAGGAAGTCCCCATGTTCTGGAACGACGACCACGTCTGGAACGACTACATGCAGCGCCGTTCGGAGTACTGGGGCTTCCAGGGCGCGCTCACCTCGCAGGTGAACACCTACCACCAGATCAAGGCGGGTGGCGACTTCCAGCACCACACGCTGCGCTACTTCGACCACTACTTCCCGGTCCAGCTGGGCGGCGAGAACGCCAACCAGCGCGACTGGGACGGCTACGGCTACCGGCTCGACGTCACGTACAAGGACGTCGTGATCCGCGACGTGACGGACGGCGACACGACCTACCGCATCACCCGCGTGGCGGACCGTGCGAGCCTGGTCCAGAACGGCGACGAGAGCCGGGACGGGCCCAAGCACCCGAAGGTCTGGTCGCTGTACGCGCAGGACAAGTTCGAGCGCGAGGGCATCGTCATCAACGGCGGCCTGCGCTTCGACCACCTGAACGTTGACACCCCGGCGCTCCGCAACGAGCTGCGCCCGCTGGACCCCTACTACACGCGCAGCGACACGCTGGATGCCGGGGACCTGGTCAAGAACCGGACGTACTCGCGCTTCTCGCCGCGGCTCGGGATCGCCTTCCCGGTGACGACGCAGACCATCCTGCGCTTCAACTACGGCCAGTTCTACCAGCAGCCGAACCTGCAGGACCTGTACGTCTCGTACCGCTTCCTCGAGTACAAGATCAAGAAGTCCGGCTACTTCGTGGGGTTCGGCAATCCGAACCTGCGGCCGGAGCTGACCACGGCCTACGAGGTCGGCGTGGCGCACCAGCTGGGCAACAACGTGCGGCTCGACGTGACGGCCTACTACAAGGACGTCAAGGACCTGGTCGAGATCACCACGATCCCGTCGTCGCCGAACCAGTTCGCCTCCTACCGCAACCGCGACTTCGCCACCATCAAGGGCGTGGACATCGGCTTCAAGATGCGGCCGATCAACCGCATCTCGGCCGACGTCAGCTACTCGCTGTCGTACGCCCAGGGCACCGGCTCGGTCTCGAACACGCAGGGGAACATCGCCTGGTACGCGGCCCAGACGCCCAAGATGACCGCCCCGCTCTCCTTCGACCAGCGGCACAAGCTGGCGATCGGCGTGGACTACAGTCTGGGCAAGGGCGAGGGGCCGGCGCTCGGCCGGTGGAAGCCGTTCCAGAACCTCGGCGTCAACGTGCTCTACAACGTGGCGAGCGGCACGCCCTACACGCCCACCCGGGTCTTCAACGAGGTGACGCTGGCGGCGGTGAGCTCGCGGCCGGACGGCCCCATCAACTCCCGTTACGGCCCGTGGACCTCCGACCTGGACATCAAGGCCAGCCGGAGCTTCTCGCTGATGGGCCTGAACTGCGAGGCCTACGCCTGGGTGCTGAACGTCCTCGACACGCGCAACTCCATCAACGTGTACGGCTCGACGGGATCGGCCAGCTCGACGGGCTGGCTCTTCACCGAGGACGGCCAGAACTACCTCGCGACGGCCGCCGCGGCGGGCCGGGACGGCCAGATGCTCTACGAGCTGGCGCAGAACAACCCGAACTTCTACTCGAATCCGCGCCTGGTCCGGTTCGGATTCCGGACCAACTTCTAGCGTGACCCTTCACTGGACAGGAGGCCAATGATGGACTTCCGTCGCACATCCCTCACGCTGGCGGTGCTGGCGTCGGTCGCGCTGGTCTGCGGCGCGGCGGCCTCGTGGGCCGCCGCCCCGGCCACGCGGGCGGCCAGGCCCGCCCGCGTGAATCGTCCGGGCCGGGTGCAGATCACCGACGCCGAGCGGCGCATCGACGTGAACAATATCAACATGTTCGTCACGAACGTGGGCTCGTGGGCCTACGACTTCGCCACCGGCAACCCCGCCCTCATCTTCCCCAAGGGGACCGCGAACACCGCGGTCTACGAGTCGGGCATCTGGCTGGGGGCCACGGTCAACGGCCAGGTCCGCGTCGAGGTGTCGGAGTACTCGCAGGAGTTCGGCCCCGGGAGCATCCTGGCGAGCGGCGAGTGGGACATACCCTCGCGGTCGGAGTACGTCGTCTACAAGGTGGCGCGGGGCACGGGCACCCGCACCGTGATCACGACGGATCTGGCGCCGCTCGTGAGCGGCACCTCGGTGGGAGACACCGTCTGCCTCGACACCTGCCATGTCGAGCGCTCGGCCGCGGAGCGCGCGTCGGACCCGAGCCTCGACCCGATCGCGCACCACTCCTGGTCGGAGTACGTGCGGGGCGCCGTGCCCTACGGGGCGCTGGTGCGCTGGTGGCACCTGAACTCCGAGGCCCCGGACGACTCGGTGCTGGGGCCCGACGTGCTGGGTGACCAGATGCTGTGGTCGGTCTACAACGACGCCGACCCGGCCAACCACACGAACTCGGCCGGCGCCTCGACCCCGCTGGGGATCGAGATCCGGCAGACGACCTTCGCCTTCAGCCGGCAGGGCGCGCTCGGCAACACGGTCTTCCTCAAGTTCGAGATCATCCGTCCGAGGATCGAGGACCCGCCTCCGGGCACGGCCTACGGGGACACCCTCAGGGACATGTACGTCTCGCTCTGGTCGGACCCCGACCTGGGCGGCTCGCAGGACGACCTGGTGGGCTGCGACACGACGCTGTCCCTGGGCTTCTGCTACAACGCCACCAACAACGACGAGCTCTACGGGGCCAGGCCGCCCGCGGTGGGCTACGACTTCTTCCTCGGGCCGAAGCCCTATGCCGGCGCGCCCACGACCCTCGGCATGACCTCGTTCAACAAGTACATCAACGGCACGGACCCGGCCTCGCCCGAGGAGTCGTACAGCTACATGCTGGGCCTGCAGGCCGACGGCTCCGATCTCGTCAACCCGGTGACGGGCCTGCCGACCCGCTACTTCAACTCGGGCGACCCGGTCATCGGCACGGGCTGGCTCGACAACAACGCCGCCGACAAGCGCATGATGCTCTCCTCGGGCCCGTTCATCATGGCGCCGGGCGACACGCAGGTGATCGTGGGGGCCATCATCATCGGCCAGTGCGGTGACCGGCTGTCCGGCATCTCGACCCTGAAGTTCTTCGACACCTTCGCACAGGATGCCTTCGACAAGGACTTCGATCTGCCCAGCCCGCCCGCGAGCCCGATCGTCGTGACCACGGTGGACCACGGCACGGTCACCCTCACGTGGGACGCGGCCCCGCGCCTCAACTACGGCGAGGATGGGTTTGCGTTCGAGGGCTACAACGTATACCAGGGCGAGACCGTGGCGGGGCCATGGAGGCGTCTGGCCACCTACGACGAGATCAACCAGGTCCGCATCGTCTACGACGAGGTCTTCGACCTCACGAACTGCTTCCTGCTCCCCCAGTACCCGACGGCCGTCGGCACCGACCTGGGGGTGCGATTCACGCACACCATCACGCAGGACGCGGTCCGTGGCGGCAGCCTCCGGGACGCCACGGAGTACTACTTCGCGGTCACGGCCTTCTCGTACGGCCCGGACCAGCGGCCGAAGATCCTGGAGTCGCCGCAGGTGGCCGTGCGGGCCATACCGCAGCGGGCGGCGCTCGGGACCGACCGGGCGACGGCCTCCGCGACCGAGGTCGAGTACGTGCGGACGGACCCCGGCCAGACGCCGAGCACCGAAGAGGTCACGGTGCAGGTCGTGCGGCCCGAGGACGTCACGGGGCACACCTACAGGGTGGACTTCACGCCGCTGGTGCCGCCCTTCCAGGGGAAGGTGGGCCTCGACACGGCCACGGTGGTCTACGGCTGGTCGCTCACCGACACGACCACGGGCGAGGTGAAGCTGGCGGGCCAGGTCAACCAGCGCGGGGACGAGGACTACCGCGTGGTGGACGGCCTCGTGGTCAAGGTGACGGGCTCCTACTTCCCGAACCTGCAGAACGTGCGCTACTCCAACGTCGTCGAGGACCACTACCGCGCGCTCACCGGCGTGAGCTGGAGCGGCAACGTGGACAACTGGTTCTACGGCGGCGCCGGCGACGCGCTCCTCTTCTGGGGCAACTCCACCTACCTCGACCCGGCGGCGCAGCCCGACTCGTTCACCACGGTGGGCCTCGTCTTCACCGAGCCGCGCATGGGCCAGAAGGCCTACCGCTACCTGAGGCTCGAGCTGGGCGACTCGACCTCGGTGGGGGACACGGGTGATCCGGCGCCGCAGGGCACGGCGTACATCTACGGCGGCTTCCACCGGGTCAACTTCTGGGCGATCGACGCGGTCAACGGCGACACGCTGGACGTGGCCTGGGTGGAGCGCATGCGGACGGACTCGACCGGCACCCTCATGCCGGACGCCCAGCAGCTCCCGACCACCGATTCGCTCTGGACGCCCGACCCGGGCGACGGGTCGGACACGTGGCGCGAGTACCTGTTCGTCGAGAAGTCCATCTACAGCGAGACCGACACGATGCC
>Ga0315295_10001292_pt1 | contig 21429 bp, 34 predicted proteins | sample YL17G14_0_MG_FD_204453 | JGI IMG/M metagenome (GOLD analysis project Ga0315295, IMG submission 204453) | Sediment microbial communities from Yellowstone Lake, YNP, Wyoming, USA - YL17G14_0 | ecosystem: Environmental > Aquatic > Freshwater > Lake > Sediment | place: USA: Wyoming | collected...
TATCAAAGGTCAGAGAAGCATCCAAGGGTACTATGCCCGCAAGGTGGATGTTTTGGTTCGCCACTTGGATGTCTTGTCCTAACCAAGTAACCCCTGTTTTTAGAAATTGGAAATAATGGCCGGCAGTTGTGGATTGACAATACGAATCTACGTAGACTGCCTTTGTGCCTGCAGGGACATAGGCCGAGAAGGAAACATTGTACGTCGTTGGAGTCGATCCTGGATTGTAGTTACCCACTACCTCAACAGGATTCGCGGGTCGAAGCACCATCGGTGCTCCAATGATCAGCCACTCCGTTCCTGTACACAATAGCTCCAGCCAGTTTCTTTGGTACCAAATCCCAACCGTCAAGTTTCCGTCGATCGTCTCTGATGCTGCTCCATCTATAGTAATCTTCCCTACCGCCGAATCCATCTTGTATACGAACAACGGCCTTCCCGCATTCAAGGCCGCCGGCGGCAGCGTGATCGTCCGATCCGACGCTCCCGTCGTCGCATAGATCCGCGTGATCCCATCACCCGTCTCCACCGTCAGGTTCGCGCTCGCGAGCGCATAGTCGCGTCCTAGCGCCCAACCCTGCCTCAACCACGTCGCTCTCGGATTCGTTGCCGGCGGTGAGAATACCCACGCCTCATTCTCGAACTGCCCCCGGTCCTCATTCCTGAACCCTATGCTGCCGGCCCTCAGCTCAGCGACTCTCCCACTGCGCCTCGTGAAGTCGCTCATCGCGGATCCGTTACAATCTGCTGCCCAGCAGCTTGACTCATCAGCTCGGTGATCCGCAGGAACCGCTCCTTCGAGAATCTAAACTCCACTCCTCTCGTCGAAATCTCAGTCCTGGTCTCATCCACCTGAATGAAGTACCTCATCTCAAAGATCGCCCCGAGCGTTCGGTCCTCAGCGAAGTGCTGATTATCCGCAACGAATCCGTCGCCCTTCACATTGCTTAGCCGCCTCCACCGAAGCGCCCCAACCCTTCTCCACGCAACCTCGTACGTTACCATCAGTAGATCCTCACGATGAACGTCACCCGCATGTACTGCGGAGCGATGGAAGCCGGAGTGCTCGATCCAGGACCAGCACCTGTATCTCCAGTAAGACCGCTATTATTTGGACCACTTGTGAGACCGACGTTTGCCCCAAGCCCGCTGGTGTATCCCATTCGATAAGCAGCGTCGCTCACAGACGAAAGCCAAGATTGTGGTGCATGCGTAGAGTCGATATCGGTAACTGTAGCTGAATTTTCCCCTCGAAGTGTAAAGTGGGTGTGGGAGCTGATCAGTAGAGTCCCAGAATCATGTGTGTGCGCAGGCAGGTTTGCTGCGATGAGTGTTACAGTTCCTCCTCCGACCATTACTGTCCCGTCTGAAGGGTCCCTTGCCCCGCCCATGAGAAAGCGCGAATCGTCGATCTTCGGCAGATACCTTCCTGCTGTGTTCCAAACTGGAGATTTCGCTTCATTTGGTGCGCTTCCATCCGCCACCTTCCAGTTCGCTTGCAATGCTGAAAGCCCACGAACGAAACCAGTCGCCCCACCGCTCGAGAAATAACCCTGACACCATCCTACGACGGCTCCGACCGGAACCGTTCCGAGTGGCAACCATGCATTCGTCGCCGACGTACCTCGGTCAATCCCGTACACGTATGGAGTCCGGTCATCATCGTCCGAATCGACCCAAACCCTTCCCTTCGATTTCGTATCGTTCGCAAGGTTTGCGACTCCATCCGGCAACTTCGTCGGCGCCGTCGTCTGCCAGTACGCCATCGCCGAGCCCGGCCGATGAACACCATGGTCGCTGTTCGTATCCGCCGTCGCTCCGATGTGCTCCCGCTCTGCCCTCTCCCTTACCGCAACCTTGAGTGTCGTAATCCGCGCCGCCCCCGCACTGACAGCTTCCCCTGTCGGCGGTGGAACTGTCTCAAAGCTCCCATCCCACGTCACCGTGACTGCCATCTCATTCCTCCCCGATGTAGAGCGTCGCGTCGTCGAACTCGAAGCTCATCTCAACTTCCTGAACGTTCTGCGCCACTGCAGCCTCAACGTCCTTCCTCAGCGCATACGCCTCATCGGTCTCCCCGTCAGTTTTCTTCCGATACCAGCTCGCCATCATCACGATCGTGTCGTGCCAAGCATCCGGTATTCTCGGGCTCTGCGTCGCCGCCGTGAGTGCCTCCGGCAACCCGTAATACCTCATCAGGAACGCGGTCCCTGACGCAGGCGCCACGTCAAACTCGATCCCCAACGCGATCTGGTTGAACTGCCCCGCAGTCCCCATCGCCTCGATCATGTTCTGCCACGTCTCATCGGTCCGCTTCGGCTTCGTAAGCTGCGCCTGATTCGTCAAGTCGAAGACGCTCTGAACCGCCTGGATCTCGCCCGACGCACTGACCGGCACCACCTCACCAGGATGCCAGCTCACGCCATCTTCGACCTCGAACCGGAACCACCGCTTGTAGAGCGTCGCCACGGTCCCATCCGGGATCGTCGCCGCGAACGCCGCGTGCACAATCGCCGTCCTCGATACCCCGTCATAGCTCATGACGACACGCCGTTCGCTCCCGACCTCGAGCGTCCACTCGACGTACTTCGCGTCCACAGTCATCGCCGGCGCGCTCAGTACCACCGTCGTCCCGCTCACGCCCGAAACCGTGATCGCCACGCTCGCAACCGAGAACAGCTTCCTCCGGTTGCACGCCGAGAACCGGATGACCGCCCCTCCCGGCATCTTCCAGTTCGTCATCCGTCTGTAGGCGCGATTGAGCAACTGGAGAATGTCCTGCGAGCCTGCCGTCGTAAGGTCAAACGCTCCCACCCCATCGTAGATGTACAGATCAGTAGGCTCGCCGGCGTCCTTGTAGACGGCTTTGACCATCTCCTCGACGTTCACGGTCAGTAGCCCTTCTTCTTCTTCTTCGGCTTCTTCCCCGTGGTGAGTGACTTCCCTGTCTTCGACTGCGCGATCCTCGCAGCCTTCCCCTTATCCATCCCCTCTCTCACCATCTCGTCGTACATTTTGTGCACCTTCGTTCCCTTCGGCATCTTTCCCTCCTACTCGAAGTATACCAGCACCTTCCCGCTGTCCAGCACCAACGCCGTCAGCCCCTCATAGAGAAAATCGACGACCTTCTGGCCGCCTCCCTCGTTCGCCACCGCGCACTTTCCCTCAACGATTGTCTTCCCCAGATTGCTCACCAGCTTCCACGTATGGCCCGCCGTCGTCGGCCCAATCCACTCGACCCATCTCGGGGCCACCAACCCCGCGTACATCTGCCCCACCGTCGCCACTTCCATCGGGTTGTCCTGCAGCGTCAGCCCCGGATTCGACCACCACGCTGCGCTTCCGTTCACAACCCCATCCGGCACGGTCGCATCATCGCTCAGATTCGTCACTGCCGTCCCCGTTCCATCGCTGAACGCCAGCACAAAGAAATCGTTGTCAATCCTGGTCGGATCGCTCGCGGCCCAGCCATCCGCAAAGAGCGTCGCCATCTCCGCCGCCGTGATCTCATCCGTTGCTGCATAGAGATTCGTCATCGAGCCTTTGAACCAGCTTGCCGCTCCCGTCGAACCCAACGCGAACGCATTCGCATTCCCTACCGGCCACGCACACGCCGCGATCACCCCGAACTCTACCAGCACCCCATCCACGTACAGCTTGAACACCATCGACGCACCCGACTCGACCCCGACGATTCCCAAATGCACCCGCGTCTGCTTCGGCACCCCATATTTCGTGAACGTGTACGTCCCACCTCCTGCCCCACCCACCGTCACGTAGATGTGATCCGCCATATCAATCCCGATCGTGACCGTCCCATTCCTATAGATGAAAATCGCCGGGCTCTGCGCCGGCACCGCGTGCCGCCACATCCACAAACTGAATGACATCGCCGTCGTCACATCATACGCCGCGTTGTCCACGAACCCGACATAATCATCGGCCCCATCAAAGTACATCGCCTTGCACGCCGTTACCGCCATCTCCTATCTCCTTCCTGTCGAATGAATCCTCGGCGGCAATCTCGCCGCGCTCTCTCCGCCCACCACCCCACCCGGATGCGCGAACAGCCACAGAATCTCGTCCAGCTCCAGAGCCCTCGCAAAGTAGATGGGCTCATCGACGATTCCCAAAGGATACGGGCTCCCATAGGAGCCTAAAGTCGCTGTCCCCGCTGTAAGCGCCTCCGAATCGTAAAGCGCCGTCGTCGCAACCTCTACCCCATCAACATAGAGCTTCGTCGTCGTTGTCAGGTTGTTGTGCCATGCAACCACATGATGCCAAGTGAGAAGTGAAGCGGACACAGTGTCATAGATACTCCTTAATGTCAGCCCCGAATCTCTCCAGAGTAACCCAAACTTTCCTGCCGGTGCCACAGAAGACACGACCAACCTCGCTCCGATCCCGTTCGGGCTCATTACCCAATTCCACACACTCGCCCCAGGGTTCGAGTCTTTGTAGAGCCACGCAGAGATCGTCCACGACGCCCCCATCGCCCCAACGCTGTAGGCGACAATGTAATCTGTCGCGCCTCCCAAAAACCTGCAGGCTCTCCCAGAGATCCCTGGTACCCTCACTGTGTTCCCAGTGATTGTCCCCGGATGCCCAAAGCCCGAGCTGTCAACGCAGTTCGTCCCCGAAGCCTCGTCCAACTTGAGCCACCAGATCGGGTCATCCGCCATCCCGTTCGGGTGCGTAGCCAAGTCCGTCACCTCAGTCGGCGTCAGCACCCGCGAGTAGAGCCGCACTTCGTCGATGAGGCCGGCCCAGGTCCTTGTATCCAGGAGAACGTCATAATTGCCCAGAACGAAATGCCTGTTCGGCATGATGGGTGTGTTTGTGAGCGTTCCCGATCCCTTCACGACGCCATCCCGGTATATGATCCACGCCTGCGAAGACACATCGTAAGTCAGGACGTAGTGCCGGAGAGTGGCATCAAAGGCCGATAGGATCGTGTTGGTGTACTCCTCTCCTCCAGTTCGACCCCACACCGTCTTAAGAGGTCCGGCACTGGTCTGGTCGGTGTAAATCGTGACACCGTCCAGGCCGATTCTACTGAACGCCAGCACCCACGTAGATGCGGGTGCAGCCAGTGTGAGATTGCACCACCACGAGATGGAGAACGCCGTCCAGGCGCTCGCGTCGATCGCAGCCCCGTAAGCGGCCCGGGCTACCGTGCGATCCACGAACGACAGACACTTGCTGAACGGTCCATCTGTCCACGCTACGTTCGTCAGGGTCGTCAGGTGCCGCCCCTTCCCGCTGGAATCGGCCGACGTAACGCCAGTGCCTTCGTTCAGACGCCAGTATCCTTCCAGACCCACCGGGCTTACTGGCATCTCAGCGCCTCCCTCTCATCGCGTGCACACGAGCAGTAACTTCCTGCCCTCTCACCCAGTTCCCACTGGCTCCTGCATCGCTAAACCATCCTGCCGTCATCACCTCAATCATAGATGGTTTCCCCACCGCTTGGAAGTACCCCCCCGTCATCGGCAACCTCGGCTCAGGCGTGGCCACCGATCCCCTCCCACTTCAGCCCCAACTTCTCGTACGCCTCTCTCAGCCGTTCCTCATAGGGCTTCTTCACAATCGCCCGCTGCGCGATCCTTTCCGCCAACTCTTTCGTCAGTCGCCTTTCCATACGCTTCACGTACAGCGTCAGTGCTCCCACCCACACCGCCAGCCCCACAACCGCCATCGCTAGCGCAACGATCACTCCCATTACGGCAGTTCCTCTCCGAGCGGCTCTTCTTCAGGCGGAGCCTTCGGCCGCTCGTACGTCTCAGTGACCCACGCCTCCACCGCAACGATCTCCTCCGTACTCAGCGCGTATCCCGGCATCTTGTCCATCACGCACGTTCCATTCCTCTTGACGTGGACCTCGAATCCGCCCATCACGAGCGGAAACGGTTCCTTCACCGCCAGGACAACCTTTCCCTTTTCCCCCTTCATCCGCTCTACCGCCTCCTCCGCCATTTCAACGCGCACTTCGTCCAGGAAAACGCTTGCCCTCGACATCCCCTTCCCCTTTCTACGATCTCACCCTCATCGTATCCGTCACCGTATTCGTGAACAGATCCGCCCCTCCCCGATCCTTGAACGTATACGCATCCCCAACGCGCCCCACCGCCCCACTTACCCACGCCAAAGCTTCCTTCAGCGTCGCCTTCACGTCGAATGCGCCATCCACCACGCCAGCCAAAATCTCCGCCACCGTGATGTCATTCAGCGCCAGGAACCCCGCATCCATCTCTGCCTTTGTCGGCCCATCATAGGTCGCCAACTCGGTCGCGACTTGTGCCGGAGTTGCCAAGTCATCGAACGATCTCGCAACGATCCAAGTTGCCACGTCAGTCGGGTCCGCACTCGCTGCAGTAATGTGCAACGCAAGGTCACCCAACGTATCTGTCATTCCCGCATCCAGCGCCAACGAATACCAGCCCGTCCCGCGCTCCGTCACCGCTGGTGCGATCGACCCGAACGCTCCTCCCGCCTTCGACGCTGTTATGGTTAGCGAAGCCTCTGTCAGGCCCGTGACGTGATCTGACGCCTGCGTCACAAACACCATCAACGCTGTCGCAGTCGCCTGCTTCAGCGTTCTCATTGGTTCACCACCCGCCCGCGAGAATACCCCACCCCTTCCGACACCGTGGGATCCCTCAGGTAAATGGGAACGCTGACGCCATCCGCCGCAAGCGCGTTCTTCGTCGCTCCCGTCACGTCAGGACTGCCCGCCTTGTACGCCACTGCGTAGCTTACCGAAGAAGGCGATACCGAGAACACCCAATTCCCCGAACCGTCCGAAACGTCCTGTCCTACGACGAGATCATCCTCCGAGTTGAAAACATGAACTGCGCAGTTCGCAAGTGGCACTCCCAGGTTTGTCTTGGTCACACCAAACAGCACGAACCTATCCCGGACGATATTGACCCGTCCAGGAGCCCGTAGAGCGATCGAAAGCTTTGTTCCCCAAGGAGATGCAATCTTCGCCATCAGTTCAAGCTCTGCAGCAGCGCATAGGCACAAACGTAGGACTGAGAGGCCACAGAGATCGTCAAGCTCACAATCAGCCCTGAGGCCGCCGTCGACTGTAGCGTTGTCGGGATCGCCCCACCCATCACGTACGTGATGCCCGTCGCCGCCGCCGCGCCCTGCGTGATAACAAAGCCCGTCCCCGTTCCCGTCGCGCCGCCCGCTGCGTTTCCGATTGATCGAATCACGAGAATGAGCTGCCCGAACCATGCCGCATTTGTGAGCGAAGCCGCCGGTGCCGTCACGTTCGACGCTCCCAACGTGATATTCGACGACGGCGTTCCGCTCTGACCCACCCGAGGCGTCCACGTCAGCAACCCCTGCGTCGCGGTGGAGGTAAAGATCCCCCCAAAGTTCAGCCTGTACGCCTTGCCCCCGCGCATGTCGTTCGCCGGAATCGGCGTCCAGATTGCAGGATCCCACAGGTTCGTCTCGGTCGCCGAAGCCGTCACTGCCGTGAACGCCGCCGGATTGGCATCGTTCACATCCATCCCCTCGAAGCCTTGCCTTGTCGCGAAGATCGCATTCCAGGGCCACTGCGAGCTGCGCTCCAAGTTCGCTCTGACGTGCTTCGGCGCCCGCTCTGCCCACAACTTGCGACAGAACGGCCCGAACACACCCAACTTCTGCTCTTCCTTTGCAAGATCCTCAGCCGTCAGCCTCGAGGCTTCTTCGTAAACCTGATCGAGTGATTTCCCCTGAAGTTGCACCTGAATCCCCCTTCGTAAGCCTCAGCTCACTCCACCGCCATCGTAGCTTCACTCTCAGGCCTTCGCCTCGCCGGCTGGAACGCCTTCGCCCTCTCTTGCCTTAGGATCCCCGCGATGTCCGCGTTGTCCCCGCAGGGCACCCCATAGACGCGCCCCCGAAACAGTACAGTTTTCGACTCAGGGAATGGCACTCCGCACACATCGCAAAGCAGCGTCAACTCGCCACCTTTCGCATCCAGACGCGGCCCAAAGTTGACCTCGTACACGTCGTGCGCCGTCTGAGCCCCCTCACCCACCTCATTTGCGAAGCTCATCGCCTCAACCGCATACTTCTGCCGGAGTGCCATCCCCCGCCTTCCCTTCCCGCCTTACGTCGGCCCGCGAGCATAGGTCGCTCGCACCAGATACCCCGAAGTCGACGTGCCTGCCGCGTTACTGATCGAATTGAGCGCCAACACGGTGAACTCGCTCGTAAGATCCAGCACCGCGCTCGCATCCGCTTTCTCCGCAAGTACCTGCAGTATTCGGTCGGTCGTAGTTATCCCGCCGACCGTCGTCAGTGTCCCCGCCGCGCCGCCCACCGCAATCGCCTGAAACTGAGAGACGCCATTCGGGAACAGCATTAGGTTCGTGGTGACTGGAGGCATCGCTCAAGTCCCCGTCGAACCCATGATTCCACGCCAGTACGCGAACGTATCCAGGAACCTCGACGTTCGCGCCCACAGCGAGTTCCCCGTGTTCGGATCCATCGCCTCATACGCGCTGAGCCTCTTCCTCCACGTATGCATGAGCGGATTCATCGACGGAACGATGATCCCCCACGCGGTGGTCGACGTGAAGTACGGGCTTGTCGCGTAGGTCACGCTCTTTCCATAGAGCGGATTGATCGCGTTGTTCCCGGTCTCCGGCTGGTACTGCGTCTTGACGATCTCTTCGAGCAGCCACTCCTGATTGGGATGCGCCCAAACCAGATACGGTCCCGCGACCGCATCCGCGACCGGAATGCCCCATTCGTTCTGGAGCAGCTTCAGCCTCGAGATCGCGCTTTGGATCGCCAGCCGCGACAGCGCCCCCGTAATCAGGTTCGACTGCAGGACGCCAACCGTCCCGTACATCGGATGGCTCGCGCTGAACAGCGCGACCGAATCAATCCCCAGCCGGCCCGTTGCAAACCCCGAATTGAGGAGATCATGCGCCTTCAGCTCCGTAGTGTGCGCCAGCGACTTCCCGATCTCATCCCCCGCCTGCTTCATGATCCCGAGTTGGTCGTCGTCCAGTTCCTCCTCGGTGGACTGCATGCCCTGGCCGATCTTGGTGAAGTACACCGTCTTGGTCGGTCCATCGGTGAACCGCTTGAACGGGATCGCTCCACCCTCGTCGATGTCGGGCGCCGTTCCCAGCGTCGCGATCAGCGCATACTTGCGATAGTGCTGCTTGGTCTCCTCATCGACCTTCACGAAAGTCGGATAGATCGGCTTGTGCCTCCGGTACGAATCCAGTGCGACCTTGTCCACGTCGCGCATCCAGCTCAACGTCAGGTTCGTGGTCGTTTGTACAGCCATTTCTCATTCCCTCCCTACACCACGTCCGCGTGGCCCGCGTACTGACTGCGCGCCACCTTGACCTCGAGCAGCGCATACGTCGAGATCGCGTTGTCCGGCGTCCGGTGGAATCCCACGATCCTGAACGGTGCCAGCGTCGCCACCTCCGCCTGCGTCCCCGTGGTCGAAGCAGCCACTCCTGCGATCCCGCTGGTCCCCGCGTCGTACCGGATGAACTTCCCGTAGAACGCCTGCGTGACGTTGGTCGTTCCCGTCGCCTGGACCAACCAGACGGCATCCTCGAGCGCCGGTAAACAGTGAGCCGACTGCCTCGTTGCCGCCACCGCGACGATGGTCTCATCCGCGAATGCCCAGATCGGGTTCGTGACGGTGCATCGCTGCCCCACCCCGTTCGTGTCGATGTAAATGGGGTCCCCCGGCTTCACACCGACGTTCGATCCGAGCAGCACGGAAATCGCGGCAGGAGCTGCCACCCCGTGATCCATCCGCAAGAAGCGGAAGGAAAACGGCGCATTCCTGTTCGCCATCCCTTGCCTCCGCGCCGCTAAGAAGCGGCGCAACCGATTCATCGAACGCCACGGGTTTCGTCAACGACGCCCCATTCGTGGTCGTTCAGCGCACGAAGCCGTGCGCCCTCCTATCGCTCCCAGGCTACCTACCTGTGAACTTCTCCACCCCTTCCTCGAACTCGTTGATGACCGAGATCCGCTCTTTCTTGGTCCCCATATCCCGGTTGACCCGGCCCTCGAGCTGTTCTCTGAAGGTTTCCTGCGCATCCGGCGAGTACATCACTTGACTGCGGTAAGCGTTCGCCTTGATTCCCTGCTCGTACAACTCGATCGGACATTCCACCTGAATCAGAATCACCCGATCGCTCTCGGTGATCTTGATGACCTCGCCCGTTTCGGTCCCAGGCTCCTGCGTCGAGCCTTCCTTCGACCTTCTCACCTGCGCGTAACCCACTTCCATGAAGTCGTCGAACTGGTCGTTCCGAATCCACGTCTGGTGCCACCCTACACGCTTCCTCAGTAACTTCTCCATCCGATCCGCGACCTTGTCGAACGGATCCTTCACCCAAAGCTGGGGCGGCGTCTTTCTCTGCCTCTCGTTCTCCCTTGCCTTCGCTCGTTTCGCTCTCCTTCGCCCGTCGGCGATCAGGTACGCTTTCCGATTCTCATACCCCAGCTTGCGAGTTTCGTCTTCGCTCAGCTCCGGCATCCCTTCGGAATCGAAAGCCAAGTCAACATCGGCCTCATCCAATCGTAGGATCTCACCGACCGGCATGTCAACGCCGACAAGCTTCATTTCGCGGTTCGCAGCCTTCTCTTCAGGAGAAGACACCGCTTCAACTCTCTCAGGAACCGCCTCCGTGCCCACCGCCGGTTCGTTCGCCGGCTTTCCCAAAATCCTTGCCACCTCAGACCCCCTTCATCGTTCTGACGTACTCGACGTAGTCGATTCCCGCGTTCAGCGCTTCTTGCGCGAACCGCGCCTTTTCCTCCGGCGTGATATAGATTTTGCGAACCGCTCTCGCTCCTCCAGCCGCCCCTGCCGGCGCCCCTCCGCCCTGCGCACGCCCCATCGGAGCGCGAGGCGCGCTCGGAGGCGTTTCTCTCACCTCATTCTCTTCATTCTCAGTCTCCGCCCCGACACCTGCCTTCTTGAGCGCCTCCGCAACCCTCGCCTCGACCAGCTCGTTTATGATGTCGCCCTGGTGCTTTCCCACCACCGCATCGTACGCCTTCTCCCAAACCCCTGGCAGCGCCCTCTGCGCTTCTGGTATCACCGCCACAGCCGCTTCAATCTCCTTCACGTAGCGCTTGAAGTGAGGTCTTTCCTCATCGCCACGAAGCAGGCTTCGCTTCGACTGCGCCGAGCTTTCGCTCAGCATCTGCTGAAACGCCGGCCCCGCCACCTTCGTCACCACTTCCTCGAGTGTTGAAAGCGCCTTCCCCTTCTCAAACAGCGCCTCTTCGACCCGCGCCGCGAACTGGTCCCTCGACTCGCCCGGTTGCCTCTCCGGTACGTTCGCCGGGGCCGAAGCGGCCCCCCCGAGCTTCTCGCCCAGCGCCGCGATCCCATCCCTGATGCCACTCGCTTCGCTCGCCTTCGTCTTGAGCGCCTCAAACTCCTCAGCCGTCATCACCACCTTGCCCGCATTAGGATCGGGCCGAGGCGGCCCTTCACCTTCCTCAACCTCAACCGAGGCCGAGGCCGAGGCCGAAGCGGCCTCTTCGTCCAGCTCATCCTTGATCTTCGCCATCGTTTACTCCCAGCCCTTCCCCGTTCTCTTGTGGATTCGCCAACAGTCCCACGAACTCCACCAGTTCCCTCAACCCCTGGATGATCCCCTGAAACCTGCCCATCGCCAGCGGCTCGCTCACCACCGTGAGCTGATCCTTCGTGTCAGACGCCATCCCCTCAGCGATCAGCAGCACCAGCTTCCATCCCTCAGAGGCCCGAAGCGCCCTCGCTCTGGCTTGCCACGCTTGCAGCTCCTCCCGGTCCACTTGCCCCTCCGGTCCCGAAGCCAGGAGCCTGGATACCGCCTCCCACCTCCCCGCCAGCCGGCTGCCCAGCCCCGCCTCCGACGTTCCGTTGTCCATCCTTGTTCACCCCCGTAAGCCCTCCCGCCGCCTCGACCTGCTGCCGTTGGATTTCACGAACTGTGTTCAGAAAGAACTCCCACTTCTTCAGATCCGGGATGTAGCGCTCCGTTTCCTCATAGTTGAAGAACTTTGCCGTCGCCTCCATCAAGTTGTTCGACCCCACCAAGATGCTCAGCATATACTGCCACGCATCCGGCGCCGCCTTCCTCATCTGCAACCCCTGCGGCCCAAACAACTGCAGTGCCAACGGGATCGTCTCCTTCGCAAACACGGTGTAGATTTGCGTCAGTGCCAGCGTCGATTGCTGCATCGCCGCATAAGTGAGATCCATCTCCGTCGTCGCCACTTCGAAGCTGAACCGCCTGGGTACTTCCTGCGCCTCGATGTTGAGAATGCGATCAAGCTGTTTCAGCTTGTCCTCACTCAGCCGCTGGAGCCGCCTCTCATTCGCAACCACAAGCTCCCTGTTGAGAATCAGCATCAGCATCAAGAGCATCCCAACCCGGCTCCAGCTCTGCTTCATCCCTTCCGCAGTTGAGGTAAAGATCCCTCCCGACTGCCCCAGCCTCGCCTGCGCTCCCCGCCACGTATCACGTGAGCCGAGCGTCGAATCCGCAAACCCCCGCTCGCTCTCACTCAACCCCGTCGCCTGTGCGGCCTGCGACCACGAGCCCCCTTCCGTCTGGTAACTCGAAGGATAGACTTCGCCAAGCTGCAGCGGCACGATGTCTTCCCTTGGGTTGTCCGCGAGCCACAGCTTCCCTGCATAGATCGAACTCCGGTTGTTCGTCAGCACGGAGCGCTTCATCGCAAACATCCTCATGTTCGCGATCTTCATGTTGTCGTTCCTTACGTTGTGAATGCCCTCGACTTCGTCCTGGGCGCTCTCGCACAGTTGCCCCGTTCCCCTCCCCTCAACGGACTTGGTCTTCCTGATATACCGGAAGGGCTCCATCGACCTCGCACCCAGCTCGTTGTACGTCTGGCTCACGACAACCCTGGTCTCAGGATGAATCGTCCAGATCATGTCGATCGCGATGTTGTTCTTCGCGATGTCCCAAAAGAAGTGGAACTCCACGAACTTGATCGGCTCAGGATTCGCCGGATCCGCTACCGCCGTCACCTCGTTCGCCAGGATCCACTCGCCCCTCGCCCCCTTCGCCCTCACCTCGTGCGGCGGCAATTCGAACTCGAACGCGATCCACGGCATCTTGTTCACGTCGTTCCACGCTGAGGGCCAAACCGTCTGTTCGATTGGCCACATCGAAATCTCCGGCCCGTCGTGAACGGTGACGGTTACGTCCTCGCCCCCACCCGTCGTTCCACTCACCTTCTTGTAGTACCGCCGCTCCGTCGTCCACGTCACCTTCGCGAACGCGACCGGCATCACCGCAGCGTCCAAGTGAATCTCGCTTTTCACTCGAGCCAAGTCGAGGTCCGTTGGCGATCGCGCCAAAATATCAAGGTACTTGGTGAGAAACTCCGCGTCGTCGTGCGCCTCGGAGGTTTCCTGAACCGCTTTCGCAGTCCAGAACGGATCCCTCAACGCAAAGTGCGCATCCAGCTTCGCAAACATCGTCTGCCCGTTTATTTGAGCCAGCGGCGGTCTCACCCTCGAAGGATTCTCCAGCCTCGTCTGCGCCGGCTTGTCCTCAGGGTCCGCATCAAGCTGCCTTCGCCATTTCTCCCACCGCGACTTTTTCGGCTCCCGGACGCCCTGCTCAGCCTCATACTGGCTCATCAGGTAGTCGACGACCGCCTTTACTTCATCCTCATCCGTGATGATCTGTCCAGCGTACCGAGTAGCAAATTGCTGCTCTTCCGGCGCAACCCTCACCTCAATTTCAACATCGCTCATCTCTCATTCCCCCTTCAGTAGCCAAACGCATCCGCAACCACGAGCCCGCGCTCCTCGACGCCAAACCTTCGCCATTCATCCTCGTGTTCCAACTCCTCGATCTCAGTCGCTGTTGCGGGCCGCTCAAGGTTCCCAACCGCGTTCGCCTGTTCATCCAGCACGTCGAGCCGATCACTCCCAGGAAACGCGCTCAATTCCTCAATCAGGTTACGCGCACAGCCTTCCGCCGCATAGAACTTGCCTCGCGTCAGGACCGGCCCTAAGAGATGCCTGACCCGCGCCTTCTTGTCGCCCTTCGAGGGTTTCCCTTCGAGCGAAAAGCTTGTCTTACGCATTTCCATCTCACGATAAAGTGCGCTCACCAACACGACCTGCATCGCGTTCGTCTCAACGATGGTACGCTGAATATACCCAGGGAACTGCTGGTGTGCCTCAAACACGTAATCGTAGAGCTGCGCGTCCCCAAAGTAGCCCACCCGCTCCCAAATCCTGTAGTGGTTGTCGTCCGAGTCCTTCGCCGTCAGCCCAAGGCTCGACTTCGACGTTTGGCTCGTGATGTTTCCCTCAGTTCCAGCCGGGTCCAACTGCAGCACCGTCGTGCATCCGTCAAGCGCCACGCGCGAGCCCTTCTCATCGAAGTTCTCGTCGCCCTTCCTTTTGATCCAAAACCGCCCTTCCTCCTTCACCACCACGCAAGACTTGACGCGAGCATTCGCGATCCCGCCCGCTCCCGCGATCGGCTTGATTGAGTTCTTGTAGTGACGAATCGCAGTCCACTGGTCGTCGATCAAAAGCCGCTCATAGTCGATCTTCGTCAAAACCTCAGGGCAGGTCTCGCGATCGCCCTCAACGATCGACCTGTAGTAGAGCGTCCACTCGCCCTCCGGCTCTACCTGGATCTCATCGTTCTTGAACCCAAAGACCTGCTTGCAGTTTCGTGCAATTCGCCTGACGTAGAGATCATCCGGCGCGTAAAACGTAAAGAACACCAAGTTGCGTGACTTGCGTTTCGACCTCAGTAAGGTAATCGAGTCCGTCTTGAACTTCTTGTCCGCAGCCTCCATCAACGTCGACGAAGCCATCATCGAGTCGAGCGAATCAAGCCCAATCGGATCATCCCAATGGATCACCGTAAAGTGATCGCCTTCCTTCGCGCCCTCAATCCCCGCTGCCTGGATCGAGGGCTCCTTCCAATGTCGGCTGCGCCCCGGCGTCACCATCTCCTTGTCGTTCCAGCGCTTTGCATCAGTACGCGGGACGCGCTCCGGGTAAAGCGCCGCGAACAGTGGATTCGAATCGAAAATGCGTTGAACCGTCCACTTCCACTCGTGCGCCCGTTCCGCCTTCGCATTCAGGAAAAGGAAACACTCATCCGCGAACCTCGTCAGCTCCCACGCCGCCGCCCCGTGGTCCATTATGGTCGACTTGTACGAGCCCCGAAAGACCGCCACCGCCGCACGCGCCCCGCTCGCCATGCACCACCGTGATTGCCTGAAGTTGCACATATCGAGGTGAAGGTCAGCGTTGAGACCATTGTACGGGTTGTACGCGCCCGCCACAAACTTGAGGAAAAACCACAAGCTCACGAAGCCGGCTTGGCGAAACAGATCAATCACCTCGGCCGCCCCAACCTGCGGGTGCGTCGAGCCCAATTCCGCGACAAGTTGCTTGAGCACCGTTTCAGCGCCCACCAGCGAGGCGAACGCGGGTGCGTCCGGATGTGGTGTTATGGCAAAGGTAGGCGCCCTCACGAACTCAGGGTACGCAATCGCGTCCCGGTCGTAAGGTTTTCTCGCAGTCAATCGACCAGATCCTTGAGCCGCGAAACGCGGCTCGACGCCGTGAACTGTTTCGTCGGCTCTGGAAGGCCAGCGAGAAGAAGCGGTTTTTCCTCGACACCGGCCCCACCGCGCCTGCGGCGTGGTACGTTCGCCTTTACCTTAGGCTTCATTCGTCCTCTCCCTCGCCTTCCATCTCAGCCAAAACCTCACTTGGGATGTTCGCCGGCGAAGCGCCGCGTTTCGCTTTTCCCTTCGACGCGCTCGCAGTCGCGGTGCGGCGCGCCCGGCGAGCGTCCTCCGGTGCGATTGCGATTGGTTTTGCTTTGCTTACCTGCCCCGCCCGCTTCGCGGGCGTAACGTCACGCTCGAGCGCCTTCAGGATAGCGCCTTCCGGCAGCGAGCGCCCGAACATCGCCGCGAGGCCCCCCAAGAGAGCCGCCAGCTCAGCTTGGGGGATCGCCGCTGCGGCCTGCGTCACTTTTGACTCGCGGGGCAAACCGATTCGATCAAGGATTGCTTCAGCAGCGCGAATCGAAGGGCCGTCGTCTTTACCGACTTGGGAAGGCCTCAGGGCTTCGACGGCCTCTTCGCCCATTTCCAGCAACTTGGTTTGGAGCGTTGCGAGGATGTCGGCTGGCGCGGGCGGCGCAGCAGTGAGCGTTTTTGACTGCGAGCCGTCTTCGGCTCGCCCGGCGAGCTTGGCGAGCGATTCACCCATATGTCGATGAGCTTAGGGTAGTTTGGGGCTGGTGTCAAGGTGGTGGCTGAGAGGCAGCTTTCAGTCAATGGTGTCGATCTAATTTTGGGCTGTCGCGGTGGGAGGGAGGCATACACACAAGTCGACCCCCCCTCCGTCCCATTTCGCTCCGCAAAACGCGGACAAAAAAAAGCCCCTCGGCTTCGCGCCGAGGGGTCAAGGGCGCGAGGGCGCGCCCCCAAGGACCTACCATTCGACTAAACGGCGCATCGCCGGATCGTTCGCGAACACGTACATGCGCCGTGCGCAAGGCGCGCCACTATGAGGACCGCGCGCATTAGCTGGCCAAGGTCGGCGCCGTGTCGCGTAGTACCGCATCCGTCCGACTTGTGCTCCTCCGCCCGTCGTGAGCATCGGCAGTCGAGGGTCGGTTGACGCGACCGCCCTCCGATGCCGCCGCTTCTCCCTTCGCGCTTTCGCTCGCGCTACGTTCGCCATCGTATCAGCCTGCTTTCCGCGTGACACGTCGTGAGGCAAGCGTACGTAGACCGCGGGCTTGCCCATCCGTTCCGTCAGGTCAATCGCCAGCCCTCCTGCTTTTTGAATCGCGTCCATGATAGACGCGGGGCTTGCCATCATCCGCATTAGCTGCAGCGGCTCAGTGTCCAGAGCCCCGGTGTAAACCGTTGTCTCGACAACCGTTGGTCCCACGCCCGGATGCGACGCGACGGCGCGCATCCTTGTTACGATCAAGCTTTCCATTTTGCGAACCTCCGAATAGAACCGTACATCGAAAAGACGAATGTGTCAAGAGCTTTTCCAAACCCTTGACTTAGCTACACCCCACTATGCTAAGGTTCGCCCAGTCAGTAAGTCCAGCGGAGAGGCGCCCCGCCGCGCAAGGCGCGCCACTATGAGGCAGACGCCTTACATGGGGAAAACGGATAAGCCTTCCTCTCCGCTGGGCGAACCATAGAGCTGCGCCAAGGTGCGGCTCGCCCTAACCGCCGGAAGGTGCTCGACACCACACGTGAATGGTAGAACGGACACGCGTGCCGGCGGAATCGGTCAAGAGGCCCGCGAACGTGTGTCAGGTTAGAAACAGCATTCCGCCTTAGCAGACTGGCACTGACCTGGACTTAGCATAACGCGGCGGGCTTACATACCGTCAAGATGGGGGAAACGCACCCCGAGCGCCAGATACGGGGTGCTTCCCCCTTCCCCCTAATCCCGATCGACTTACCGTAGTTAGATTGGATTGGGAAATGCGAATTCGCGTCTAATTCGCACCCAATTCGCAAAGCACTTAAAAACACCCGTTCGCTTCCTAACTCCTTACACACACACACTTAAGACACACACACTAAGCACCAAGAGCACCAAGATTCGCAAAACCTCTCCGGGCGTTTTTTTGAAAAAGTCAAAATTGCGAATTTTGCTTACGCGGTAGGGTCAAAATGACCCACTTTCGCCCTAAGTGCTTACCCCGTAAGCAAATACGCAAATGCGAATCCCTTGCGAATTCCCTGCGAATTCGCTGCTTCGGGTGGCCGAGACGGCCACCCTTCGCCACCTAAGGCGCCGCCGCCGCCCTGCGAACGCCCCGCGAATCGCACCCCGACGGCAGCTCCCTTAGAGCTGACTCTCCCCCTCAAGGAAGGCCCCCATGACCGCATCCCTCAAGGACGGCAAGCTCACCATCGTGATCGAAACCCAGCCTCCTACACCCAGCGCCTCCGGCAAGACCCTCGTGGTCGCCACCACGCACGGCAACGTCGCCACCCAGGTGCTCGTGGACGGCAAGCCCCTCATCATCGGCCTCAACGCCTACGTGCGCGCCTAACCCGCGCGAAGCGCGCGGACACGCACCCTTCACCGGATGCGTGCCTCAAAGCTCTCTTGTTCCTTGGAGGTTTCTATGGTCACCACCACCCCCCCGCGCGAAGCGCGCGGGCACCCGCTCATGACCCTCCCCCTCACGACCATCCCCCTCTACCAAGCCCTCTCCAGTGCCTTAGCTTGGGCGCGAAACGCGCCCCCAACATGGACCGCAACCGCATACGCCCAGCTCGACTCTCTCCAAGCTGACCATCTCCCTCACGGCTCCGGCCTTGATGGGACCCACCATTCCCTCGATCGGAACGCCTCCACCCCAGAGCGTCTCGTCTTCAATCTCGATTACCACTTCATGGACGACTCCGGCATGTACGCCGGCTGGTACTCTTACATCCTCACCGTCAAAGCATCCCTCCAAAACGGAATCACCCTCCGCACAACCGGCCGCGAGACACCCGGCGGCGGCACCCGCGATTACCTCTCCGAGCTATTTGACCAAGCCCTCCGCACCCCCGTGCCACGCAACCTTACCTGAAAGGAGCCCCCAACCATGTCCGACCCGACTTACATACCCAAAATCCAATCCGCTCTCAAAGTGCTCCGCGACTTCACCCCTGGCGAGCTTCTCACCGCCCTCACTTCAGAGCACCGCACCCATCAGCAATCAACCATCAGAGCCATCGTTTCTCTCCTTCGTCTTTACGCCACAGCACCCCACGACCTCCGCAACGAAGCCTCCGTCGCCTTCTGCCAGTTCCTCGTCAACGAGCTTGACAACAACAGCGACTTCCCCCAAGCCTTTCCCTTCATCTGAAAGGAGCCTTCCTCCTGGCCACCCTGATCCTCAACTCCGATGTTCCCTAAAGCGAGCCCCCGATGAATTCACTCAACTCCGCCCTGCTCGAAGGTTCCCTGACAGAGGAACCTATCCTCAGTTACACTCCAGACGGACTCGCCGTCTGCACCTTCACCATCGCCTCTCACCGCCGCGTCAAGAAAGACGACGCCTACCACGAGGAAATCTTCCACTTCAACATAGTTACCCACGCGCACCTCGCCACATTCTGCCACGAGTACCTCAAGCAGGATCGTGGCGTGCGCGTCGTGGGTCGCCTCAGTCAGGATACGGCCAAGCAGGTCTTCCTTGAGGCTGAGCACGTCGAACTCAAGCCCGAACCTGCCGCAGAGGAGATCAAGAAATGAGACTGAACCACGCCTTTGAAAACGCTTACCCGCGTCGAATCTGAAACCATCCTTTGAAAGGAGCCTCAACCCCATGCCAACCCGTTGCCAAGTCCATGTCACCGGCTTCGCCCAAAACGAGCCCCCCATCTCCCTCTACCACCACTGTGACGGCTACCCAGAGAATATGGTCCCCCTTCTCCAAGACGCCCGGATCAAGGCCAGCACCAACTGGAAGAACGGATGCGCCGGCCGGCTGGTACTCTTACATCCTCACCGAGTCGCCTCCTTCATCGTCGCAATCGACCCCGGCGGCTATGACATCGAGCTATCCCCCGCCCTCCACAGCGACATCGAGTATCTCTACCAGCTCATCGTCCAAAATCACCACTACAGCAAGGAGCCAACCTGGAAACTTCGCATTCTCATTCCCAAACCCGGCTTCTGGAACGCGCCCGACCTTGCCCACATGAAGCTCCTCTGGCAAGGGCTCATCGAAGACGCCGATCCCGCCGTCAAGGCGACCCCCTAAAAGGAGTCCAAAATGCTCACCCGAACCTGCGACCGCTGTGGAACCGACATACCTCCCGGCTACGGCTGGTACTCCATCACCAACACCAAAGAGCCGGTAAGAACCGACATAGCCTTCCGCGAGCTTTGCGGCCCCTGCCAGTCAGCCTTCAATTACTTCCTGGCGAACAAACCCGTCCCCCCTCGCGAGGCGCCCAAATGAAAGACCTCACCGTGGGCGATCTCATCGACACCCTCAACCACCTCGTTCGGCTCAGAGAAATCTCACGCACCGACACCGTACTCGCCGTCAACTTCACCCGCCGTTCCCCTGAAAGCTGTCTCTACTTCACCATCGAAGAGCCTTACGTCTTACCCTCCGACGACGACGGCGATTCCCTCGTCATCCCCTTTCACCCCAAAGGAGACCCCCCATGACCGACAACGCTCTCGACCCTAACGGCCCCGGCCTCGACTACTCACTCGGCCTCTCGAATGTGGACCACCCTACCGGCATCCACTACGGCGTCATCCACGCCAACGAAGTCTGCCAGGCTTGGTCCGATAGCAGCGAGCCCGAGTACCCCGATCCCGAGCTCGACGAGGACGGCGAGGAGATAGAGGACGACCTCATCGAACCCCTCGCCTTCACCTACGACGACGATGGCTACCGCTGCTCCCAGAGCGCCGACGATCCCGACATCTTCATCCTCAGATCCCCCTACTACACCCGCTGCGCCTTCTGCTCCCCCTGCGCCCCCGGTGCCGGTTACCTGATGTCCCCGCGTCCCGCAGGGATCAAGACCTACTGCTTCGGCCACGACTGGTTCGACGAGGGGAAAGCGCCCTACCCCGTCTACCGCGTCACCGACGATCAGGAGATCTTCACATGACCTTCGAGCGCTTCATCAGCTCAATCGACTACGCCGCGAAGCGCTTCTCCGTCTACGCCGCCTGCCACTGCTACGCCGCCAACTACCACACCGGCCAGTGGAGCCGCGCGTACAGGCTTCTCTGCTCCATAGACCGCAAAGGCTTCCGACCCGGCCTCGCCTACGGCATAGACGAAGACGCCACCCGTGAAGACCCCGTCGCCTCTACCCTTCTCGACAAGCTGATCGAAAGGAGCTACTGATGGCCAAAGACGACATCCGCCTCTCCCCGCGCTACGGCCTCAACCCATCCCTCGGGACCTGCCCGATCTGCGGTGAGGAGAATGGCGAGATCATCCTCCACGGACTCCTCAAGAACGACCAGGAGGCCCCTCGCCATACCTGGACCCTACACCCCTGCTCCGAGTGCAAAGACAAGCTCGCCTCCGGTGTCGGCCTGGTCGAGATAATTGACAGAACCCGACCCTCAGGCTCTGCCGCGATCCTGACCGCCGAGGCTTACTGCCGCCTTTTCACCTCCCCGGTCCCCCCTGAGAGGATAGCCTGCGTAGACCACCCCACCCTCACCAACATGCTGAAGGAGCAAACCCCATGATCCCCCACCTCACTCTCGGCCGCGATCCCTTCGCTCGCGGCTCCCTCCGCCGCGTCTTCTACTGGCTCAGGGGCGACCCCCGCTACCCCCTGATGCAGCCGAAATGCTGTATCAACTGCGGCAGCGCCACCCGCCTGCCCGGCCGCTCCGCCGAATACCCTGCC
>Ga0315295_10001295_pt1 | contig 21423 bp, 16 predicted proteins | sample YL17G14_0_MG_FD_204453 | JGI IMG/M metagenome (GOLD analysis project Ga0315295, IMG submission 204453) | Sediment microbial communities from Yellowstone Lake, YNP, Wyoming, USA - YL17G14_0 | ecosystem: Environmental > Aquatic > Freshwater > Lake > Sediment | place: USA: Wyoming | collected...
CCAGATGCCCATTACGGCAATAACAGGAAAGATACCAAGAGCAAATCCCATATATGTAAGAACCTGTTCGAATGTTCCTGACAGAACGAGTACCACCGCTATCAGGCACTGCAGCAGGATAGAATTTGAAGGGACCTGGAATTTCTTATGGATTTTTGCAGCCGATTTGAAGAAGAGGCCATCTTTAGCCATTGAATAATAAACTCTGGGGCCAATTATAATAAATGCGCTGAGGGATGAGAACAGTGCAGAAGCAATAAGGATTGAAAACAGTACTTCGGCTGATTTACCGAAAAGATTTCCCATCGCCAGACCGCCAACCGAAATCACTCCTTTCATTGCTCCCGGCTCGATTCCGTAAACATATAAGATGTTAATGCCCAGGTAAAGGATCAGAACAATAATTGTTCCATAAATCAGCGATCCCGGAAGATTTCTGGATGGATTCTTTATTTCAGCCCCTAGATAGGTTGAGGCATTCCAGCCGCTGTAGGCGAACATTATCCACATGAGGGAAAGTCCGATTGTTTTCCATCCGGCCAGACCGGAAGGCAGTGTGCCTCCTTTGTTAAAGTTTGAAAAATCTCCATTTCCTGAGGAAAATCCGGCTGTTAACAAAATAACAATAAGAAGAACTTTCAGCAGGGTAAGTATATTCTGTATCCGTACTCCATATTTTATGCCGCGGTAATGGACAAAGGTAAAAATGAGTATTACAGAAACAGCAAAGATCTTTTTGGTCAGTTCAGGTCCTATTAATCCGTTGTGTTGGAGCCAGGCTGCAAAACCGGGAACTGCTCTTGTGAAGTATTCACTGAACCCAAGGGCAGAAGCTGCAATTGGAGCAGAAAAACCGACAATAAAAGAGACCCAACCGCTCAGGAATCCGAAAGCCGGATGATATAGTTTTGAAAGGAACAGGTATTCTCCTCCGGCACCGGGCATTGCTGCTCCCAGCTCACTGTAGGAGAGAGCCCCGCAAAGTGCAATGATTCCGCCAGCAGCCCATAAGACAAGCATTAGAACAGGATCATTAAGGCCTGACATTAATAAACCGGAGGTAGTAAATATTCCGGCACCTATCATGTTGGCTACAACAATATTGGTAGCCGGAAATAGTCCCAGTTTTCTCTCCAGTTTTTCTTCAGCCATGACCTGATTATTTCCTTTCGGCTCTTTTGTAACTTATTGATAACCCGCTTCCGGCAGTATTAACAGTTGTTTCGTAGTTCTTCAGGCTCTTGATATATTCATAAAAAGCGACAGGACCTCCCTGACTGCCGTAACCTCCACGATTTCTCTCTGAGATATTGTGAGCTGTGAAACACCCTCCCACAATAAGTTTTGGGTCTAATTCAATAAAATAGTTTTTATACCACTCCTTATCTGCGTCGCTAAACACAAAATCGAAAGGTCCTTTCAATTCTTTAACGAGTTTATGTGCATTGGCAAACCTCGCGTCAATGTATTCCGATAGTCCAGCCTTCTTGAAATTCTCAAGTGCGGTTTTGTATCGCTCTTCATCAATTTCTATTGTAACAAGATTACCGCCAGTTTTGCTAAGGGCCCAGGCAATCCAGATACCAGAATGGCCGGTTGAAGTACCTATTTCAAGAGCTGATTTATAATTCCCTTTGATAATAAGATCGTACAGCAACTGTCCGTCAACCGCCGGGATATTCATATCGTACCATTGACGAGAATGATCGTTAAGAAACTTTTTTACTTTTTCATCCACATCACTTGTTGTTTTTCCCAGCTGTGCAGTAACGATATTTATGAAAGAGGAAATGCTCAATATCAGAAATGCTGAGACAGCTGGGCGGAATATTCTTTTCATAATCCTGATTTTTAATTAAAGTCCGTAACAATAATTTACTGATAGCAATTTATGAATTTTATTCCCTGAAATATATCACTTTCAATTTATAAATCAATTTCAATTCTTTTCATAACTTTCCAAATGTAATATACATCATAAATTCATTTCAGCTTAAGCAGGTATGAAAAACTGGCTAAAAATCAATTATGTAAACATTATCATCTTTGCGCTGGCTCTTTTTACTGTGGTTATTCATCTGATTTTTTCGTATAATCTTGAATTTCACCGCGATGAGCTTTTGTACTTTTCTCTTGGCCAGCACCCGGCATTAGGTTATGCAACGGTACCCCCTTTGACAGGATGGGTAGCCTGGCTGATGCAAAATATTTTCGGATATTCACTTTTTGCAGTCAGGTTTTTTCCTGCATTATTGGGCGGACTGATGGTTTTTCTGATATCAGCTCTGGCTAAGGAGCTGGGAGGATCAGATTATTCAAGAATATTGGCATGTATTGGCATTATTATTTCAATATTTGGCTTAAGAACCTTCCTTTTATTTCAGCCTGTTCACATCGACCTGTTAATGTGGACACTCTCTTTTTACCTGGCCATAAAATACATTAACACTTCGTCGGGTAAATATCTTATCCTTTTTGGGATAACAGCAGGTATCGCCCTGTTAAATAAATACCTTATCGGAATATTATTTTTTTCGTTTCTCATAATAATCCCATTTACGAAATACAGAAACCTATTCAGGAACAGGAATTTATGGTACGGAATTCTGACAGGAATTCTTGTTTTCTCTCCTAACTTAATCTGGCAGATTGCGAACGGACTGCCAGTGATCGAACATTTGGGGGAACTTAAAAGGACTCAGTTAGTAAATGTGGATCAGGCTGCCTTTTTAATGGAACAGCTTGTAATGCCTGGTGCTGTATCAATCCTTACTGTAGCAGGTATCATTTTTCTGATTATCAATAAAGAAGTAAGAAAATTCAGATTTCTGGGCCTTGTCGTAATAAGTGTTATCATTACACTTATGTTGTTGCATGGGAAGAGCTATTATACCCAGGGAATATTCCCGTTTCTGATTGCAGCAGGGGCGGTATCATGGGAGAACCTGCTCAGAAAAACGTGGTTAAAAATTCTTTTACCTCTCCTGCTGATAATTCTCACATTGCCGATCTTACCTATTGGAGTCCCGGTTTATAAGACTGAAAGGTTGATCAAATACTTTAAGGATATCGGGACAAACTACGGGATGGATTTTGTATGCCGGTTTGAGGACAATTCGATTCACTCACTGCCGCAGGATTATGCTGATATGCTTGGATGGGAAGAACTTACGGGTATTGCTGATAAGGCATGGCAGATAGTACCTGATAAAAAATCCGCATTCATCTATTGTGAAAACTACGGGCAGGCAGGTGCAATAACAGTAATAGGAAAGAAATATGGATTGCCTGAAGCAGTATGTTTCAGCGAAAGCTTCCGGTATTGGATCCCGAAGAAATTCGATCCGGATGTTAAATCATTTGTTTATATAAATGATGAAATGGGAGAGGACGTCCGCCTGCTTTTTGCAAAAATTACAAAGATAGGAAGTATTTCAAATCCCGATGCGAGGGAATTCGGAACGACTGTCTGGCTGTGTGAGGATCCTTTTGACAGCTTTAATAAGTTCTGGGCATTAAGAATAAAAGATCTTTAAACATTCATTAATAAGTGAAGACAATGAAAATTCTCAAAAGAATCTTAAAAATCTTTCTGACCTTAATACTACTGGTAGTGCTCGGTTTTGCCGGGATAATTATATATGCTCTTATTTCTGATTATAAACCGGAAACAAAAGAGGAATTATATAATTCTGAAAAACGGGATAAACTGGCTGATACTGCCGAGATTTCCCTGCTAACCTGGAATATAGGGTACTGCGGTCTTGATAAGGAAATGGATTTCTTCTATGACGGTGGTACCAAAGTATTTACACCAAGAAGTAAATGCATTGAAAACCTTGATTCTGTAAAGAAATTCCTCAAAAACAATGATACAATTGATTTTCTTCTGATTCAGGAGATTGACAAAGAAAGCAAACGAAGTTATGATATCAATCAATTTGATACTCTGTCGAAATTGTTAAATGATTATCATTCATTTTTTACTAAAAACTATGATGTTTTCTTTGTGCCTGTACCCCCGGCATCCCCAATGGGAAAAGTACTTTCAGGTCTCACAACATTCAGCAGGTTTCAGCCTTCATCATCAGTAAGATATTCATTCCCCGGGAAATACGGTTTCCCTAAACAGCTATTTATGCTTGACAGATGTTTTCTTGTAAACAGATATCCTCTTGAAAGCGGTAAAGAACTTCTGATCATTAATACTCACAATGAAGCTTTTGATCCGGGAGAGATACGTAAAGCTCAGATGGCATACCTGAAAGAGTTCCTTCTTTCCGAATATGAAAAGGGCAACTATATAATAACGGGTGGTGACTGGAACCAGTCTCCTCCCGATTTTACACCTGAATTTAGCATCAATAAGGTGAATACTGATCAGATGAAGATGAATTCTGATTTCCTCCCACCAGAATGGAAGTGGGCTTATGACAACCGGACACCCTCAAACAGAACGGTGATAGCGGCTTATGATCCATCATTAACTACCACGTCTGTAATTGATCTTTTCCTTCTTTCACCCAATATTGAAGATATTGATGTTGAATGTGTCAATCTTGATTTTGAAAATTCAGATCATAATCCGGTAATAATAAAAGCTAAACTTGGAAAATGAATGGGGTAACCGGAATAATAAAAGTTATTAAACAATTATTCTGAGTGAGTTAGACTTTTTTAAGTAATTTTGGTTTAATATTGATAAAATATCCGTTTTTAACGGATAAAGTTGAAATGTTAACGGTAACAATTAAAATATCTGAGCATGAACTTTTCAGATTTCATAAAGGATAACGGCAAAAGGATCAACAAAGAACATTATCTGCATCTTGTGCAGGTCTCTAAAGCCGATGGAAGAATTAACCCAGGTGAACTTGAGCTCCTTCACAGAGAAGGCAGAAAATTTGGCCTTACTGATCCGGAAATTGACAAGTTTATAGAATTTGAAGCCCATAACAACTACAATCCCCCTTATAGTCTTGCTGAAAAGTTTGAGCACCTTTACAATATTGCCGAAATGATTCTTGCTGATGAAGTTGTCACTGAAGGTGAAAGAAGGTTAATCAATCGGTTTGCCATTGAAGCCGGATTCAGTGACAAAACCATTCCAAAACTTATTGAGCTTCTCCTTGCTGGCATAAAAAAGGGGGAAGATGAAGATAAACTCTTCCACAGGTTTAAAAAAGAGATTCTTTTCAAGGATTAAAAAAATTCAAAATTCTTTTCGTGTGTTTAATAGAATTTACTAACTTGTAAGGATAAATACCTGATCTGAAAATTAACAAGTTAGAAAATGAGAATTCTTACCATCGGGGCTGTCATTTTTGTAATATGGGCATTTTTTTCCACATGGCTCTTTGTTGATGTTCTTAAGCCGGTGCTGAAAAAGCCTGTTGAAACAGTGGCAGTTCCAGTAACCACAAATAATGTGGCAGATTCATTAGCGAGAATATATGCGCTGATGCCGAAAGACCTGGTGATCTGGCACGACTTTGACAAAGCCGGATTAATCCCTGATCCGCAGATGGAGACAAGCCTCTCTGAATTTAAAGACTGGCTTAATAAGTATCCTGAATCGATGCTTCTGGTTACCGGCCATACCGACCTGGTTGGTACACCGGAATATAACAAGTCCCTGGGCCTGGAAAGGGCTCAGGCAGCTCAGAAATTTCTTGAAGCCAGAGGTTTCCCGGCGTCAAGAATGATCGTCTCTTCAAAAGGCGAGGAAGATCCTGCTGCTGGTTACATCACCGCCGAAGCCAGGGCAAAAAACAGAAGAACAGTAATCTCAATAAAAAAATAATATCATGAAGTCATTACTATTACTACAAGCTATGTCTGTCACAAGCGCAGTCCTCCTTATAATCGTATTGCTCCTTGTAGCCGGATTGATCGGATATCTTACAGCCTGGTACTATGCAAAATCGGTTTATACGCCGATAATTAAAAAACTGGAAGATGAAAAAACACAGCTGAACCACGAGATCGCCGGATTAAAAGATGATATCAGCAAGCTTAAAAGCAAAATCGAGGATCTGAACAGGAAAGTGGATGATCTTGATAAGGATGTTTCGGAAAAAGAAAGAGAAATATCCAAAAAGGTTGATATTATCACAGGATTGGAAAACGAAATAATAGAGCTGAAAAAGAAAATCAAAGCCTGATCTGTCCTGTACAGATCTCTGTCAGTCTTAAATCGCTGAATGATATTCCTGAAGTGACCTGACTTTATATTCGCCATTCTGCCTCTCCTTAATGCCTTTTGTAGCTGAAAGAGCCGCAGATGTCGTTGTTATATAAGGAACTTTATATTTGATCGCATTTTTCCTGATATAGGAATCATCATATTCACTGAGCCGTCCTGCAGGAGTATTTACCACAAGATCTATTTCTTTGTTTTTGATAGCATCGACAATATTGGGTCTCCCCTGATGCACCTTTAGGATAAGCTCGGCAGGAATTCCGTGCTCTTTAAGGAACTGCCTTGTTCCCCCCGTGGACAAAATTGTAAATCCCATATCCCTGAAATTTTCTGCAGCTTCGATTATCCTGTTCTTATCACGGTCAGCTATCGTTATCAAAACCGTTCCCTGTATTGGCAAAGGTGATTGAGCTGCCTCCTGGGATTTGTAAAATGCCATCCCGTACGAATCAGCCATTCCCAGAACTTCTCCCGTTGAACGCATCTCTGGTCCGAGTAGAGGATCAATCGAAGGGAACATATTGAACGGGAACACTGCTTCTTTTACCCCGTAATGCTTTATGGTCCTCTTCTTCAGGTTAAAATCCGAAAGTTTTTGTCCCAGCAATATCTGGGTAGCAATCCTGGCCATCGATATATTGCAGACTTTTGAAACCAGTGGAACCGTCCGGGAGGCTCTTGGGTTGGCTTCGAGAATATATACTGTGTCCTCATATATTGCATACTGGATATTAAGCAGCCCGACAACCTTAAGCTCCATCGCGATCTTCCGGGTGTAATCATAAATTGTTTTCTTATGATCTTTCGGGATCACAACAGGAGGGATCACGCAGGCTGAATCGCCCGAATGGATACCTGCATATTCAATATGCTGCATTACTGCAGGTACAAAAGCATCGACACCGTCAGAAATTGCATCGGCCTCTGTTTCTATTGCATCCTCAAGGAATTTATCCAGAAGCAAAGGCCTGTCAGGCGAGACTCCAACAGCTTTTGCAATATATTCTGCAAGCATCTCTTCATCGAGGATTATCTTCATTGCCCTTCCTCCCAACACATATGATGGTCTGATCATCAGTGGATAACCGATCCTTTCAGCAATTTTTAAGGCCTCCTCCATGTTGCCAGCCATTCCTGATTCAGGCTGAGGAATGCCGAGTTTATTTATCACATGTCTGAAACGGTCACGATCTTCTGCCAGGTCAATTGTTTCGGGAGTTGTACCTAAAATTTTAACACCTGCTTCTGAAAGTTCTTTTGCCAGGTTTAAAGGCGTCTGGCCGCCAAACTGTACAATAACCCCTTCTGGCTTTTCTTTTTCATAAATACTTAAAACATCTTCAGCGGTGAGAGGTTCAAAATAGAGCTTATCGGATGTATCATAATCAGTTGAGACAGTTTCAGGATTACAGTTTACCATGATCGATTCATAACCAGCATCGCGTATGGCAAAGGCGGCATGGACACAGCAATAATCAAATTCAATGCCCTGTCCTATCCTGTTTGGCCCGCCTCCGAGTACCATTATCTTTTTCCTGTTGCTTACCTCAACCCTATCGGGAGCATTGTATGTCGAATAGTAATAGGCTGCGTTCACAACCCCGCTTACCGGGACTGGTTCCCAAGCTTCGGAAAGCCCTAGTGAGATGCGTTTTGCCCTTATAACTTTTTCATTGATGCCCAGCAATTTTGAAAGGTACCTGTCGGCAAATCCATTCTTCTTAGCAGCAATAAGCAGTTCATTAGGCAGCATCATTCCCTTGTAGCCAAGAATTTTTTCCTCAAGCTCAACAAGCTCCTTCATCTGCCGTATAAACCATGTTTTGATATAGGTTTTCCTGTTAAGCTCTTCAATATCAGCGCCCTTGCGCAAAGCCTCATACATTATAAACTGCCGCTCGCTCGATGGGTGGTTTAGCATGTTCATCAATTCATCGAGAGGCTTTTTGTTGAAATCCTTCGCGAATCCCAGTCCATATCGTCCGATCTCAAGCGACCTTATCGCCTTCTGCAGAGCTTCTTTATAAGTCTTACCTATGCTCATCACTTCACCGACAGCCTGCATTTGCGTGCCGAGCTTGTCTTCAAGTCCTTCAAATTTTTCAAATGCCCAGCGGGCGAATTTAACTACCACATAATCACCTGACGGAGTGTATTTATCAAGTGTCCCCTCGCGCCAATACGGGATTTCATCAAGTGTCAGGCCTACGGCGAGAAGGGATGATACAAATGCTATCGGAAATCCGGTTGCTTTTGAAGCCAGCGCTGATGAGCGCGATGTGCGCGGATTTATTTCTATTACCACCACCCTGCCTGTTTCAGGATCGTGGGCAAATTGCACATTTGTGCCGCCGATCACCTCAATAGCCTCGACAATGTCGTAGGAATACTTCTGAAGCCTTTTCTGAAGCTCCTGACTGATAGTAAGCATCGGAGCGGTGCAGTATGAATCGCCTGTATGAACTCCCATTGCATCCACATTCTCGATAAAACAGACTGTAATCATCTGATTTTTAGAATCTCTTACAACCTCCAGCTCAAGCTCTTCCCAGCCTAAAACTGACTCTTCGACAAGCACCTGGTTAACTATGCTTGCAGAGAGACCCCTGCTGGCAATAGTCCTCAGTTCCTCAATATTATAAACCAGTCCACCACCGGTACCTCCCATTGTATAAGCAGGTCGTATCACCACCGGGTATCCAAGCTCGGCAGCAACCTTTTCGGCATCTTCAACTGTATTAACAGCCTTGCTTTTCGGCATATCGATGCCCAGGCGGTTCATTGTTTCCTTAAAAGCAGTCCTGTCTTCGCCCCTTTCAATAGCGTCAACGTTTACCCCTATTACCTCAACATTATATTCTTTCAGGATACCTTTTTTTGCCAGTAAGGAAGAAAGATTCAATCCTGTCTGTCCTCCCAGGTTTGGAAGAAGGGCATCAGGCCTCTCTTTTTTAATAATCTCAATAAGGGCATATTCATTTAAAGGTTCTATATATGTGGCATCGGCGATCCCCGGATCGGTCATTATTGTTGCAGGGTTTGAATTAACAAGGACGATCTTATAACCCAGCGAACGAAGCGCTTTACAAGCCTGGGTACCTGAATAGTCAAATTCGCAGGCCTGGCCAATGATTATTGGTCCTGAACCAATTATCAGAACTTTCTTGATATCTTCCCGTTTTGGCATAGTGTTGTCTGATTTTGGTCCGCAATTTAGAAAATCAATTTGATAAGCAGAAGAGAATAGAAGGAAAGCCTTTATAATTATTAACAAGCTGATGTAATTGACATCCGGGAACATACCCGGTCACAGCAAGACACTGACTGTGAAGGATATTGGACCATTTAAGCAAAGATCTGTTAATATATCATCCGGCCGATTTGCCAGGAGAAATTTATTCAATTATGCAATTGTTAATAACTAGCCAATGTTTTATGTCCAATGATTGTAGAAATTTGATTAAATTTTGATTAGATACTTTTCCAAAGATATTTTAGGGATCATTTCATTTTGTAACGTCAAAAAACCAGAAATTTTTGAAAAAGTATATTAAAACAGATAACCCTTTGAAAGTGTTATCATACAGGATCCGAAAGGATTATTCTGCTGGAGTAGATCCTCTTATGTTTCCGGTGATTCAGATTCTGAATAAATTGAGATTGCCGGGTTATCCTATACTGAGGAAGCTCTTTTTCACAGTAATATTATTGATGACTGGTTTCAGGGCTTTAGCTCCTGAAAGCAACACTATCTTTGTTTCTGAACCTCCCGGCATTCAACCTTTTGCGGCTCTTATGTATGCTACCGCAATGGTCGAGACAATGGGGAATCCGCTATTCTATAACGAACTTGAGAATGCCGTTGGAATCTTTCAGATACGACAGGTAAGAGTTGATGATTATAACAGGCGGACAGGGAGCAATTATACCCTTGCCGATATGGCAGATGTAAAATTATCTGAGAAGGTCTTTTTGTATTTTGCCTCAAAGTATAAGCCGCATGAGTTTGAAAGGATAGCTAAGGCGTGGAACGGTTCAGGACCAATGACTGAATTTTACTGGAAAAGGATAAAAGAATATTTATGAAATCCTGCGAAAGCGGGATTTTTTATTAATTTTATAGTTAATCATAAATAATTCAATTGATGAAAACATCACGCAGGACATTTATTAAATCAGGAGCAATTGCTCTTGCTGCTGCAGCAATTATGCCGGAATCAGTTTTTGCAGCTAAAAAGCAAACGGGAATTATCGGCGTTCAGCTTTATTCAATACGTGACGAAATGTTAAAGGATCCTCTCGGATCTCTGAATCAGGTTGCCAAAATGGGATATAAATATGTTGAGCATGCCAATTATGTTAATGGGAAATTCTATAACTACGCTCCCGTAGAATTTAAAAAAGTGCTCGACGGCCTGGGATTAAAAATGATCAGCGGTCACACCGTAATGGGCAAAGAGCATTGGGACGAAGCCAAAAATGATTTTGCCGACAGCTGGAAAAAGACTATTGACGATGCAGGCGTTCTTGAGCAAAAATATGTAGTCAGCCCATGGATGGATGAAAGCATGAGAAAGACCTACAGTGACTTTAAACACTATATGGATATCTTTAATAAGTGCGGTGAACTATGCAAAAAAAGGGGAATGAAGTTTGGATATCATAACCACGATTTTGAATTCAGCGAAAAGCTGAATAACGAAAAGCTGTTTGATATTATGATGAAGAGCATGGATCCCGAACTGGTAGTTGTACAGCTTGATATCGGTAACCTGTATAATGGTGGAGGAATAGCCCTGGATGTTGTTAACCAGTACCCCGGAAGGTTCGAGAACGTACACGTGAAAGATGAAATCCCGGCTACTGAAGGGGAAGAAAAATATGTAAGTACCATTATTGGAGCAGGAATAGTCAATGCAAAGAAAGTATTAAAGCTGGCTGCAAAAAAAGGAGGCACAAAAGTTTATATTATAGAACAGGAATCTTACCAGGGAAAAACTCCTATGGAATGCATAAAAGAAGACCTGGAGATCATGAAGAAATGGGGTTATTGAATACCCCCACCCCCTAAAGGGGGCTTTATAAAGACCAGTGAATCAACAAGTCCCCTTTAGGCCCTAGGGGCACATAAAAAAATGCCGGATAATTCCGGCTTTTTTATTTTAGTATTGCACTGGATGATAATTAAGTCGTCTTAAAGTTGCCGGTGCTTTTCCCTGCCCTTCATTTGAAATCAGCATATCACCATTCTCTAGAAAGGTTATTCCTTCAGGCTGATTGAATAAACCCGCGCTGAGCTTTACCATCTGATCTATATTGCCGTTTCTGTCAAAAATAAAAAGCAGGTAATCTTCTGCGGATAAAATATAAATTTTATCTGTTACCGGATGAATACTAATTGCAGAAGCACGGAATTTTATAACAGGCTCAGCTGCTGATCCTTTCTTTTTTTCTTTTCGGGGAAGATTAATATTATGATTATTTGCATACTCTTTTAGCAAATGTATATCAAAGCTGAATACAGGTTCTTCAATGAGTCTCTTAGAGATCAGATCAAATCCGAAAACATATCTTTCATCTTTTGACAAGTCTCCTTTGCCGGTATGTTCTTTGCAGGCAATGAGCAGCCTGTTGTTTTCATTGTCATAACATAAACCTTCATTATCCTTCGATGGTACATTTGTAGGATATGGAGTTACAATTACACTATCTGATTTATAATCACGGATTTCATAAAGAGTACCATCGCTCCTGAGTACATATATGGTATCTTTAACTCTAGCAATCCCCTCATAATCACCTTTTGAGAAAAATTTAATCTCACGGCTGATCTCATTTTTTGCCAGATCATAAAAGAAGAGGATCCCTTTCTCATCCTGTATGCAGGCAAATATTGTAGAATCAATAAAAGTTAATCCGGATATCTCATGTAAGACATTCGGTAAAACGACTGATTCATCAGGGGAGTAAAAATTATAACCTGTCGTTTTGGTATAATCAATTGTACCTGTTTTACATGCTGAAATCGATAATATAATAATAACTGAGATTATAGATACACAGTTTTTCATCGGATTTAGTCTTTAATTAATATCAAAATTAGTTCTGGCAGAAACTAAGGTAATAAACATTATTCTTTGAAGTAAACTTCAAGCTGCGCAATGTCCCTTTTGAAATCGATATAACGGATTTTAATTTTTATTATGTTCTGTCCGGTTTTAGCAGCTATATCTTTTATCAGTTTATGATTATTCCCTGGTTTTAACAGTTCGAGGTTATCATAAAATATCGAATATTTACTGAACATGTTTTTTTTCAAATGCTCTTCAAGAATAAATACGGACAGGACAATTAATAAATTAATGATTATAAATCCTAATATCGGAAAACCTATCATATTCACTGAATTAATAACTGATATACCTATTGTTGTAAAGGTGTATGCCATATCTTTTACGCTGAAATTTCTAGTCCTGAACCTTAGAATTGAAAAGACGGCAAATAATCCCAGTCCCATTCCAATTTGAATTTTAGTATCTTTCAGCATCGAGCAAATAAAGAAAACCGTTATACCGATCAGGAAAAAGGTAAACATGAAATTTTCCTTTTTTGAATACCTGAAATAGAGGATCTTGATAAGGATAATAAGAAAGACCAGATTCATTACAAACCGTAGCAAGACACCCCAGACAGTTGATCCGTTAAATAAATTTTCCATATGATTATTATTTAATTAATGAAGTGCAAAAGACAGATTTCGTTTCTTTAGGTTCATAGTATAAAAATACTATCTCCTTGATCCAAAGTCAATAGGTTAAATAAGAATTATTTTAAAGAAAATATTGTTTAATTTTACCTGGAAGTTAAAGATCTTCATTAACAAATAATTGCCGGGTTATGAACAAATTAGGATCTGTTTTTATTGTTGCTGCTATTTTGCTAGCAACCGTTTCCCTGTCATTTTACAGGGGTGATAATCTGAATTTTAATTCAAAAGCGGAGCAGGATACTTTGCATAATTATCAGGATGGTGATTATTCGGGTCAGTCAAGATCTATGTATATTGATGAACCTTACTGGGGGAGTATACGTTTTACACTTAAAAACGGACAATATACGGGGATCAGTTTTATTATCAGGGATTCCAGTCTCCATGAGAAATTCGATAGTATTTATGAGAAGCATTTCCAGGGGAATGATTTATATATACAACAATGCAGGAATGACTGGAAAGGAGTTCAGACCTATCCTAAAATACTTATTGAAATCCAGGATATCAGCAAAGTAGATGCTACCACAGGGGCTACCTGGTCATATAATATTTTCAAAGCATCTGTAAAAGATGCCCTGACTAAGGCAGTAAAAGACTGCCAATAGATTTCATCCTGTTCTTGACGGCTGGTTTGATAAGGCTTTTTATTTCATCTCCGGATACGATCAATCCGATCCTGATCGTTTTCTGATAATGATGTAGGGTGAGTGATATTATATGCTATTTTAGCAGAAATCTGGAAATTTTGAAGAGACTAGTTATTTTAATTAATACTATTCTTCTCGTCCTCAGCGGGAATATTGGTGCTCAGGACTTTACTGACAGTAACCTGCCCGTTGTAATTATCAATACGGATGGGACCGTTCCGATAGTGGATGATCCGAGGGTGCTGGCATCAATGAAAATAATTTACAGGGGACCGGGAGAAAGAAACTATCTGACTGATCAGAGCAATGCTCAATACCTTAACTATGACGGAAGAATAGATATTGAAATCAGAGGTTCATCCTCACAGGTTACACTGAAGAAACAATACGGATTTTCGACATTAAAGGCTGATAATGTGACCAATAATAATGTAAGCCTGCTGGGTATGCCGGAAGAAAATGACTGGATTCTTAACGGTATGGTATTCGACCCTGCTCTCATGCGTGATTACCTTTGTTTTAACCTTTCAAGGCAGATCGGGGAATATGCTTCAAGGACGGCCTATTGTGAATTGATAATTAATGGTCAGTATCAAGGTCTTTATCTGCTTCAGGAAAAAATAAAAGCTGACGACAACAGGGTGGACATTGTCAAAATTGATATGAACGATAATTCAATGCCCCAGGTTTCAGGAGGGTATATAACCAAAGCTGATAAAACCACAGGAGGTGATCCTGTTGCCTGGAGAATGACAGACCCAGACGGAACGACAGTTGACTATATCCATGAATTTCCCAAACCTGAAAATGTAACAGCATTACAAAACGTTTATATTCAGTCACAGTTCATTAAACTGGCTAAGACCGCTGCAGACCATAATACCTCTCTGACCGACGGTTATCCATCGGTTATTGATATACCTTCATTTGTTGATCATATTGTTATAAGTGAACTTTCTTCAAATGCTGACTCATATCAGTACAGCACCTTTTTTCATAAGGACAGGAATGGTAAATTAAAAGCAGGCCCAATCTGGGATAATGACCTCACATTCAGCAACGATCTGTTTTTCTGGGGATTTAATAGGAGCAAGACAAACATATGGCAGTTTTCAAACGGGGACAATGAAGGATCAAGGTTTTGGAAAGATTTCTATGAGGATCCCCAGTTTAATTGTTACCTGTCGAAAAGATGGAATGAGCTTATCCAACCAGGCATGCCGCTAAATCCTTCAGTGCTTGAATCATACATAGATCAGACTGTGACATATATCAGCGAAGCAGTTATAAGGGATAACAATCTCTGGAGAAATACAGGCAGCCACCAGCAGCAAGTTGCAACGATTAAGACTTTTCTGAGCTACCGTATTCCCTGGATGACAGATAATCTTGGTTCATATTCCTTATGCAGTAACGTAAGTGTTCCGCCGCTGGTGATGACAAGGATTATGTACCATCCTCCAACTTCTATTGAGTTCCCGGAAGGTGATGACCAGGAATACATTGAGATAACAAATAACGGTGACCAAACGGTAAACCTTACAGGGATTTATTTCTCCGGTACATCCATTACTTACCAGTTCCCTCAAAACTCATCAATAGCTCCGCACTCTTCAATAATTCTTGCAAGTGACCAGCAAACATTCAGGCTAAGATATGGCTTTTCTCCTTTCGGAAAATTCACTAAGCACCTGTCAAATAAAAGTGAGAATATAGTTTTATCCGATGGTTTCGGGAATATTATTGACAATGTAAATTATTCTGATACTGTTCCCTGGCCGGAAGCAGACGGGAACGGCTATTACCTGAAGCTTATCAGTGCCGGTCTCGATAACAATGATCCTGCCAGCTGGATAGCATCAAATGATATAATAACATCTTCCGGAGAAATTATTGCCAATGTTAATCTTCAGATATACCCCAATCCGGTCAGAGATATCCTCATAATAAACTCTGATTCTGAAATCAAAACTTTGCATCTGACAGATCTTTACGGGAGACCTTTAATAAAATTAAATGAGAATAGTAAATATTGTAAGCTTGATTTAAGTCAGCTGCATAAAGGATTTTACTTCCTCATTCTGGAAACTACTGACAAGACAATCACGAGAAAAATAATAAGGGAATGAGCAGATAATTCCTCTGATTATCTTCCGTCTTCCGTCTTCTGTCTTCAGTCTTTTTCCAGCCTGGCTGCCCAACCTCCTCCGTTCATCAGTTTAACAGTAAGTTTGTCGCCTTTCGTCACGTTGATTATTTCCTTTTTATAGTCAGTTGCATCACGGTCAGCATTTATTCCATCGCTGAAAATTTCAGCTTTGTAATTACCATTATCAAGGAATGAAAAATCAATCGTTAATTCCCGTGGTGTCCAGTTTGTCATGGCTCCGATGTACCATGTATTGCCTTTCTTTCGGGCAACTGCTACGTACTCTGCCACCTTACTGTCGAGAGGCACTGTTTCATCAAAGGTTGTCGGGACTTTGGTAATAAAATCAGTGCATTCCTGCTCTCTCATATAGATGGTAGGATTATCAGAAAGCATCTGAAGAGGCACTTCAAAGACAACATACATTGCCAGTTGGTGGACCCGGGTTCCTTTACTCATGGGATTTGAATTAATTGCCCTGAAGTTGGCCTGGTTTGAGTTTCTCATGGCGCCCGGTGTATAATCCATTGGACCAGCCAGGTTCCTGATAAAAGGAAGTGTTACATCATAACGGGGCACATTCTCATTTGCCCATTTAACGTTTTCCATTCCCTTTACTCCTTCGTAGCCGACTACATTGGGATAAGTACGCTGCAGTCCGGTCGGTTTAAAAACACCATGATAATCTACAAGCAAATGATTTTCGGCTGCGAGCTTTGCAATATCATAAGTTGATGCCACAGCTACCTGGTCATCACGGTCAATAAAATCAATTTTCATTCCTTTTATTCCTGTTTTGGCATAAAATGGGAATGCCTTTTCTTTTTGTTGAAGAACATCATGCCACGAGGCCCACACAATCAAACCGACACCTTTCTGATTTCCATACTCTACAAGTTCTTCAAGATTTATCTCCGGCCGGGCTTTTGTAAGATCGCCTCTGGCATTCCAACCTCCGTCAAGTATAATATATGGCACTTTATACTTTGAGGCAAAATCGATAAAATATTTGTAAGATGCAGTATTCACGCCGGCTTTGAAATCAACATGCGAAATATTCATGTCGTTCCACCAGTCCCATGAGACCTGGCCTACTTTAATCCAAGATATATCCGCAAGCCGGTTGGGCGAAGCCAGTTTCTGCACAATATCGCAATTCAGCAGGTCCTTATCCTGTTCGCTTATTACGGCAATGCGCCATGGAAAACTGCGGGTGCCATCAGTTCTGGCAATATAGTCGGCCCTTCTGTTAGGGATTATGTTTATACCCTTAACGTACGTTTCTAAAGGATATGGAGCATACACTCCTCTGAAACCTTTCCCGGTATCATTAAGATCCAGGTACATGCCCGGATAATTTTCAAGATCAGCCTCAAGCACTTCCACTTTTTTGTTCTGTTCCACGTCTACTAAAACAGGAAGGAATGCCAATGAATCTTTCGGGAACTGGGAAAGTTTTATCTCCCTGTAAAGAGCCTCAAATGAAGAATTAAAATTCTTTCCGTCGCGATAATCCCATTGAATCGGTATAAACACCTTTTGATCAGCTATAAAGTTGAAGTTTGCCTCCTCGTTTTTAATTATGATTTCTCCTTTACGTTTTGTGAAAAACCTGTATGCCACAGCGTCGTCATATACCCTGAATATTACTCCAAAATCACCTTTGCAATTCAGGGTAAGCTGATTGTAAATATCTTTAATCACTGCCCTCCGGAAATTGATTGCGGCGAATTGCGTATTAACAGTAGACGGCTTTGCAGATAAGACCTTTGCATTATCTCCAAGGATTTCGCCTGTATGTAAAATTATAGAAATGGTAGAGGGGTAAACCAGTTGCAGACCTTTATGCTGAACTGACCATTGCAGTTTGGCTCCCGCTTCCACCTTTACTATTATTGATCCGTCGGGAGATTTGATATCATATACCTTTGCTTTCTGTGCTGCAAGAATGAATGGGCATAACAGAGCTACTATCAGCCCGATAAGTTTGTTTCTCATAGTAATAAAGATTTGCTTAAAGTTAAATATTCCTGTCGATGTTTTACATCTTCAGATCTCCTTTTTCGGCTTTCCCGTTTTCAAGGTGCATGGCTCCCCTGTCTGACAGAATGAAAACCCAAAATCCTGAACTGATCAGGATTGCAAGAAAAGCGCTCGGATAAAAAGGAAACTTGAGCTCGGAACTGAAGGGCACTCGTGGTTTGACCTGAACCGCTGGTGTATTACAATAGCCGAACTTAAAAAGACTCTTACCTTTGAAAAAACAATACTATGGGGTTAAAATATGTTCTAATTAGTATGCAATATTTTATTTACCAGCATGGTTGAAAAGACTTTTGCTCCATCATTATTTAAATGATCTTTGTCTGCAAAATAGAGATGATTATTAATAAAAACAGGATGATTTGACATATCAATATAATTTGTGCCATTTTCAGAACACAAATCAGACAATATGGTTTCATAAAAGTTATCTTTAATAAAAGTGCGGGCCGGAGAATAGACAAATACCAGATCAATATTCTTTTGTTTGGAAGTTGAAATAATATCCTTCAGAGCATTTATTTTATTTTCATCAACAGTAAGTAAACTAATTTGAAAAGTGTCAATTTTTTCTTTTTCCATTACTTTTAAAATGGGAACATATCCCTTGTTATCTGATACTCTTTCCTTATTATAATTAAGGTTCCCTATCAAAATCTGTAATATCAATGAATTATAAGGATAAATGGCGGAAACAACCTTGATTTTTTCAAATGGACCCTTATAATCAATAATATTCCTGATTTCCGGGTGTGTCTTATAATAAGGGAGTAACAGGGACAATCTTTCGTATTCAGTCGCGCTATATCCGATGTCATCAGGTCGTATGTCCATAATTATTAACTTGGGATTATATCGACCGGAAATAGCTTTTAATATTGCGTAATTATAGAGAATATAATTACCATCTCTTCCTGTATTATAAAAAGAATAATGCAGACTGTCTTCAAAAATTTCCGGAACATAACCATGATTAGCCCGGGATGATCCAAAAATAAGTACATCAGCAACAGTACTATCAATGGCATATGTAGTTTTGTAACCTACTCCAGATTCCTGCCGGAAATAGAAAATCTTCAAAATTGTTCCAACTCCCCGGTCACAAACGAGAATCAGAAATAATATTAATATAAATCTATAAGAAAACTTAAGTATTTGTTTGAAAGCAGAACTTGTCATTGGTAATCTACATGATTAAAATTGAAAATAAATAAACTGTCCTCCGTTTAAAACACCTATCACAAGAATAACTATGATAATGAAAATAATACCCGCAATTCGAACAAATGGATTCTTATTGTAAAGTACTGATATACGGTCATTAAAATACTCCCGCTTCAGATCAATAATAATTAATGATATGATCCCAACTACAGCAAATATTAAATTTGAAGGTATTTCATAAAAGACAGAACCTGATGAAGTAAAAATCTTCTTAATAATATAGAACGCCTCATTTAATGAATCTGCCCTGAAAAATATCCATGCAAATAGCACAAGAATAAAAGTTATACTGATTTTATAAAGGGTATAAAAATTTGAGGTTTTTCTTATGTTAAATCGTTTTCTGATAGTTTTATAGAAATCCTTAGTCCAGTTTGAATAAGTAAGATAGACTCCAAACAAAATACCCCAAGTCAAATATGTCCAGCCTACTCCATGCCATATACCACAAATTGCAAAGGTGGCCATAATTGCCATCAGATAAATCCATTTATCGGCAGACACAAATAAATATTTCTGCTTCTTCATCTTATTTGTAAGGGAATATGCCAGCGGTAAAAAGATGTAATCCCGAAGCCAGGTGGAAAAAGAAATATGCCATCTGTTCCAGAAATCCTGTATCGAGGAAGCAAGATAAGGTCTTTTAAAATTATTGGTCAGATTGAAACCAAATAATTTAGCTGATCCCAATGCGATATCAGTATAACCTGAGAAGTCAGCATATATCTGAAATGCAAAGAAAATAGTTGCAACAATAAGTGTAGTTCCATTATGATGTTCACTATTATTGTAAACAGCATTTACATAAATAGCTAATCTGTCGGCAACGACTAATTTCTTGAAATAGCCCCAGAGCATTAATTTCAATCCATCAACGACCATGTCATAATTAAAGGAGTGACTTTGATGTAATTGGGGGATCAGTTGCTGAGGCCTTTCGATAGGCCCCTGGGCTATTTTTGGAAAAAATAAGAGATAGAGCGAAAAATATCCGAAATGTTTCTCGGGTTCAATGGTTTTTCTTTTAATCTCAATCTGGTAACTAAGTACTGTAAAAGTAAAATATGATAATCCTAACGGTAAGATCATTTTGTTAATCGGATCGACCCTGAAAAAGAAATCCACATTGTATAGATGCACCTGATTATCCGGGAAAATATTGTTGAAATATTTGAAAAAAGCCAGAATCAGAATATTCAGAATAATAATCAAAATCAAAGTTCCGGTGTTTTTTTCCTCTGGTATTTTTGCCAGCCATTTGGACAGGAAATAATTTATAAAAACAATCCCAGCCAGGAGAAAAAGAAATATTGGTATAAAGGAAATATAATATCCAATGCTTGCAATAAGTAACCATATCCAACCGATTCTCCGGGGGAAAATATAGTAAAGAATGGCAACGATGGCCAGGAAGAATAGATAAATGATGGAGTTAAAGACCATGTTTAGCAAAATTTTAATTGAGGGTATTTATATATTTCTCATTAATGCCATTAAGCAGTGAGGAAAGAAAAAACATCCTCTTACTCCATGTGGTAAAATAGAGTAATGAAGATAAAACAAATTTGAATATATTTGATAATGACCGGAAACGCATACTAATATTTTTGTTAAGGGAAAACTATTATTTACCTGTAATTATTATTTGTAATATCCTGTATTTTTTTCATGTCCGTAAATATTATAGATAAGTGTCAACACAAGCCTTTGATCTCAGCTTTTAGAGAATAATCGCTTTTTCTTTTGATCAGATACGTACAAATCACTGAAATATCCGGCAAGAAATGTGGCAGGTTTTAGCGGCCACAGGGCATGTATTTTCTAAAGATTTTTATTTTGAATTCTCCTTCTGTTACAGGCAATATGTCTCCTGTGGATGATCTTAGGATACCTTCGAATGTGCCTGTAAGAATATCATCTGTTTTATCGGTAATAAATACGCTTTTCCCATAGAAATCGTCTAATGAATAGTGCCCGGATGAGCCCCAATTCCAACTCTGGAATGGGTAGAACTGTATTTCAGTATACTTTCCAAACTCGGAAGGTACGGGAAGGTTAGCTGGTAATGAATCCAGGGGATATCCCATTATATACATAGCAAAAACAAAAACTGAATCACACCTGATTAAATTAATCTGGTTTAAGCTGTTGCCATTGCAGTACCCGTAAAAGTAGCAATTTGAGAAGCTGTCAATGGGCTGAACCTTTTCAATATGCTGTGTAAACGTTTTGTAATAATCCCCGAAGTAGCCCCTTATGCAACCCAGTGGTACTGGTGTTCGAGGTTTTTCATCTCTCCAATGTACAGGCAAAGAAGGCCTGGGTTCTATAACAGTTATTTTATCACATCCATATAACAGCATGAAAACGATCATCAGGAATATTC
>Ga0315295_10001296_pt1 | contig 21409 bp, 26 predicted proteins | sample YL17G14_0_MG_FD_204453 | JGI IMG/M metagenome (GOLD analysis project Ga0315295, IMG submission 204453) | Sediment microbial communities from Yellowstone Lake, YNP, Wyoming, USA - YL17G14_0 | ecosystem: Environmental > Aquatic > Freshwater > Lake > Sediment | place: USA: Wyoming | collected...
CCCGAAGCCGCTGGTCCATATAACCGAGAAGTTCTTCAACACCGAGGGGCACGAGAAGTTCCTCAACCTGATATCGGACGTCGCCGCCGAGAAGGGTAACACGTATTTCGTTTTCGACCGCGGCGAGACGGCCAAGATCTCAGAGTGCTGCAGGCTCTCGTTCAAGCTCGAGAAATCGGACCTGGACGACGCGAAACAGCCATGGAAAATGAGATACTCCGCCATACAGAACATCACGCTCAATCTTCCGCGCGCGGCATACAGGGCCGAGAAGTCAGACGAGAAGCTGTTCGCGGAACTGGAGAGGCAGCTGGAGCTGGCGATAACCGCGCACAAGCAGAAGAGGGCTTTCATAGAGGATATCCTTAACCTGGGAAAAGAAGGGCCGCTTTCGCTCCTGGCGATGAACAAGGACGGCGAGTCTTACCTCCGGCTCAGGAGAGTCACTCATCTGGTGGGGATACTCGGCCTGAATGAACTTGTTGAATATCACACGGGCAAAGAACTACACGAATGCGATGAAAGCGTTAAGCTCGGCATGAAGGTGGTCGCGTTCCTCAAGCTGAAGTGCGAGGAAGCGACGAAAACCCATGGCATCAACTTTGTCCTCGAGCAGACGCCGGCGGAATCCACCTCTTACAGGTTCGCGAAGCTCGATATGAAGCACTACACGGAACAGGCGAAGAACATCGTGAAAGGGGACATCTCGACCCAGCACATGTATTACACCAACTCCACGTATTTCAATGTTTCCAATCCGATGAACCCGGTGGAGAGGGTCGTAAAAGAGGGGCTCTTCCATCCGCTGATAGACGCGGGAGCCCTTACGCACGTCTGGCTGGGCGAAGCAAGGCCGTCGTCAGAATCCATTGCTAATTTCGTGGTCAAGACCTTCAGGAACTCCCAGAACAGTCAGATAGCCTTTTCTCCGGAATTCACGACGTGCAACGACTGCGGGAAGACCGCGAGGGGCATTTTGGAAAAGTGTCCCCTGTGCGGCGGCAGCAACATAGAGGTGATGACCAGGATAACCGGGTATTATTCGAAGGTGGCGGGATGGAATAAGGGCAAGCTTGGCGAGCTTAAGGACAGGTACAGGAACAGTGTACTTCAATAAGGGGGGAGATTGATATGAACGTGAAGGTGTTCGGCAAGCCGGGATGCGAGTTCTGCAAGACTACCATGAAAAAATTCGAGACTTTCTTTGCGTTGTGGAAGATAAAGGAGAAGGTCAACCTTTCTTTTTATGACATGGAAACGGTCGACGGGCTTGCGGAGGGCGCTTTTCTCGGGGTAGTCAAGATCCCCACGTCCGTGATAGAGAGGGACGGCAGCGTGCTTGCCAGATGGGACGGAAAGGTCCCCGTGTCCGAGGAGTTCAAACAGTACTTTGAGCCGCTACTGCTTAATTAAAAGGGAATTGCTCACCGGGATCTCATGACCGTTCGAGGGGGAATTCATCATCTCGGAGCTTAGGACCATAGTGGACGATCCTCCTCCGTCAAGGTTCATCGCGTCAACGCATCCGATCTCCTTCATTATCTGAGCCAGCTCCTCTAGGGTCGCCCCAACGCTTTTCTGCGATGCGGCGCTCTGTTTGCATTTATCCACCGTAACGAACGCGAGAAGCCCGTCACCGGTTATGCCGACTGCTGTCCTTGAAGCGCGGCTGTTCGCGACATCGCTCTTGAACTTTTCGCTGTTCTTGGATATGTAGACCTGCCCTGCCTTAAGAAGACGGGGGCCGCCGCCGATAACGTGTTTCAGCTCAAGATTGGGGATCGATGACAGCGGCATCAGCATAAGAGAAAGGTAGACGCGGCTTCCCGCGGTCGCTTTTCCGGAGATCTTCTCATAATAGTTCGGATCGATCGATATTGCGTATCCATCCGAGGGGATCCAGGCCCTTGCCCTTGCCGTGCTTTTTACTTCGTTCCCGATCACAGAAAGCACGGTCCCAGGGTCGTCTTCGCTTGTCTGGTTCCCGAAGCGCGGGGTGAAAACGACAACGTCGCCCGTCCGCCTCTTTGTGTTAATGCCTGATATAGGGATTGTGGCTCCCTCAATGGAGACCTCGCCGTAGAGCGAAACATTGTCGATATAGCAGTGATCGTCGCTGCCGATTATAAGCGCGGTCCTGTCGTTGATGGAATACGAGATAAGCTCCTTGTTGATCATCAGTACCCCCAGCGGCTCCCCCTGGCTGCCGAAGTAAGTGCCGTTAACGCCGGCTATCGCGCCGGCGCTTTTCGCCATGTTGCTGACCTTATCCCTGAAATACTTTGTTTCTTCATTGGGCATCCAGAAAGTGAAAAGTCCGGAGAACACTCCCAAAATGCTCGGAGCCTCTTTTTGCTTGACGGCTAAATACGGAAAAACTTCATGAGAGGTCTGGTCGACCATAAGCACGTTCACTGTTGCGGGACCTTCTCCCGTGCCTTTTATCATTTTCAGGTATCTGAGCCCCGGGAACACCTCTTTAAGCGCCAGGGTCGACCTGGTCGTCCTGTCGAACTCGATGACAAGTCTTGCCGGGGACTCCATCTTGTATATCTGGTAGAAAGCGGGATAGGCCTGTGTCACGGTGATCACCGTGGATGCACCAACCTGGTCCATCGCGACCTTGGGTATCATTTTGTCCTTCGTGAATATCTTCTGGTTCTTTATTACGGAGTTCATGCCCGGGATCTCTATCACAAGGCCTGACTCCGCGCTGACGATGTTATAAGGCAAGAAGGAAGAAAGCGACAGGATGATCTTGAACTTATCAGGCAGTGATTGCGTGTAGAATTTTTGTACCTCGGGAGCCTGTGTTTTTGGGATCAACATTTTTGAAAGCTTCGTGAAATCCGCTACTATCCTGTAAGGTCCCTTCAACACACGGACGTTCGCGGAGGTAAGATATTTATAATCTGCCTTTACCTCAAGGGAAGGCCCGATCTGCTCAACGGATATTCCGTTAAGGTTCTTGGTAGGGTAGCTTTTCTTTATGCCGGGCTTGATCCATACGTTGTTGAACAGCAGGGTGGTATTGTCGTTCTTCCTTACAAGTTTGTACTTTGAAGGAGAATCAAGCTCCAGCACTATCCTTGTCCTGTTCGCAGTTTCGGTGACCCTTATCTTGTTAACCACGGAGGGTAGGGCGCATGAGGAAAAGGCGATAACAAAAGCAAGAGATGAGAAAAGGACCTTTTTCATTTCAAGCCCCCTTAAGCTTTTCCAGCACTTCATTGATCACGTATTCGGGAGTAGATGCGCCGGCGGTAACGCCGATCACATCAAAACCCTTCAGGATATTAAGGTCGAGCGTTTCCGCCGAATCGATAAGATACGTCCTTGCTCCCGTGTCCTCGCAAAGCTCCTTCAGCCTTTTCGTGTTCGCGCTGGTGCTGTCGCCTATAATGAGCATGATCTCGGATCTTTTGGCCACGTCAACCGCGGACCTCTGCCTTTTGCCTGTGGATTCGCAGATGGTGTTGCAGATCTTAAGGTCGCCTGTTCTTTTTGCAAGCTCGTTCACCACGGCCTCAAAATTCGGGTTGGACTGGGTGGTCTGTGCGAGGACCGCTATCTTTTCGTGAGGGGCCACTTTTTTAGCTTCTCTCGCGTCTGAGACTATCTGGATCTTTTTTCCCGCCCATCCCTGGATCCCGATCACCTCGGAGTGTTTTTTGTCGCCCACCAGCACGACGTGGTATCCCGATTCCGCAAGCTGCTTGGCGAGCAGCTGCGGCTTTTTTACCCACGGACAGGTCGTGTCGATCACCTTCAGCCCAGTCGCGATAAGTTTGTCGTGCGTCTCAGGAGGGAGCCCGTGGGCGCTTATTATAATGGATCCGCGCTGGTCCTTCGGCAGGTCCTTGATGTCATTTATGGTGACGACGCCGCTCGCCTTCAGCTGGTCGATCACTTTTTGATTGTGTACGATGGGCCCCAGCATGAAAACGGGGCCGCCAGACTTTGCCGTCCTTATCGCGATCTTATATGCTCTGTTAACTCCCGTGCAGAATCCCAGGTTCTTTGCCAGAAGGATCTTCATTTGTAGGTGATACCGGCTTTCTTCATCCTCGATATAGCTTCCTTAAGCCTGGCCGCCTTGTTCGTGATAGATATCCTTATGTAGCCCTCTCCGTATTCGCCGTAGCCCGAGCCGGGGACAACAAGAACCCCCGCCTTCTCGAGCATGTGCGCCACAAAGCTTGAGGAGGTAAAACCTTTCGGAACGGGCACCCAGATATAGAATGAAGCCTTCGGATATTCAAGCGACCAGCCGAGTGAATTGAGGCCGTCGATGATTATGTCCCTTCGCTCCTCATAGGTCCTGTTCATTCGATCGATCTCTTTCTGCGGGCCCTTTAGAGCCTCGACACCTGCCGCCTGTATCGCCTTGAAGATCCCCGAATCCACGTTGGTCTTTATTATCGAGAGCGCGGCTATCGCTTCGGCCGAGCCGACCACCATCCCGATACGCCACCCGGTCATATTATATGTTTTTGAGAGCGAGTGGAACTCTACTGCAACGTCCTTGGCACCGGGCACTTCAAGCACGCTGATAGGTCTGTAGCCCCCGAATGCCACCTCAGAGTAGGCAAGGTCAGAACAGAGCAGAAGATCGTTCTTTCTACAGAAATCGACGGCTCCCCTCATAAATTCTTTTGTGGCTACCGCGCCGATAGGATTGTTCGGATAGTTAATGAACAGGAGCTTCGCCCTCTTTAAAACATCCTTATCGATGGCGTTCAGGTCGGGGAGAAAGTTGTTCTCCTTAAGAAGAGGCACTGAGTAGGGAACGCCCCCGGCCAGGATCGTGGCGACCTTGTAAACGGGATAGCCTGGGTCGGGTATAAGCGCGACATCCCCGGGATCGATGAACGCGAAAAATAAATGCGCGATACCTTCCTTTGATCCTATGAGCGACAGCACTTCTTTTTCCGGATCAAGCTCTACGTTAAACCTTTTCTTGTACCATTTAGCCACTGCCGAGCGGAACTGCGCTGTGCCTTCATACGGCGGATAGTTGTGGTTCCTGGGATCATCCACAGCCTTGTGGAACGCCTTCAATATCCTTTTCGGCGTCGGGGTGTCGGGGTCGCCGATGCTGAGGTCGATAAGATCGACGCCCTTTTTGGTAACGGAAGCCTTCTTCCTGTCTATTTCCGCGAAAAGATAGGGCGGCACTCCGGATATTCTTGCTGCTTTCCTCATTTTATCTCCCCTTCAAAAACCGTCTCTGCGGGGCCCCGCAGTATCACATGCTCGTCCTCTCCCAGTTCAATGTCCAGGTTCCCACCGGGTAAATGTACCAACACGTCGCGCTCAAGCCTGCCGGTAAGTACGCCGGCCACCACGGACGCGCATGCGCCCGTTCCGCAGGCGAGCGTCTCGCCGGACCCGCGCTCCCAGACCTTGACGGTTATCTCCTTTTTCCCGCTCACCTGAACGAACTCAACGTTGGTCCTGTTCGGGAACATCTTGTCGTTCTCTATGGCAGGGCCTTCCGATGAAATGTCGATCTTATTCAGGTCGTCCGTGAAGATGACGCAATGGGGATTGCCCATCGAGACCAGGACCGCGTCATATTTTATTACCCTGGCTTTCTTTTTTTCTTTCGGGACGCCCATGTCCACCTCTACCAGCGCCGCTTTTCCTTTGTAGTCGATTATCGTGGGAATAACTATCCCCGAGAGCGTCTCAACGGAAATGAGCTCCTTCTTATTTTCCATCGATTCATAGATGTATTTTGCAAAGCACCTTATACCGTTGCCGCACATCTCCGCCTCGCTGCCGTCGGAGTTGATGACCCTCATCTTTATGTCGGCAGACGATGACGGGGATGCGATCAACAGGCCGTCCGCGCCTATCCCGAAGTTCCTGTCGCACAGCTTTATCCCCAGCTCTGACAGGTTGACCCCGCTGAGATCTTCTTTTCTCCCGTCGATAACGACAAAGTCGTTACCGGTGCCCTGCATCTTAACGAATTTCATTCTTCCTCCGTGTAGCTCGCCGAGGTCAGCGGCGATTCAAATATGGTGACCCTTTTAAGATCAGCGATCTTTCCGCTCAACTGATCAAAAACGAACTTCGCCACATTCTCCGATGTGGGATTGACCTTTCTGAAAGGCGCAAGGTCGTTAAGGTTCTTGTGGTCGAGTTTGGAGACCACGGACGCGAGAACGGTCTTGATCTTCTTGAAGTCGATCACCATTCCCATTTTGTTGAGCGATCTGCCAGTGATGTGTACCTGCACCTTCCAGGTGTGGCCGTGCAGGTTCTCGCAGGGGCCCTTGTGCCCCTCAAGCTGGTGAGCGGCGTCAAATGAGCTTTCTACCATAAGTTCATACATGTGAAAATTTTACCTTCCTATGAGGCCATTTACAAGCGCTTCGGGGATTATCAGACCGTGCCCCTTGACCTTCCCGGCACGAGCCTTACTTCATCAACGCGTGCGATGGTGCGGCCAAGCAGGCGCGAACCCAGATCTTTAAACGAGAAAGATGATCCGGTCGTCAGGAAGGTGTATTTTGGAGGCTCCTTCCCGAGCGCCGCGAGCCCTGATTTGTTTATTGCGTCCCTGGCCTCCCTGGCGGCTTCTTCGGCCGGATTGATCAGCGTCACGGCCGGTCCGAGGATATCCTTTATTTTTCCGATCAAATGCGGATAGTGAGTGCATCCAAGCACCAGGGTATCGATCTTTTCTTTTATCAACGGCTTGAGATAATCCTTGAGCACCTTTGTGGTCTCATCCGAAGCGGCAAACCCGCCTTCTATAAGGGGAACAAGAAGCGGACAGGCCACAGGGTAGACCATCACCGACTTGTCCAACTCTTTTATCTTCCCGTCATATGCGTGCGAGTTGATCGTCCCGACGGTAGCTATAACGCCCACCTTTTTGTTCTTGGTAGCCGAAACGGCCATGCGGGCCCCTCCGTTTATTAGTCCTATTAGAGGCACACTATATCTGTCTTTCACGACAGGATACGCGATGGCTGACGAAGTTCCACATGCCATTATCACAAGTTTGGCTCCCTGCGATATTAAATAGGGGATAAGCTCATTGTTTATCTTGATTATTTCGGCGTTCGATCTGCCGCCGTAAGGGACCCTGGCCTCATCGGCAAAATATATGATGCTCTCTTTCGGCATCAATTTTACCGCTTCTTCGAACACGGTGAGGCCGCCGACGCCGGAATCGAACATGGCGATCGGGGAGGATCCCTTTACGATAGGCTTGTCGGAGACGGGGTTAACGATCTTCTTCGTGATCCTGCCGGAGCCCAGCTTTCTTACTTGAACTATTTCTGCCATTTCGAACTTATTTTAACATATTCCTTTATGCCTTTATATATCCCCGCGGCGATACGGTCCCTGTACGCGGGCGTGAGTATCTGCTTTTCTTCTTTGGGGTTGGTGAGGTATCCCGCCTCGACAAGCACCGCGGGCATGTTCGTGTGATGTATCGTGTAATAGATCTCCTTCTTTATCCCGCGATTCCGCTTCTGGACCGTGCGGTAGAGGTTCTTTTGGACCACTCTCGCGAAAAGCTTGCTGTTAGGATTGAAATAGAACGACTGGATCCCCGATACGCCGGGGCTGGTATAAGCGTTAAAGTGTATGCATACCAGCATGTCGGCCGCATTCTCGTTGGCCAGAGCGACAATATCCTTTTTCTTAAGGCTTGAATCGTTTTTCCTCGAGAGCAGCACCTTTGCTCCGGCGGCGGTAAGCATCTGTTTAAGCTGCAGCGCCACCTTGAGCGTAAGGCTTTTTTCGAATATACCCGACCTCCCCACATATCCCGGATCACGGCCGCCGTGCCCCGGATCGATAACTATCAGCTTGCCCTCGAGAGGCAATGGAAGCCGCGAGACCTCGGCCGTCACTAGGGATATCGCTTTTTTCTTTATGGAGATCGCCTTCTTTGACGGGAGCTTTTTTTCTACGGGTTTAGGGGGCATCTTTTTCTCCACTACGGGGATCTTCGTCTCCAGAACAGAAACGACGGCTTCTTTTGAGGGGGGCAGCAGTATTTCTTCCGCCTCTTCGGTAATAGCGGGCGCCTCGGCAATTATTTCTTCTGATACGGCCGCTGTCTCGCTTGGAGCGATCTTTTTTGCCGATCCGGGACGCGCTCTGGAGAATTCGATCACGTACTTGTTGCGGCCGATTATGCTGGTGAATTCGTAATTAAGCTCCTCGTTCGGCTCTATCATCACGTATACCGTCTTCTCGTCGAACTGTGAGGCCTGTATTATCCTTATAAGGTCCGTAGGCCCCGAAAGTGTGATAGAGGAGTCTATCTTACAGCCGTCAAAAGCGAGCGCGACCCTGTTCGGAGAATCAAGAAGGATAACCTGCGGTTTTACGTTCCGCGAAGTGTATACGGCTACCTCGGAATAATTCCCTGTCTTTTTTGTCTCGACCTTCAGGACCTTGTTCGGTTCCTCACAATACGCAGGGACGAGCAAGGCCATTAAGGCCGTTAGGGCTATCAAGGCAATAAGGCAAAACCGGCACCAAGGCATTAAAGGCCCTATTAGCCCTGATATCCTTTTTGCCTTTCCGCCCTTATCGCTTAATGGCCCTGTTGGCCTTAGGGGCCTTGAAAATTTGCCGGTCATTTCAAGCTCTTGATAAGATCCATTAGCTTTTGTTTGTCATTTAGTTTCGGTTCATCGACCACTCTCTCGAGCACATCGTTCAATATCTCTCCGATCCGCGGTCCCGGTCCTATACCGAGAGCTCTCATTATATCGTTGCCGTTGATCTTAAGGTCCTTTATGTGCAGCGCGTTCTCCTCGGTCAAGACCTTCTGGATCCTTTTCTTCAGCTGAACGGTGTGCCTGTTCTCAAGCTTTTTGCCCATCGCTTTCATGTCGGCGGTCCTGAGCAGGAACAGGTCGTCCACAAGGTCGATCCCTATCCTCTGGATAAAACGCCTCACGGCTGAATCGGACCAGTCCTTTGTGTAATTGAACATGTGGTTCCTAATAAGCCTTGTCACATATTCTATGTGTTCGTTGCTGAACTTTAGCCTTCTCATCACTTTTACCGCCATATCCACGCCCACCCTGTCGTGTTCATAGAACGTCATTCCGACCTTGCACGCGGGTTTGGCTATATCATGGATAAGGCAGGCGAACCTCAAGATGGGCTTTTCTTTTGGAGCGGCATCGCAGGAATAAAGGCTGTGCCAGTAGACGTCGTATTTATGATATTCTTTTGGCTGTCCTACCTTAACGCCCTCAAGCAGTTCGGGGATGTACAACGAAAGCAGCCCCGACCTTCTCATAAGATCTATTCCGATAGAGGGCTTATCCGCTTCCATCATTTTCATCAGCTCATCATGGACGCGCTCGACAGAGACTTTTTTTGCGACGCTGAGCGTCTTCGATATCGCCTTGAGCGTTTTCGGGTCGATCTTAAAATTCAGCTTTGCCGCGAACCTGCACGCGCGAAGAGGCCGTAGGCCGTCCTCCCTGAACCTATCGACAGGATCGCCTACGGTCCTTATAAGTTTGTTCTTCAGGTCTTTTTGTCCGCCGAATTCATCAACAAGCTCGCCGGACAGCGGGTCGTATGCAATGGCATTGATGGTAAAATCCCGGCGGGAGAGGTCGTCGTGCAGGTTGTCCGAGAACTTGACGTTGCTCGGGTGCCTTCCGTCCACATATTTCTCGTCCCGGCGGAATGTGGTGATCTCATAAGGGACCTTGTCGATCAGAACAGTAACAGTTCCGTAATCAATGCCGGTCGGGATGACCTTTTTGAAAAGTTTTGTCACCTGTGCCGGCCTTGCGTCCGTAGTAAGGTCCCAGTTCGTGACCTTTTTATTCAATAGGAGGTCGCGCACTCCGCCGCCGACCACAAAGCACTTAAAACCGCTATTTTTTATCGTTTTGACGATATTAATGAGGTCTTTTGGGAAAGATCTTTTGTTCAACATCAAACAAAGTTTACAGGAGTGAACACGAATAGTAAATAGAGATCAATATTAAACCGCGTCGATCTCGCATTCTAAAGATACATGAGCGAATAACTTATATGTTATTCTTATATGGATTCCAGTTTATTATGGGGAAAAACCAGGTCGGCCCGAAATTAAGCAGGCCTATCTGGAACCCGTCGAGGTCTTTATTTGAAAAATTTATCAAACCCAGCTGCATGAACCCGATATTTGCCGCGTTATTCCAGACGCCGACCTGAGCGTTCGAAAAATCGCTCGAAATGTTAACGCAGCCCAACTGAAAACCGTCATTCTTCGAGGCCATGTTCAGAATTCCGCTCTGGAATGAAAATTGACTTATATTCTTGGCGTAGTTAACGGTCGACAGCTGAAGCCCCATGAAATAATCCGCCGTGCTGAAAAGGATGCCGAACTGCAGCCCTGCCATCTTGCCCGCGACGTTCTGCGAAAGCCCGATATCAAGGCCCGACATATTGTTAACTGAGCCGTGGACGAGATTTATCCTCAACCCGTAAACATCCGTTATCATGGGCGGGAGAGCGAACTCATCCAATAAGGCTAACTGGAAAATGGACCAGTGAACGTCAGAGCCGGCGCTCTGGGAGAATGCGGGGCATATTAGCGCTATCGACAGGATAAATATGATCATTATCTTTTTCATGAGGCACCGCCTTTAATAAAAATTATACGCTATTATCTTTCAATTATCAAAACACAAAAATGGTGGAGGTGGAGGGAGTCGAACCCTCGTCCGAAAAAGTTTCCGCAAAAGTCACTACGAGCGTAGCCTTAATTAATTTTTCACCCGAGATGTTGCCCAAGGCGGGGCATATCTCAAGCTAGTCCGCGTAAATTTTCCCACTATGCACCGCAGACATCGCACAATGGTATCCGGTCTAATAACGTCTTTCTTAAGCCTGTCCGGAGCCGGCCTAAGGGACGATGCCGCCGTTATTTATTAGGCAGCAAGTGCAAACTGTGTGTCTGCGTTTGTGTTTTGGCACGTTTTTACAAGGACAGCGCCATCCTTGGCTCGCGGCTTCCGCTTCATCTTCCCCGTCAAAACCCTTACACCCCCAGCCGGACGAACATTATAATGCATCGCGGGACGGATATGAAGGATTATTGTATTTGAGGTCTTTGTTGTCCGGAAGCTATTTGATCGATTGGATCTGGCTCCTTACAAGGTCTATAAAAGCCTCTACCTGGTCCTTTGTAAGGTTTGATTCAAGCAGGTCACCCAGGGCCTCCCAGGCTTCGGCCTCTTTCATAAGCTCCTTGTTGCTCTTTATCTCATTGAGGACTTCTTCTATCTCCACCTGCATCCGCTTGTTTACTTCTTCCATCGCCGCTTCGGGATTCGTCATGCCGGTAGCCGCTATAGCCTGTTCGATTATCTTGGCCATTGAAAGCTCTTTTTCTCTGGCTTGAACGGCTAGAGCGGCCAACCTAACGGAAATAGCGTGAGAATCAAGGGGAAGGGCTGAACTTGACCCTCCCTGAGGCTGCTGGGGTCTCTGCTCAACTCTTCGCGGTTCTTCTTTTCCCGATTGCTTTGGAGTTACCGGTACCTGCGGAGGCGTTATCCTTGACGGCGGTATCTTATCTATCATATGGGTTGATTATAGCAAAGTCCTATTTACAAGTCACCTTTAAGAGCGTTCTTGGCGAGTAGTCTGGAGAGTTTTTCAACAACGTTGTCCGGGAGTTTTTTGCCGATATCATCGGACCTCAGCATCTCTTTGGCGGCTTCTATCACGTCGCGGCCGGTGTATATTTTTTTAGCTTTTATCGGAGCTTTTTCGTCTTCCTTCATCATTTTTTCTTAAGTTTGGCCGAGAAGGCGCGCTCAATTTCCCGGTCTGCCTCCCTCTTCTTTATCTTATCCCGTTTCTCGTAAAGCCGCTTAGACTTGGCCAGACCCAGGTCAACCTTTACCCAATTTCCACGCAAGTATAACTTAAGGGGTATCAAAGTTAAACCTTTTTCTTGTACTTTGCCGATAAGTTTGTTGATCTCGGTCCTTTTCATGAGGAGCTTTCTCTGCCTTGTGGGTTCGGTGTTGTATCGGCCGCCCTGTTCGTAGGGGCTTATGTGCATGTTGTACAGCCAGAGTTCGCCGCGCTCGGCCCTGGCAAAGCTGTCCTTAAGGTTCACTCTTCCGAGCCGGATCGATTTCACTTCGGAACCAGTAAGTTCTATCCCCGCCTGATAGGATTCGAGTATCGCGTAATCGAAGAACGCTTTTCTGTTCTCGGCTATGGTCTTTCTGAACGAGGTCATTTATGAAAGGATGTTCTCTAACCCGTAGACTAGGCCTTTCAGCGACTTGATCTTTCGAACGGCCATGATGACGCCGGGCATGAAGGATTCCCTCGAAATTGAATCGTGGCGTATCTTCAAGGTCTGTCCGAGACCGCCGAATATCACTTCCTGTGACGCGACGAACCCGGGCAGTCGGACACTGTGTATGTGGATCCCGCCCATATCTCCGCCTCTAGCGCCCGCAAGTTTTTCTATTTCCGCATCCCTTCCTTTAACAAGTCCCTTTGCCGCATCCGATTGGAGTATCATTTCGGCGGTCTTTAATGCGGTGCCGGAAGGCGCGTCCGCTTTTTTATCGTGATGAAGCTCAATTATTTCAACGTTCGGAAGGTGCTTTGCGGCGGTCCTTGAAAACATCATCATAAGAACAGCCCCGATCGCAAAATTCGGCGCGACTATGCAGTTCACGCCGTTCTTTTCGCAGAGAGTCTTTATTTCCGAGAGATTGTCATCGCTCAGCCCGGTGGTGCCCACTATTGCATTGGCTTTATTATCGAGGATGGTCCGCACATTGGCCATCACCACGTTCGGATGGGTGAAGTCGATCACAACGTCCGGTTTCGCTTCCTGTATGGCGCCCTTCAGGTCCTTTGTGATGGGTACGTTCGTGGCGCCTATCCCCGCGCCGAGGCCGGCATCCAGTCCGGTCTGGTCCATATCGACCGCGCCGACAAGCTTCATGTCCTTCTCGTTGCTTATCGCTTTAACTACCTCGCGGCCCATTTTCCCTGCGGCGCCGTTCACTACTATTTTTATCATCGTTAAACCCCCGTGTGTCCGAACCCGCCGTGGCCCCTGTGGCTATCCGGCAGATCTTCCGAGACATCTATCTCTATCTGGTAAGATTTATTTACCACCATCTGCGCGATACGGTCGCCGTGCTTAACGGTAAAAGGCTCTTTACCGAGATTTATAAGTATAACGCCTACTTCTCCGCGGTAATCCTCATCAATTGTGCCTGGCGTGTTGAGCACGGATATCCCTTGTTTTATCGCGAGTCCGGATCTCGGCCTTATCTGTGCTTCATAACCCTGCGGAAGCGCCATCTTGAATCCCGTGGGAATAAGCTTTCTTTCGCCGGGGTGGATCACAACTTCGCCCTCGACAGCAGCGTGAAGGTCCATTCCCGCGGCAAAGTGGCTCATATATTTCGGCAGGGGGAGTCCCTTGCCGTGCGGGAGCCACTGTATCGTTATCTTGTTCGGATTGTAATTCTTGCTCATATTTTAGGTAGTTCTCCTTCTTTCAGATCACCTATTACCGTAAGGGTAAGGTCATCCTCCTTAAGGTATTTATTAGCCACGCTTATTATATCATCGAGCGTAACTTTATCAATTTCCTTGAATATTTCGTCTATAGTGAGCACGCGGTCGTAATAGAACCACGATCTGGCGAGCCAGCTCATCCTGCTTGAGGTGGATTCCAGTCCAAGCACAAGCGAGCCTTTAAGGTGCTCGCGTCCGCGCTCAAGCTCGTCCTTGGTAAGCCCGCTCTTCTTTATTTTCCGTAGCTCCTCGATCGATAGGTCTATGACCTGCCTAAAGGTCTTCTTGCTTGTGCCGGCGTACACAATATAAAGACCAGCGTCCTTCAGGGCTGCGTTATACCCGTATATCGAATACGCGAGGCCTCTCTTTTCCCTTATCTCCTGGAAAAGACGGGAGCTCATGCTGCCCCCCAGTATCGTATCGAGTATGGAAAAAGTGTAGCGGTCCTCATCGCGCTGCGACGGTCCCGATGTGCCAAGACAGATGTGGACCTGTTCGGTCTTCTTGTATCTGAACCTGGAATCTTTCTTTATCGTGGGGATTGCCTTGCCGGCTTTAGGCCGCTTCCCTGTCATCTTTGAGAAAGAGGGCTCGATCGCTTTGATGGCGTCCTCGTGTTCGATGTTCCCCGCGAGCGCGATGATCGTGTTGTCCGGTGTGTAGAGCTTTTTCTGATAGTTAAGGATATCGTCCCTGGTGATGGAGCGGACAGTGCTTTCGCTGCCGATAGTGGGCCGCCCCAGAGGGTGTCCGTGGTATATCACTTCAGTGAACATGTCGTGTATCAGTTCATCGGGAGTGTCCTCATACATTTTTATTTCCTCAACTATGACGCCTTTCTCGAGCTCCATTTCCTTCGCGTCATACACAGAGTTAAGAAAGATATCGGACAGAACATCTGTCGCGACGTCCAGGTGCTTGTCCAGCACGACCGCGTAGTATGTCGTCAGCTCCTTGCTCGTGAAGGCGTTCATCTTGCCGCCTACTGCATCGAGCTCCGACGCGATCTGGAATGCGGTCCTTTTTTTGGTGCCCTTAAAGGCCATGTGTTCCACAAAATGCGAGATGCCGGCCTGCTTATCCTCTTCCAGCCCCGAGCCCGCGCCCACTACGATCCCCATGGCAACGCTCCTCATGTCCTTCATTGTTTCCGTGAGGAGGGTAAGGCCGTTGGGAAGAACTGTCTTTTTATATTCCGGGATAATCATACAGCTTTTTCCTTTTTATGTAGGCGGCCACTCTTGGGTTCAGCAGCTTCGCAGGCAGCTTCCCCTTCCTGATAGATTCCCTGATCCTGGTGGAAGAGACGTTCTCGCTAACTTCCAGCACATGAACCTGTCCCGCGTGCAGCTTGATAGGCGGGAATTTGAGAAGCCTTCTCAGGGTCTTTATCCTGGCACCCGGCCTTGTGGCGACAATGAACTGACAGACCTTGAAAAGCTCGAGCGGCTTTTTCCAGGTGAGTATCTCGTTTATTGAATCAAGCCCCATTATATAAAAAAGAATGGCGTTCTTTTTGTATGACCTTTTAAGCTCGTTAAATGTATCAATGGCGTAGGAATATCCCGGCCTATCAAGCTCCACCCTGGAGATGCTGTAATTCTTTTTTCCGGCGATCGCGAGCTTCACCATCTTAAAGCGGTCTTCCTTGTCCGCGATGTATTCGCTTGTCTTGTGGGGCGGATGGCCTGACGGGACGAATATCACCTTATCGAGAAGGTAATTTTTCTTTGCGGCCTCCGCTATGGCTATATGCCCCTTGTGGACGGGGTTGAACGTGCCGCCCATTATGCCTATCCTCTGCATGTTCCCGCGAATGAATTCGCGGTTCCTTTCTTGTTGTCACCCTGAACTTGTTTCAGGGTCTGAGATGCCGAAACAAGTTCGGCATGACACAACACTATACCCGCACCTGGCCGTTGCCGCTGACTATATATTTATATGATGTCAGTTCTTCAAGACCCATGGGGCCGCGCGCGTGAAGTTTTTGGGTGGATATGCCGATCTCAGAGCCGAAGCCGAACTCACCGCCGTCCGTGAACCTTGTCGAAGCGTTCACGTACACCGCGGCGGAGTCAACTTCATCCGTGAACTTTTTGGCCATCGCATTGTCCTGTGTGATGATGGCGTCGGAGTGATGCGTGCCGTATCTGTTTATGTGATATATGGCTTCATCGGTCCCGCTTACCACCTTGACCGCGAGTATCAGGGCCAGATATTCGGTCCTCCAATCGTCTTCGGTCGCAAGCTTTACGGAAGGGTCTATCGCCCTTACCTTTTCATCCCCCCGTATTTCAACGCGGGCGCCTTTTAGCCTGGCCACGACCATCGGGATGAACTTTTTCGCGACCGGCTCATCGATAAGCAGCGTCTCTATCGCGTTGCATACAGAGGGCCTCTGGCACTTGGCGTTCATGACAATTTCGAGCGCTTTCTCCAGGTCGGCTGTCCGCTCAACGAACGCGTGGCAATTGCCTTCTCCCGTCTCGATCACAGGGATGGTAGAGTTCTCTATGGTGTGTTTTATCAGTCCTGACCCGCCCCTGGGAATTATCACGTCAATTGACTTATTAAGTGTAAGCATCTCGGTAACCGCTTCCCGGTCCAGTGTTTCGATAAGAGAAACACTTCCGTCGGGAAGGCCCGCTTTCTTGACCGCGTCGGCAAGTATCTCGATGAGCGCGATGTTCGTGTTTATGGAATCGGAGCCTCCGCGCAGCAGTACGGCGTTCCCGGCTTTCAAGCAAAGGGAAGCGGCATCCACTGTGACGTTGGGACGCGATTCATATACTATGCCGATAACGCCGAGCGGGACGCGTCGCTTTATTATCTCAAGACCGTTCGGGCGCTTCCATTTTGCTATCACCCTGCCGACCGGATCGGGTAGGTCTTTAACTATTTTCAGGCCGTCAATCATTGCCGATAAGCGTTTTCCGTCCAGCATGAGCCTGTCGATAAGGACGCGGTTGAGGTCCTTTTTTTCAGCGGCTTCAATGTCAACGCTATTGGCGTCGATCACGTCCTTTTCTCCCGCTTCAAGGCCTTTCATCATAAGCTCCAGCGCCTTGTTCTTGATCTCAGTTCCTGCGTTAGCGAGAATGAAAGAAGCCTTCTTCGCCAGCGACGCCTTTTCCATTACTTCCGACGCCATTTCAGTCTCTCCTCCAGAATATAGTGCCGGCCCTGTTGCCGCCGGCAAGAGCGGTTATCAGGTCCTTCTTTCTCCCGTTGATTATCGCGGCGGTTATGCCCGCGGCGAAGCAGATCCTGGCCGCCTGTACCTTTGTGATCATTCCGCCCGTCCCTTTTTCGGAGCCTGTCTTGCCTGCCGCTTGCTCAATCTCTTTGTTGATGCTCGTGATGAAGGGGATTACCCTGCCTTTAACCTTGAACCCGTCGACATCGGTAAGCATGACAAGAAGGTCCGCACCTGAGAGTCTTGCCACCAGAGCGGAAAGGTTGTCATTGTCGCCGATCTTTATCTCGTCCACGGCCACAGTGTCGTTCTCGTTCACCACAGGGACAACTCCCAGGGAGAGCAGCTTTGAGATCGCGTGTTTTGTGTTCATGTGGCGTTCGTTGTGGACTATCTCGTTCTTTGTTAGCAGTACCTGGGCTACAGTAATACCGTACTTTCCGAAAGCCTTTGAGTATTCATGCATCAAGGCGCTCTGTCCTACAGCGGCGGCCGCCTGTTTTTCGGGGATCGAGGAGGGTTTGCCTCTGAATTTGAGCATGCCGCAGCCGGTAACGATGGCGCCGGAGGAAACAACGATCATCCTCTTGCCCTGCTTCTGCAGCCGTGATATCTCCGCAACTATCCTGTGGAGGTTCGGCTTGTCGAGTTTCCCCTGTTTGTTGGTAAGCGTGGATGAGCCGATCTTGATCACAATGGTCCTGTATGTCTTCATGACGGGATTATAAAGGAAAGGGTGGGGGTAGTCTAGGGGAGAGCCTCTGCCTTCTTGAGCATATCCGAAACTTTGTATATCAATTCCTTGATACCCTTTTGAGTGGCGCAGGATATCTGCATGAATTCAATGCCCTCGCTCTCAAAATCCTTTATATTCTCGGCCGCGTCCGTTAAGTCCATCTTGTTCAGAGCGACGATCTGCGGAAGCTTTGTGAGCTTTTCGCTGTATGAGGAAAGTTCATTATTGATCGTGTGATAATCGTCGATAGGTCTCCTTTGATCGACTCCCGCGGCATCTATTATATGTATCAGTACTTTTGTTCTTTCTATGTGTTTCAGGAACCTGTCTCCCAGACCGACCCCTTTGTGCGCGCCTTCAAGCAGTCCGGGGATATCCGCGGCCACAAATGAAGTGAACTCGTCAACCTTCACGATGCCGAGGTTCGGTTCCTTTGTGGTAAAAGGGTAGGGGGCTATTTTCGGATGCGCGGCGGATATCCTGGCAAGAAGCGACGATTTCCCGGCATTGGGGCAGCCCACAAGGCCGACATCGGCTAAAAGCTTGAGCTCAAGCCTCAGGTCTTTTTCTTCGCCAGGCCAGCCGGGGAAAGCCCTTCTAGGCGCCTGATTAGTGGATGACTTAAAGTGATCGTTGCCAAAGCCGCCGTCGCCGCCCCTGGCAATAAGCAGCTGCTGTCCGTCGTCGACCATGTCAACGATCATCTCATTGGAATTCGCGTCGAAGATCTGCGTGCCGCGCGGAACTTTTATTACGAGAGTCCCGGCATCCCTTCCCGATTTCATCGCGCCCCTGCCAGGGTCCCCGCGATCAGCTTCGTACTTTTTCTTGTACCTGAAATCTAGGAGTGTTTTGATATGTCTGTCGCATCTGATGACCAAGTCTCCGCCCCGTCCGCCGTTCCCGCCGTCAGGACCGCCCCACGGGATGAACTTTTCCCGTCGGAACGACACGCAGCCTCGGCCGCCGTCGCCCGCTTTTATATGGATAGTAGCTTCATCGATGAAGTGCATAGTGTTTACCTGAAATAGAGGTTCTTACGGAAGAACGCTTACTCTTGATCCTTCAAAGACGACCTTGCCGGTCGCTTTTGCGAAAAGGGTGTCGTCGCGGCCGAGGCCAACGTTCTTGCCCGGCATGAACTTGGTCCCGCGCTGACGAATGATTATGCTGCCTGCTGGTATCGTTTGTCCGCCAAAGGCTTTAACGCCGAGTCTCTGCGAGTTCGAATCTCTGCCGTTTCGTGAAGAGCCGCCGCCCTTTTTATGCGCCATTTATTTATGCTCCCTTGATATCTTCTATCTGAACTCTGACGAAAGGATGTTTATGTCCTATTGTTCTGTGATAATTGGTCTTTCTCTTGAACTTGAACGCAGTGGTCTTTTTCGCTCTGCCGTGAGAAATTATCTTCCCCTCAACTGCGGCGCCTATAATATATGGAGCGCCTAAATTAAGATCGGCGTTATCGGAGATCATGAGTACATTGCTGAAAGAGACCGCGTCGCCATCTTTCTTGCCCTCAAGAAGCTCGATGTCGATGAAGGTCCCTTTCTCCACCTTATATTGCTTTCCGCCCGTTTCTATTACTGCGAACATAGACTGAGAATTATACAAGAAGAGGGGATTTTCGTCAATGGGATATCGGCGCGTCCAGTTAGATCAGGGCTTCCTCAATATGTAAAAATCTGATGTTGAGAGGCTGCCCGTGTTATACGGATAAAGGAGCGTGAAGCCTGCATTGACGAGGGAATTAAATGTGCTGCGGGAAAGCTTTTGTTCAGTTGTGAGTGTTTCCTGCTGTGCCTGACCCTCCGGCAGCGGAAGGTTGTCTGATGACGGGAAGTTCCGGAATATCAATAGCGCTCCGCTAGGCACATAAAGCAACCTGACCCTGTCCTTATTAAAGGGGGTTCCTACATAGATGGTATTGTACTGACCATTTTCCGGGAATTGGCTGCCGCATGTGGCATTTTTTAGGTCCATATGATTAAGCAGATATCTAAAAAGCTTGCGCATAGTGTCGTTGCCCTCGATGATGTGGACTTTCTTGAAATCAACCCCTGCCTGGACGAGGTCCGGATGCGGCTCAAAGAGTATTAGTGTGGATCTCTTGGGAGCGGCAAACTGGCCTATGAGGTCCAATATGGTTTTTGGCTTAGGCTCAGCCCTTTCCAATATTTTCCCATTAGCTTCTAAAAGTTCATTTGAGGAAAGCCTTGACAGAGCGGCTACCATCGAACTGTGCACGATCGTGTTCCTCTGTGATGGGATCCACCTCATCACCATACTTCTTAAGGTCCCCAATGGAGACGCTTCTCCTACTGCCAAGATACACCTCCGCCGTCATATTTATCGGCATAAAACGGGGAAAATTTCAGCGGATCGGAAGGAAAATATCTATCTGTAATTCACGAACTGAAGCTCGATGTCCAGATTTGCGCCTCTCAGCAGCTGTATAACGGTTTGAAGGTCATCCTTCGACTTGCTTGTGACCCTTATCTGGTCGCCCTGTATCTGGGTCTGCACCTTCAGCTTCTTATCGCGGATCATTGTATTGATCTGCTTCGCCTTTTCCTGCGGAATGCCCTGTTTTAGAGTGATCTCCTGCTTAACACTGCCCTGTATTGAGGATTCGATCTTCCCGTATTCAAGGAACTTGAGGGAGATGCCTCTCTTGACCAGCTTCCCCTGAAGGATATCTATGACGTTCTTTAGCTTGAATTCATCGTCGGACACAAGGATGAGCTTCTTGTTCTCTTCGTTCTTGATGCTGCTGACGGACCCCTTGAAGTCGAACCTCTGGGATATCTCCCGCATGGACATGTTGATGGCGTTGTCCAGCTCCTGGAGGTTAATCTGCGAAACTATGTCGAACGAGAAATCCTGCGCCATGGTTATGCAAATATATCAGATGAAGGTCGCGGAGACAAGTGGGGCCGGTCTATTTAAGGGCCTTAAGGGAAAGGTCGAGTTCAGTTGAACTTATCCATACGCCCGGAACCTGTTGATCAAATAACATCTTGCCAAAGGAACATGTTAATGTATACTATGCCGAAGGCTATTGATATAAGAACGCGAGGGGGGTGACATTTAAATGAAGAAGATCGCATTGGTGCTGATCGTTATTTTCTGCGTGAGCAGCATGGCTTTTGCATGGCCGTGGAGCAAGAAATCGGAAGAAAAGCCGGGCAAAGGCGCAGAACAAAAAGCAAAGATGATGCAGAAGAAAGAGACCAAAAAGGCAAAGATTATGGAGAAGAAGACCGAGAAAAAGACCATGACAAAGAAAAAAGTCGAGGACAAGAAAAAGCAGATGGAAGAAAAGAAAACGATAAAAAAATAGCCCTTACTTGGTTATATTTAGATCTAAATAAAAGAGGAAGATTAAAACCTTCCTCTTTTTATTTTGCCTGAAATATATTGACTCAAAAATACACTGATGCTACACTTTCCCCGTTAAAAGGTCGAAGTTAATGGTAGATGTACTTATGTTATGTCTAAAAGGTAAAGGCTCTGCAGCCTGCCTGAGTGGTCCCTCAATAGTTTGGGCCTCACTATCCATTAATCGCAGGTAAAAAAAATCAGGAGAAAAATGCCTTATGAAGAGTTTATTTGTTGGAAACCTTCCCTGGGCCGTGACGGATGCCGACCTCTCGACCAAGTTCTCGGAGTTCGGTAATGTCATTTCCGCAAGGGTAGTGACCGATAAGTTCACGGGCAGATCTCGAGGATTTGGATTTGTTGATATGGAAGATGCCGACGCTGAAAAGGCCATTGCCGGAATGACCGGGTATAAATGGAACGATCGCGAGATAACGATCAACGAAGCAAAGCCTAAGTCAGAGTCTGCTCCCAGACGAGACAGAGGACCAAGAGATTTCAACAGAATGTAGCTGTTGAAGACCGTCAGTTTATTTAAA
>Ga0315295_10001297_pt1 | contig 21402 bp, 18 predicted proteins | sample YL17G14_0_MG_FD_204453 | JGI IMG/M metagenome (GOLD analysis project Ga0315295, IMG submission 204453) | Sediment microbial communities from Yellowstone Lake, YNP, Wyoming, USA - YL17G14_0 | ecosystem: Environmental > Aquatic > Freshwater > Lake > Sediment | place: USA: Wyoming | collected...
CTGAGCCCCGCGCCTGTCCGCCGACTTGTTCTCCGAAGCCCGAAGGGCGAAGGAGGAAGCCTTGGCGAAGGCGGAAAGCGGGGCGAAGAATCTAACTGAGTTAGATCCTTCGTCGAGCTGACTTCGTCAGCCCTCCTCAGGATGACAGGCGGAAGGACTTTCCCGATTATTGTGACACTTTTTCGACATTTTTATAATAGATATGATATGCATTGATGAATTCAATAGAATAGTGGTATTTCGTCAGGGGCAATTTGGCGATACAGTGATTATTTTTCCTTTAATTGAAGCCCTAAATAGATTGTACCCGAATACGCCAATATTTTACTGCACAAACCATTTTAAGTCAGATAAATATGTGCAAGGAGATGATGTTATACGCATGAGCCCCCACATTAAAAAGATAGTCACATATAATATGGAAGATTCTATTCTAAAGAAATGCATGAAATTAAAAAAAGATTTATGTGCGGGAGAAAAAGATTTATTAATTTATTTGCCTTACGGCACTTATAAAAGATGGCAGATAGTGAGAGATTGGATTTTTTTCAAAATCATAAACTTTAAGAAAATGATTTGTTTTGAAGAAATGTGGAATTGGACATACATATATGAAAAAAAGAACTGCGAACTGCCTAAGGAGCCTGAGAGAATGCTGGAATTCGTTCGTTCTGCCGGTATGCCTGTTCAATTACCGGAACATTGCTCATTGAAATATGATGAAAATTGGGCCGAACAGAAATGGATGGAATGGGGATTTGACAAAAAGAAGGTAATAGCTATTTGTCCGGGCGGAAAGATGCAGAGTAAACGTTGGCCGATTGCTCGCTATATCGAAGTTTGCCGCCGGTGGCATAAACGCACAGGCATGGCATTTGTTGTTGTAGGGGGCCCTGAAGAAACCGATATGGCTAAAGAAATTGTAAGTCATTTGAGCGGATATGTTTTTTCTGCCTGTGGGGCAACTCTAAAACAAACTGCCGCTTTGTTATCGCGAGTTCAAGCCTACTGCGGCAATGATACGGGAAGTATGCACATGGCGGCTGTATTAGGCATTTCATGTGCGGCAATTTTTTCATCCCGCGAATTACCAAAACGCTGGTATCCGATCGGAGAAAATCACATCGTCCTTAGAAAAAAAATAGACTGCGAGAACTGCAATTTAGAGATTTGTTATAAGACTCCGCCTCCCTGCCTTGATAATATATCGGTAGAGGAAGTATTGGAGGCTTTGACACAAATCGATAAGAGAAAAATAAAATTCGAGAATAATATGACTAGCATGCAATATGCGGAATAGATAATGACTATGCATATAAAAGTGTGTAAACTGATTACACAGATTAGAGAAAGATTACACAGATTAGAGTTTGTTGCCGAAGTCTAATTCTTGTCAGTTCGGAAACAACCCCATTACTCTCTGTAATCTAAACGTTTTGCTTGCGATACACAAAATCTGTGTAATCCTATGAAAAATACACACACAATTATAAATATAATCTAGATAATAGAGTATGGTTTTAGTTCGGATTTTGGTGTTGTCGCAGAAATTAGGGCTATAAAAATGGATATTAAAATATTGATTTATACTCTTTATATACCTAATGGCTTATGCGGTATTTCGAATCATGCCAGACAATTAGTTTCCCATCTCAAAGAGAAGGGTATCGACATTACGGTATGCACGAGCGATCTGCTTTGGACTAAAAGTGATATTTTGAACCAGCATTCTAAAAAATTATTAATCTTCAAACAATGGAACTCCAGTAAGGCAGATTTTTCTCCAGAGCTATTTCTTTATTTTAAAAGATATGTAAAAAAATTTGATATAATCCAACTTTCCGGCATCTTCAATTTTCCTACTATATTTGGCGCATATGAAGCAAGGGCGGCCGGAATCCCTTATATTGTCATGTGTGAAGGATATTCGGTTCCATCAATGATGCCCTATGCAGGTTCTTTGAAGAAACACCTGTTTTATTGGTTTTTAGGCCGAAAAGTTTTAAAAAAATCGCAGATGGTAGTCTGTTCAAATCAAGGGAATAAAGAGATTATTCATAGGCAATTAAGCGTGGACAACGTTGTTTATATTCCATATGGACTTGACTATCTTCCGTATACTGAGCAATCATCACCTGATGTTATCAGGGAGAGGCTGGGCATTAATCCCGACAGGCCTATTTTTTTATTATTGGGACGGCTGTCACAGGAGAAAGCGATACCTTTTTTGCTTGATATGTGGGAATTGTTTGTAAAAGAAGTACCGGAGGCATACCTGGTTATTGCCGGTCCAGCCGGTTTTAATAAGAGGTATACAAAAAAAATAGCCAGCCGGATTGCTCAATCAAATTATGCCAAGACTGTTTTATTGCCCGGAGCGGTTACGGGAGATCTGAAGTACGCCCTGCTTCAGCATAGCCGCTCGTTGCTTTTGCCGTCATATTTTGAGAGTTTTAGCAATGTTGTGCTTGAAGCCCTTGCGTCAGGAATACCTGTGATTGCCAGCGCAGGGACGCCATGGAGCGTGCTGGAAGAGAAACGCCTTGGCAGATGGCTGGGAGAATGGGATATAGAATTATGGAAAAAAGCTTTGACGGATATATTGAGAGATAAATATTATGAAAGCCAAAACTTTAAAGAAGTCAGTCGTCAATGGGTGATTGATAATTTTAATTGGTCAAATGTAGCCGATCAATATATAGATATTTACAAGAAGATATTAAAGCGCAATTAACATGAAAATGACACAGATTTCAAAATATAAAGCGCTTAATGCCAGGCATAATAATCTAAAACAGTTAGTAAAAGACCATTGGCAGAGAGACTCGTGTGAGTCGCGGGCAGGCAAGGGTATAAAAGATAGAGAACAATTTTTTTCCGCAATTGATGCATATAGATATGAAAAATCACCTTTTATATTCGAATTCGCTGATTTTAAAAGCGGAAAAAACAAAAAAGTGCTGGAAATTGGCCTTGGAAGCGGGTCAGACTTTATGCAGTGGCTTATAACCGGCGCCATATTATATGGCATAGATTTGACGGAAACATCCGTTCAGCTATGTCTGGAAAGGTTAAAACTTAGGGGCCTTTCTGCTGATGTAAGGATAGGGGATGCGGAGAATCTTCAGTTTGACGATGAATTTTTCGATATTGTTTATGCGTATGGGGTTATCCATCATACTCCGGATACAGAAAAAGCCTTAAGAGAGATTCATCGTGTCCTGAAAATTGGCGGAACGGCAAAAATCATGATGTATAACGCTCGGGGCCTGAGTTTTAAATATAACTGGATAATGCACGCTTTAATTAAGAAGTTCGAGCCATGGAAATCTATTCGCGAAATGGTTTTTTATCATAACGAGAGCGTTGGTACGAAGATATACACTAAAGAAGAAGTCAAAAATTTATTTTGTCGATTCCGAAAAATTGATATCAAAACAATAGTTGACGCAGGCGATACCTTGAATTTCCAGCTTTCGGATAAATATAAAGACGATATTTTGGTAAAAAGTTTACAGAGAATTTTCGGTTTTATAAAATATTTCAGACCATATATTCCTTCAAGATTGGGCAGCACAATGCTGGTTCAGGCGGTAAAATAACCTTATTATCAAAATGTGCGGGATATTCGGAGCCATTAATTTAGATTCTTTTTTCAATCGTAGTGATTATGAACGATTTATAAAATTAACCGATTTAGTTCATTATAGAGGCCCGGATGCCTCTGGCTACGCGGCTATAAATGTAAAAAGACAAACTCTTGATTGCAGCGATATGTTTGATGTTTTTTTAGGACATAGAAGGTTGTCTATAATAGATTTATCCCGCGAAGCAAATCAGCCTTTTAGCGATGGCGCCGGCTTATGGATTATTTACAATGGAGAGATTTTTAACTATATAGAGTTAAGAGACGAATTAAAAAGTAAGGGGTATATCTTTAAAACGAGAAGCGATACAGAAGTAATAATAAAAGTCTATAAGGAATATGGCGAGGCCGGATTTACCAGGCTTAACGGGATGTGGGCAATCGCTATTATAGATACGTTAAATAAAAAGATTGTTTTAAGCAGAGACAGATTTTCTATAAAACCACTGTATTTTATCCGACAGGATAACATATTTTATTTCGCGAGCGAAATTAAGCAGCTTTTGCCTCTTGCGCGAAGAAGGGACATTAATCATTCTGCAATGTCCGCCTATCTTAATCAGGGTTTGATAGATTTCAATGATGAGACATTCTATAAAGACATCCGCAAGGTTAAGCCTAAATGTAATCTTATTATTCGCTTTGATACAGGGACTTCTGAAGAGCAAAAATACTGGGATTATGAACTCGAAGAAGAACTAAGCCCCAAAAGCGCCATAAAAAAATTTCGAGAATTATTTATATCAAGCGTGCAAATAAGACTTAGAAGCGACGTAAAAGTAGGGGGGCTCGTGAGCGGCGGCTTAGATTCTTCGGCAGTAACAGTCATTGCCAATCAAATACAGAAAGGCGCTTTTGACACGTTTTCAGTAATAGCAACCGATAAAAAATTCAGCGAAGAAAAATTCGTGGATTATCTTTCAATCAAGAGCCGTATCAGAAATAAGAAGATGTATTTTGAAAGCCATGAAGCGCTTAAATATTTGCCGGACGTTATTTTTCATAGTGATGAGCCTTTAGGCAGTTTTAGCGCGGTCGCGCATTATAAGGTGCTTGAGAAAATTAAAAAAGAAACAGGGTTAAAGGTTATATTGAGCGGGCAGGGCGGCGATGAAATTTTAATGGGGTATCTCAAATTTTTCTTTTTTAATGTAAAAAAAATGATTAGAGAACGCCGCTTGCTCCAGGCCGTAAATCAAATATTCCAATCTTTTATAAAAGGTACGGCAGTATGGCAGTTTAATCTGAGTGAGGCGCGAAGATATATACCGTTTATTGCCGGTAGAAATGACAAACCATATTTGACGATGAAAAAAATACAAGAACCCATATACGAATACAAAGACTTGAGGAAAAGGCAAATATCGGACATAGATAGTTATTCCATACCGAATTTGACGCATTACGAAGACAGAAACTCAATGGCGCATTCCATGGAGATACGGCTTCCGTTTCTGGATCACAGGTTAGTAAATTTTCTTACAAGCCTTAGCGTAGAGATGAAGTTAAATAAAGGATGGACAAAATATATTTTGCGCGCCGCCTTACCCGAATTGCCAAGGGCGATTCGCTGGCGAAAAGATAAACAGGGTTTTATAATACCCGAGGTTAAGTGGCTTAAAGACCAGTTTAGTAATATCATACAAAGAATCTTTGATGACAGCTATCTCGATAAAATGGGGGTAATTAGCGATAAATTGTTCTTAGAGTACTATAATAGGTTTCGAAACGGCGACAGGGCCATATGGTATACGGATATATCGCGGATATTCATCGCGGAATTATGGGCAAGAAAATTTTTGTATAATATAGATGAGGAACTTGAGATATGAACAGCCAGCCAAGGTTGTCCATTGTCATACCCTGCCGCAATGAAAAAACATTTATTGGTAAATGCCTCGATTCCATTATTGCAAATGATTACCCAAAAGATAAACTCGAATTATTTGTTGTTGATGGTATGAGCGAAGACGGAACAAGGGAGATTATAAATCAATACTCTCAAAAATACGCATTTATCAGAGTTTTAGAAAATACGAAGAAAATTACTCCATGCGCCCTAAACATCGGCATTAGAGACGCATCGGGCGAAGTTGTTATGCGCATAGATGCGCACACTACTGTCGAGAAAAATTATATATCAAAGTGTATAACTTATTTGATAGAATATAAAGCAGCAAATGTGGGCGGGGTATGGAGAATTTTACCAAGAAATAATTCTTTAATGGGAAAAACGTTTACACTGGTTTTATCACATCCATTCGGAATAGGAAACGCCTATTATAGATTTATAAAATCCGGATATCCATTATGGGTGGATACCGTGCCGTTTTTTTGCTGTAGAAAAGAAATTTTTAATAAAATCGGTTTGTTCAATGAGAATCTCGCCAGAGGCCAAGACCAAGAATTTAATTTGAGATTAATAAAAAATAGAATGAAGTCGCTGCTTGTTCCCGAGATAGTAAGTTATTATTACACCCAGCCGAATTTAAAATCATTTATTAAACATAATTTTATAAACGGTGTATGGGCAATCCTGCCGTTTCGGTATTCGCGAATAATTCCTGTATCTCTACGGCATTTAGTTCCTTTAGTATTTATTTCTGCTGTTATCATTTTTGGCTTGTCTAGTTTCATCAATACGGGCAGCTTATATATTTTTGCCGCAATACTAAAGATATATTTATTAACAAATTTATATTTTTCCGCCAAAACAGCAATAAAAGAAAAAGATATAAGATTTTTATTTTTATCATTTTTTGTTTTTGCAGCGCTTCATGCGAGCTACGGCTTAGGGTCACTTTTCGGTCTAATACGATATTTTATATATAATAAGGCTTCACAAAAATCAATATTTTATGAACAGCCCTGAACGAATTTCGTGAAGGGCTGTATATATAAAGTTAGGCGTGCTGCGTTATGTTAAAACGATGTTTTGATATGCTGTTATCCCTTAGCGGGCTTGCGATCTTTGCTCCATTCTTGATTGTTATTGCATTGCTCGTAAAAATAGAGGATAAAGGGCCCATATTTTATAAAGGAATACGGATGGGAAAAAACAATAAACTTTTTAGGATGATTAAATTTAGAACGATGGTTGTAAATGCGGATAGAATCGGAGGGCATTCTACGGCAGATGATGATTGTAGAATTACGAAGGTAGGCAAAATTTTGCGCAGATATAAATTAGACGAACTTCCGCAGCTTATAAATGTATTAAGGCAAGAGATGAGTATTGTGGGGCCGAGACCGGAAGTTCCGTTTTACGTAAATATGTTCACTGAAGAGGAGAAAGAGATTTTATCAGTTAGACCGGGAATAACCGATTGGGCATCCTTATGGAATTGGAATGAAGGAAAGAACTTAGCAGGCAGCGCTGATCCGGAAAAGACATATATGGAAAGAATACGGCCGGAAAAAATACGATTGCAATTGGAGTATGTAAAAAACAATTCTTTTTTGATAGATTTAAAGATAATTTTTTTGACGATAGTGAATATTTCGAGCAATAAAAATTGATTTATGAGCATTATAGAAGAATGCGCTAGGCCGGTCGATAAAAATTCTATAAAAGGTATTCCTGCGCCGGTACTCATTAACCTGTATAAAACAATGGTTAAGATCCGATTGGTTGAAGATTATATCGGAAGATTGGTATCAGGCGGGAAGATAAAAACACCATGCCATTTATACATCGGACAAGAGGCAGTTGCAGCGGGTATTTGCGCACATTTAAAAAAGGACGATTTAGTGTTTAGCACACACCGTTCGCACGGTCATTATATTGCAAAAGGCGGCGGCTTGAATGGACTTATGGCTGAAGTTTTTGGCAAGGTAACGGGGTGCTCGAGGGGAAGGGGCGGTTCGATGCATATCGCTTCGCTCGATAAAGGCTTACTAGGCAGCTCAGCCATAGTGGGCGGGACTGTACCCTTAGCTGTCGGAGCAGCTTTAAGTTTTTTTCTCCAGAACAAGAAAAGCGTTTCTCTTTCATTTTTTGGGGATGGGGCAACCAATGAAGGGGTTCTTTACGAGTCGTTAAATTTCGCGTCTTTAAAGAAATTGCCGGTGATCTTCGTATGCGAAAATAATTTTTACTCGACACATATGCATATATCCAAAATCCAATCTATTATGAATTTGTATAAAATAGGAGAGCTTTTTAACATACCGTCTTTTAGAATTAACGGATATAATGTTATTGAGGTATATACAAGAACGAAGGATATAATTGAAAACGTAAGACAGAATAGAAAACCCGCTTTTATCGAAGCCATTACTTATCGTTGGAGAGGGCATGTCGGCCCTGATTGGGATTTAGATAAAGAAATACGCAGCAAGGAAGAAGTGTATTGGTGGGTTAAAAATTGCAGCATCAGAAGATTTGAAAAAATATTGTTGGATGAAGATATTCTTGATTCTAGTTCGAGAAAAAGTATATTTAAAGAAATTCGCGGTGAAATAAAAGATGCCGTTAACTTTTCCAAAAAAAGTCCATATCCTAAAGCGAATGAACTCGGAGATGTTTTTAGTTCATGAGAAAAATTTCGTATGCTCGGGCAATTAATGAAACGTTGCATCAATTAATGCATAAGGATAAGAAAATTATTCTTATGGGCCAAGGCGTGACAAGCCCTTGGTATGTGGGCACTACTACCGTTGGTCTTGTTGAGAAATTCGGAAGCGATAGGGTTATTGATACGCCGGTAGCGGAAAACAGCATTACAGGCATAGCCGCCGGACTTGGCTTGAGCGGAATGAAGCCGATTTTAGTCCATCCGCGCATGGACTTTATGCATTATGCCATGGACCAAATAGCGAACCATATTGCCAATTGGCACTTTATGTTCGGAGGGCAGCATAAAATGTCGATAGTTATGTGGAGCATTATAAATAGAGGCGGAGAGCAGGCCGCGCAGCATTCCCAGGCATTACAGGGTATTTTTATGCATATACCTGGATTGAAAATAGTTATGCCGTCAAACCCGTATGACGCAAAAGGCCTTCTCGTAAGCGCCGTAAGAGACAATAATCCGGTATTATTTATTGATGACAGATGGTTATATCAAAGCACAGGTTATGTTCCCAGAGATTTATATGCCGTGCCAATAGGAAAAGCCGGCACAATAATTAAAGGCCGCGATGTCACTATCATAGCGAATTCATATATGACAGTTAAAGCCTGTAAAGCGGCGCAGATCTTAAAAAAGGAAGGAATAAGCGCCGAAGTCATTGATTTGAGGTCCATAAAACCGTTTGACACGGCATTAATTGCCGAATCCGTGAGGAAAACAGGCAGGGTAGTTGTTGCGGACGGCGGGTGGAGGACATGCGGTGTTGCCGCCGAAATATGCGCATTTATTTCTGAAAAATTATTTAAATATTTAAAGGCCCCTACAGAGAGAGTGACGCTGCCGGATGCCCCGGCACCTGCCAGTAGTGTTTTGGAAAAGGCATATTATCCTGATGAAAATAGCATAGCAAAAGCCGTAAAAAAACATATAAAAATTGAGCTCTCCCGGTTTTTGCCCGGAGTTTCCATTATCCCCGCGGCGAAATCTCTCCGAAGTACCGCCACCGTAGGCCCTCGGCTTCCCTCGGCTTCGCCGAGAGGCGAGCGCCGAGAGGCGAGCGGCGGACGAAGGAGGATAAAATGAAATATAAAGTACCTTTTGTAAATTACCCTCTTCAATATAGAAATTTAAAAAGCGGGATAGACGCCGCAATAACCCGCGTTCTTGAAAATGGCGATTTAATTTTGCGTTCGGACCTGGAAGAATTCGAACGGGATATAGCTTCATTTATCGGTGTTCGTTATGCAGTAGGTGTCAGCAGCGGAACCGATGCGCTTATTTTTTCTTTACAAGCCGCCGGCATCAGGCGCGGTGACGAAGTAATAACGGTTTCACATACCTTCGTAGCGTCCATAGCGTCAATCGTGCATGTTCAGGCGGCACCCGTATTGATAGATGTAAAGGAAGATTTTACGATGGATACGGATAAAATAGAAAGCGCTATTACGCCTAAAACAAAAGCTATAATTCCGGTTCATTTGAACGGACGCATGTGCGATATGAATGCAGTTATGGCGCTAGCCGAGAGATATCATATTAAAGTTATTGAGGACAGCGCACAAGCGTTAGGTGCGCAGTTTCGGGGCATGAAAGCAGGTTCGTTTGGTATGGCGGGCTCTTTTAGTTTTTATCCCGCAAAGATATTAGGGGGCTATGGCGACGGCGGATTGGTTGCGACAAATGATAAAGATTTATACGAAAAAATTCTTCTTCTGAGGTCGCACGGCCAAAAAACCAAAACTGAAATACTGCAATTCGGTTTTACGGGCAGATTAGATAATATACAGGCGGCAATATTAAGGGTAAAATTGAAACATTTGCCAAAGTGGCTTGAAAGAAGAAGACAAATTGCAAAAGCATATCATGAGGGCCTGAAAGGCATTTCTAATATTATACTTCCGCCTGCTCCGGGGGCAGAAAAAAATCGCTTTGATGTTTACCAGAATTATGTTATTAAAGCAGGGAAACGCGACGATCTCGCAAAACATCTTATGGATTGCGGTGTGGAGATATTAATAAAAGACCCTTTTGTGCTTCATCATCAGAAAAATCTAAAATTGTCTTCTTTTGCGCTGCCCGTAACAGAAAGATTGTCCAATGAAGTTATTTCTTTACCTATCTATCCCGAACTAGCGGATGAACAGATTGTATATGTAGTAAACAGCGTAAAGGATTTCTATGGAGCATGATTTTAGTACTGTGACTGAACTACCCGGCTCCAAGGCCTCAAAAGAGCAATATGATAGGTTATGCCATAGATATCATTTTGCTTCTAATTTTTGCGAAGGAAAAGATATTCTGGAGGCAGCCTGTGGTGCGGGAATTGGCTTAGGATATCTGGCAAAGAAAGCACGCATGGTTGTGGGGGGAGATATAGATCCCGATATATTAAGATTTGCCAAGGAGCATTATAAGAATGACAATAAAATTGATATCGGACTTTTTGACGCAGATGAGATGCCGTTTTCAAATAATAGCTTTGATATCATAATCTTATATGAAGCAATATATTATTTAAAAGATCCAAAGAAATTTATCGAAGAAGCGTTTCGTATATTAAAGAAGAAAGGCATGCTTATTATATGTACTGTAAATAATAATTGGGCTGATTTTAATCCTTCTCCTCTCAGTAATAGATATTTTTCGGCATTTGAGCTCTATTCATTGATGAAAATAAGGTTTGCGGACATACAAATTTACGGAGCTTTTTCGGTAAAAGCTAATAATGTAAAGGGCCGTGCAATATCTATTTTAAAAAGAGCGGCTGTAAAATTACACCTTATGCCGAAGACTATGAACGGAAAAGAATTTTTTAAAAGAATATTTTTCGGCAGATTATTGGAATTGCCTCATGAATTAACTTACAATGCCGGCAGGCAGATTGATGTAAAAGATTTAGATGCAGCCTCCTTAAATACTGACTATAAGGTACTTTACGCTGTAGCGTGTAAAAAATGAAAATACAAGATTATATTCATAAATATAGAAAGCTTTTAATATTCTTTATTCATATTTTACTTATTGCCGGAGCATATATATTAGCTTATCTAATCCGCTTTGAGTTTATCTTGGAAGACGAGTATCCTCCGTTGATACTGAAAACGCTTCCTTGGCTGCTCACGATCAAAATATTAGTGTTTTATTATTACGGCCTTTATTCAGGGCTATGGCGGTATGTGAGCATGGATGATGTATGGCGAATTTTAAAAGCGAGTACTATTTCTACTGTTATCTTTCTTTTATATGTGGTTTTTACCATTAAATTATGGAAGATTCCACGCTCCATATTTATTTTAGATTGGAATTTATGTATAGGGCTTACGGTCGGAATTCGCTTCTTAAGCAGAACATTAAGAGAGAGGTTTCGGCCTATTTTTAAAAAGAGAAAGAAAAAAGTATTGATAATAGGCGCGGGCGAGGCGGGTATTCAGGTTGTAAGGGAATCAAAAAGCAATCCGCATATTAATTTTGATATAGCCGGGTTCATTGATGATGATCCGAGGAAAAGGCACTTGCGTATACACGGCATAAAAGTTCTCGGGAATAAACATGAGATAGCGCGTATTGTAGATAAATATGAAATTGAGGAGATAATTATTGCTATTCCGTCCGCGAAAGGCGAGGTCATAAGGGATATTATTTCGCATTGCGAGATACCGGATATTAAAGTAAAGATTGTTCCGGGGCTCCATAAGATTTTAGACGGAGAATTAGAGATAAAATTAAGAGATGTAAAAACCGATGACCTTTTAGGGAGGGAAACCGTCCAGGTCAACGAAGAAGAAATCGCTTCATATATAAAGAATAAAAGGATATTGATAACGGGCGCATGCGGTTCGATAGGCTCCGAACTTTCAAGACAGATAGCCGGTTACTCGCCGAATCAGGTCATACTTATCGATTATAATGAAAATGATACGTATTTTCTGGAAATGGAATTGAAAATTAAATATCCCGAATTAAGATTCAAGCAGATTGTGGGGGATATCAGAGATATATCATTGTTAAAACATGCATTTTCAAGATTCAGGCCTCAAATAGTGTTTCATGCGGCGGCGTTTAAACACGTACCCGTAATGGAAGAAAATCCGTCGTCAGCGATAAAAAATAACGTTATAACAACTCGAAATATAATCTATGCCTCGGAACATTACGGTGTGGAAAGATTCGTTTTTATCTCAACCGATAAAGCGGTTAAGCCCGCCAGCATAATGGGGGCTTCAAAGAGAATCGGGGAGATAATTTTACAGGCAAAGGCAAAGACATCCAGGACAAGATTTATAGCCGTCCGTTTCGGCAATGTATTAGGGTCAAAGGGCAGCGTTGCCCCGCTTTTCAAAAAACAGATTGAGGAATTGGGGCCCGTTACCGTAACACATCCTGAGGCGAGTAGATTCTTCATGAGTTTGAAGGAAGCGGTTCAGCTGGTTCTTCAGGCAGGCGCAATGGGCAAAGGCGGGGAGGTATTTATTTTGGATATGGGCGAGCAGATTAAGATAAAGGACCTTGCCGAAAATTTGATAAAATTATCAGGCTTAAAGCCGGGAAAAGATATTTCAATAGAATATATAGGTTTAAGGCCCGGTGAAAAATTAAAAGAAGAGATTATGCGTGATGCCGAAAGAGATGGAGCGACAAGGCACAACAGGATTTTTATCGCAAAACCGGATGATTTTGATCCGAAAGTAATAAGAAATCATGTTAAGGAATTGGAAAGATTATCCAATTTAATGGATGAGGCAAAGATTATAGAAAAAATAAAAGAAATAGTGCCCTCTTATAAGGCTGCGAAAAATGGATAACCTGATATTTTTGAGTCTGTTGCCTAACGGCAACAGACTTGATTACAGAGATTAAATGTGCGATTACAGCGATTAAGTCTCGACGAAATAAATTTCTGTAATCTTTTAATAATCACCGTAATCAGAGTTCGGCAACAAACCCTTTTTTATTGCAGTCAAAAAAAACGCATCACCCCTTGACAAATAGCTAAATATTGTATAAATTTTCTTATAGCCATATATAACTGGATTAAATAAGAGTCTGTTGCCGAACTAGTTTTCCTGATGGTTTCGTTTTAAAAGGTTTGGGTTTGGGTTACGTATCGTTTATCGTAACTCGTTGTCGTTTATCGCATTAAGACGAAAAACGAAACCTACAAACGAAACCGATACGTGGCCGAAACCGTAACCGATTGACGATAAATGTCGTTGAGCAACAGACTCAAACAATAAGGAGCGCGGTTTGATAGAGATAAAATCTGTAAGCATGTATTACGGCAAGACCGTAGCGTTGGAAGATGTATCTTTTGTCTCTGAAAAAGGCAGGATTTTAGGCTTGGTTGGCCCGAACGGCGCAGGCAAGACTACTTTGATGCGCATTCTTACTAGTTTCCTATATCCTACCAAAGGCACAGCGGTAGTTAATGGGCACGACGTTGTCGAGGACCCCCTTTCAGTAAGAAAATGTATCGGCTATATGCCGGAAAACGTGCCTTTATATGATGACATGATAGTGGATGAATATTTAATATTTATAGGCAAAGCAAGGGGGCTATCGGGAGATAAATTAATTGAAAGATTGCGATGGGTAAAAGAGAATTGCGATATAGGGTATATATGGAAACATGCGATTTCTGAAATTTCCAAAGGCTACAGGCAGCGTGTCGGACTGGCGCAGGCGCTGATTCACGATCCTGATATTCTGATTCTTGACGAACCTACAGCAGGGCTTGACCCTCTTCAGATTATAAGCATAAGAGAACTTATGAGGAAACTTGCGAAAGATAAGACTATTATATTCTCAACTCATATACTTCAGGAAGTGGAGGTATTGGCAGATAGAATAGTGATTCTAAATGACGGCCGTTTGATTGCCAATGGAACGCGTCAGGACATAGTGCAAATGGCTACGAAGGGAGAGAGGCTCGTGCTTGTCGTAAAAGCAAGCGAAGAAGAGGTAAGATCAACCCTCCAATCCGAAGAGGTTGTGGATGAATTGCGTTTCGGAGGCTCGGAAAGCGGAGGAAAATATTCCAAGTTTATGATTTCATCCGCTGCTGGAAAACCTATTGTCGCAAGATTAAATGAGATAATCGAACAGAAACACTGGGATATCAGGGAACTGAGGCGCGAGCAGGCGACGCTCGAAGAAGCCTTTATATGGCTTCTGAGTAAAGATATAAAGAAGAAAAAGGATTATACAAATAAAGGTGTGTAAATTGATTACACAGATTAAAGAATGATTACACAGATTAGCGCAGCGTATAACTCATTGTTTCGCTATGCGCTATGTGCTTTGTGCTATGTGCTTTGAGCTCACAGCCCATAGTAGTTGCCCAATTTATTGGGCTAATCGGCATTTTTGCCTGATAAATCAGGCAACTACATTGTTCATAGTTCATAGCCCATTCTGCGTTTTAATAAAAATGTGTAACGGAACACTGAAAATATTACAGGAACAATTAAAGAGATGAAAGAAATAGCAACGATTTTTAACCGCGAGATAAAAGCGTTTTTTAATTCCGCCATTGCTTATATTTTTATCGTTGTATTTTTGCTTATATCGGTAGGCCTTTTTATGGCCGAATTCTTTGTCGTTTCAAATGCCGATATGAGATGGCTTTTCTTTATAATGCCTGTCGTTCTGTGCGTTTTTATTCCGGCCATTACGATGCGGTTATGGGCCGAAGACAGAAAGGGCAACACCCTCGAACTGCTTCTCACATTTCCTATGAAAACCTACCAGTTGGTCTTGGGTAAGTTTCTTGCGAGCCTTGCGTTTTTAGTGACTGCTTTGATATCGACTTTGACCGTGCCAATCATGATTATGATTTTAGGGAATCCCGACATGGGAATAATTATATGTCAGTATATAGGATCTATCCTTCTGGGAAGCTTTTTCCTTGCGCTGGGTATTTTTGTTTCGGGATTCTGCAAGGACCAAATAGTGTCCTTTATTCTTTCCATGATGGCATGTTTTGCGTTTTTTCTCATGGGGCATCCGTTTATCGCAAGCTCGATTGACGGCTGGCTGCCCGGTTTGGGTTCGTTATTGAGAATCTCGCTCGGCATGACGCAGCACTTTGTCGCATTTCAGAAGGGAGTCATAGATTCCAGGGATATATTGTATTTTGCGATAGGAAGCGCGATATTTCTTATACTTAACGGATTCTGGCTTGATACGAGGTTAAAACCTAAATCGAAAACAGTTTTTACAACCTCATGCCTTATAAGCGCGGGCATTTTTACACTTATAAATGCCATACTTTCGGATATACCTATAGGAAGATTTGATTTTACGGAAGGGAAAATGTATACGGTATCCGAATCGAGCCGTGATATCCTCGAGAATTTGCAGGCGCCGGTGACAGCGAAATTATTCATATCTTCCCCCGATAAGATGCCGAGTGACATGAAGACGCTTGAGCGTGATATAAGAGATAAGCTTGATGAATTTAAGATAGCGGCGAAAGGCAAATTTGACTATAAGGTATTTCATATGGAGGCCGCGAATGTCGCCGGAGGGGAAGAAGAAACTTTAGAAAAATCCATCGAGAAGAAAGGCATAAGGCCTTTTCAGGTAAGAAGCATTGAAGCCGATGAGGTGGGGGTGAAATTGATTTATTCGGCGATGTCTTTGGCTTACAAGGAAAAGCCCGAGGATATTATCCCGCAGATTATGCCGGGCAACATGCTTGATTTGGAATATACCGTTATTTCAAAAATTTATAGAATGACTCTGGACAAAAAACCGAGCGTAGCTTTGGTGGCCCCATATATAGAAAAGACGGTTGATCCGAAGATGAAGGAGATATTGAAAAGTTTGGGCCAGGCAGAGATTGAGACATTCAAGGAGGACCGGTATGAGTTTGTGCCGAAACTGCTTGAATATGAGGGTTACAAAGTTTCACGAATAAAACTTACGGAAGATGAACCTGTTCCCGAAGGCACGGATACATTGGTTGTTTTGGAGCCGAAAGAATTTAACGAGAGACAGAGGTTTGAAATAAATAGATTCCTGGTAAACGGCGGGTCGGTGTTTATCGGCGTTCAACAATACCTGTATCAATACATGTCATTCGGCCCGCAGGGAATTAGGGTAAATATTGTGGACAGGAAACCCGAAATAAATCCGCTCTTAAAGGAATGGGGGCTTGGCATAAGCGATAAAATGCTCATGGATACGCAAGCCGATGTCGTAAACTTAAGCGGTGGAACGCTTTTAGGTATTTTCGAAGTTTCGTCACCCGTAAAACTGCCTATTCAAATAAAGATTAACTCAGAACAGATGAATAAAGACCTATCCATAGCTTCGAGGCTTTCAACCCTATTCTACCTTTGGGGCAGCGCCTTGACTATAGATTCCGCAAAATTGAAAGAATTGAATCTTAATGAAAGGGTGATTTTTACGACAAGCCGCGATGCGTGGGAGGCTGCATATCATCCCGGCGACCTCACCGGCGAGGATTTGACTCCGCCCGGCCGCGATAAAAGAGCGAGTTTTCCCCTGTGCGTAATTGTGGAGGGAGAATTTCCCGATGCCTTCAAGGGTAAAGCAACACCCGAATGGCCCAAGGAAGAAGGCCAGGCAGACGCAAGTTACGAGAAAAAGAAAGAGGAACTGAATTTGACTCCTAAAGCGGGTAAGCTTATTCTTACGGGATGTTCTGAAATGTTCAATAAAGACCTTCTCGGAAAAGGCGGCCATGTGCCGTTTTTCATGAATTCTATCGACGCCTTAACGCTCGGAGAGAAACTAATAGTCATAAGAAGCAAGCTGCCCATAAACCGCGCTTTAAAGAGAATATCTCAGGCAGCAAGGGCGTTTTGGAAAATCTTTGTCACATTTTTTGTGCCTATAATTATTTGCGTCACAGGCGCGATGAGAATAGTTATGAGGAAGAGATTAAAATGGACATACTTAAAAACCGTTTAGAAGCCATTCTGAAAAATAAACAGCTCCTAAGTTTAAGTATAATATTTTTGTGTCTATTTACCGTTTTAATCATCAAAAAGGCCTTAATAAAACCGCAGGTAGAGAGGTTTGAATATAGAAACATTAACATAGCAATTAATCCCGACGAGATTTTTGTGATCGAAGCCGTTAAAAAAACCGTGGGAAAAGAAGAGAAATTAAAATTTGAGAAAAAAGACGGGGGAGATTGGCTTATAACGAGTCAGTGGAATCTCGGCGCTGACAGGCAAAAAATCGAAAACCTCATGAAGGATATCTCTAATCTTAAGGGTGAATTGCGCTCGCGTTCCGAGGAGCTATTTTCCGATTACGGCATTTCAATTGATAAAGCGTTTTCTATAGATTTTGTTGATAAAGACGGCGTTTCTAAACAGAAGATTTTTGTCGGAACGGAAAAAGCCGGCGGGGAGAAATCATTCTTAAGAAAAGGTGATTCCAGTGATGTGTATATTGTGGACAAGGATATTTATTATATGTTCGGCATGTACGGTAAAGCGGAGGATTCGGTTTTAAACGCCGATATGTGGGTCGATTTAAGCATCGCGAAGTATGATCCCGAAAAAATCGATTCCATCAGGATAACGCGGCAGGAAGAAGGCTTGAAAACCGTTACCGTTGATGTTAAGCGGGAACTCGATGAAAATAAGAATCTTAAACAATGGGTTTCGCAGGGTGAAGGGGCGGTGTTCAATATTGACGCGGCGAAGATAAAGGATTATCTCAATAGGATTATTACGACCCGCGCGGCAAAAGCCGTTGATCCGGCGGCCGTGGACTACGGATTTGCAAGTCCGTTTCTTACGATTAACTTTGCAAGCGAAGGCGCTCCGATAGATTTAATAGTCGGCAAAGAAGAGAACGAAAACACCAATGATAGGTATATAAAGGCTCCGGAAGGCCGCGTATATTTATTAAAAAGATACGGAATAAATAATATCGATATTGACATAAGCAGGTTTTTTATCGATAACCCGCTAGAAATTAATAAGGATAAATTAGAGTCAATTAAAATTAAAGCAAAGGAAAAGGCGGTCGACCTGGATAAGGATCGCATAAGTTTAAATACGGATTATATAAACGAATTAAGCAGGTTTTCGGTAGAAAAAATATTATTTACGAAGATTCTGAAAGCGCCTGATTATTCGATTGAGGTAAAAAAAGATGACGGAACATCGCTGGTTTTATATGCTAAAATAGAAAAAGCAGGCGATAAAGAGGAATATATTTCTCAATTAAGCGGGTATAACACGATTTTTTCGATAAATAAAAATATTTTCGATAAATTATTCGGCGAACTTGATAAAATAAAACTCGAGAATGAAACGGAAAGCGCCGCAGTGCAGCGATAAATAGGGACAGCTACCTATTTTTTTAATAAACAAGTAAAAAATAGGTAGCTGTCCCTATTTATTATGGTGACAATTTTTGATTTAGTGATAAAATCTATCTATTATTATGCTATATAATAGAGGGGGTGGGCATGGATTTTAAGATATTTTTATCTACATTTATGGCGGTATTTATCGCAGAACTCGCTGACAAAACTCAGATAGTCGGTCTCGGCATGTCGGCGAAATCGGGAAAACCGCTCCTTGTATGGCTGGGTTCCGTAGGCGCCTATATGATAGTGACCGCTGTTACTGTATTAATAGGCGCAGTAGCAGGCCATTTGATAAAACCGGAATTAGTAAGATACATCGGCGCATTTATATTCATATGCATAGGTTTTTTAATTCTTTCGGGGAAAATATAATCCAGAATTTGGTAAAAAAATATTGTTATAAAAAAGGTTATACTAATAAGAATAAACAAAAGAATTATAGTCAATACGATCATTTTACTGGCGATTTCATCAGGATGCGCACGAGCGTTTGATGACGGTGATTTTCAGTATTGGAATACGAACGGCGTGTCCTTTAAATTAAACAAGGACTGGAAAATGTCGGCCGAAGAAGAGCTGCGTTTCGGGGACGATTCAAGCGAACTTTATTACCAGCACTCTGATATCGGCGTTTCATATTCGGGATTGGCTAAATGGCTTGAACTCGGCGCGAATTACCGCCTGGTTTTAGAGAAGAAGAACAAAGACTGGTTATACACTAATACCCCGCATTTAAACGCTACTTTTAAGACGGACTTATTCGGCAGAATCAATTTGAGCGATAGAAACAGGCTTGAGTACAGAGATAGAGAAAAGGCCGATGATTCGTGGCGGTATAGTAATAAATTTACCGTTAAAGCGCCTTTTGAAATAAAAAATTTTGATTTTGAGGCGTACGTTGCGGATGAAATATTTCTCGATTTTGATATAGGAGAGTTTAATAAAAATAGGCTCTCCCCCGGTATTTGTTTTAAATTAACAAAGAATCTATCGTTAGATGTATATTATATGTGGGAATTGGATAAAAAAAGCAAACATTGGTTAAATTACAATATATTAGGCACCCAGATTAAATTATCGTTTTAATGTAAAAGTTCATAGATGTCCCAGTAGCTCAGTTGGATAGAGCGTTTGCCTACGAAGCAAAAGGCCGCAGGTTCGACCCCTGCCTGGGACGCCAACTTTGCGAAGCAAAATTGATCCTGAGAAAAACACAAATTGCGACAAAAAGAGATACTTCGGTAGTTACAAATCCTCCCTGTGGGTCGGATTTGCAAAACTACCTCAGTATCAAATTTTCTTAAGTCGAAAATTTGAAGCATTTACCATTGACGAAGGACCTTAACGTTGATTAATGTGATAAAGAGCTTTAATAACCAATAATCAAGATACAAGATATCCCCACACAATCTGCCCCTCGAAATTGCGAAGCAATTTCAAGGGATTAGTCCTAATAAAATGCTTCGCATTTTGTAGGAAAAGATTGTATGGGGGATTATCCTGTAAAAATTTTCAATTTTTATAGGACAAACAAATTCGAAATTCTCAGCCACAGGCTGATCCGCCATAATTAGAACAAAGTTAGGCGTAGGCGGAAAATATTCAAACGTCGGTTTGGTTATTGAAATTTGTTAAATTGGTTATTGTTTGTATCTTGTTTCTTGTATCTTGGTTATTAGCGATATAATAACGTGAAACACGACACATACATGCGCGAGGCGCTGAAAGAAGCAAGAAAGGCATTTGAAGCTGATGAAGTGCCTGTCGGCGCTGTTATCGTATATAAAGGGCAGATAATAGCGCGAGCGCATAACCAAATAAAGACGCTGAAAGACCCTACGGCCCACGCGGAAATGATAGCGATAACTCAAGCCGCTTCATACCTGGCGAACGAGAGATTGAACGGTACAATGCTTTATGTTACAATAGAATCCTGCGCCATGTGCGTCGGCGCTATGGTGCTGGCGAGAATAGACGGAATAGTTTACGGAGCGCCTGATATAAAAAGCGGCGCGTGCGGTTCAGTGATTAATCTGGCGGAAAATAAAAAACTGAATCATAGAATAAGAGTCGAAAGCGGCGTAATGAAAGAAGAATGCGCCTCTTTAATGATAGAATTTTTTCAGAAAAAAAGACAGCATAATACGCCGGTAAAAACAAATGATTGAATCGAGAGTTGCTCCCAGGAAAGCGATAAATACAGAAGGCATATACAGCATAACAGACGAAAAAAGCGCGTATGAAGGGCATTTTTTCAAAAATGAAAATAACGAGATGGAACTTTTGGACATAAGTACTTCAGGCTGCGCTTTTAGAACGGCATGCTTACTGCCTAAAGGCCTCCATTTAAGAATACAAATCAGGAAATTTCCGGTTACGAGAAAAAAAATAGATTTTATTGTTCTCGGGGAAACCGTTTACTGCAGATACCATTCACGGACGGATTATCGGGTAGGCATACGCTTTATGGACATAGAGAAAAGATTATCCGGCATCATAGATAGTTACGTGAGGAAGTAAATTAATAAGATCCCTCGCGCCCAGACGTAAGCAACAGGCGCTCGGGATCCGAAATTTCTGGCGTATTACTTAGGAAATTTCGGAGAGGTCGCACAGTCCGGTTTAGTGCAGCGGTTTGCTAAACCGCCATACTGGTGAAAGCTGGTATCGAGAGTTCAAATCTCTCCCTCTCCGCCAATTTTGCCGAAGGCAAAATTGATCCTGAGGCAATGAAGGAAATGCGACTGAAGGAAGCATTTACCATTGCCGAAGGACCTTAGTTTAGTGCGAAGGCAAAATTGATCCTGAGGCAATGAAGGAAATGC
>Ga0315295_10001298_pt1 | contig 21399 bp, 20 predicted proteins | sample YL17G14_0_MG_FD_204453 | JGI IMG/M metagenome (GOLD analysis project Ga0315295, IMG submission 204453) | Sediment microbial communities from Yellowstone Lake, YNP, Wyoming, USA - YL17G14_0 | ecosystem: Environmental > Aquatic > Freshwater > Lake > Sediment | place: USA: Wyoming | collected...
CAGGGGAGCCTTCTTCTACCGCAAGGGACAGCAGGGAGATGAGAATGTGGCTTCCGAACGGACCAGCGAGGCCGAACTGGTCATCGTTGGCACTGCTCATGTTGCCCACGAGTACCTGCCACGGTATTCGTGGAAGCATCTGGAGGAGCTGTTGGACAGGCTGAACCCGGATGCGCTCTGCATCGAGATCCGCCCTGAAGATGCGATCAAAGGAAACCTCGTTGTCGCAGCGCCGGAGATGTCTCTGGTGGGAGCTGCTTGGGCCGGGAAGACTGGCCGCCCCTGGTACCCGGTGGACTGGTGGCACGACACTGGCCCAGCAGAGCATCGCAAGGCCAGGGAAGCCTTTGCCCGTACTCCTGAAGGGAAAGCTAAACTAGACAGGTTGGACAGAGAGGACGAAAGGTTGATCTTCACCGCGAGCTGGCGAAGGAATGCCTCAATCACGTATCGCGACTTCAACTCCCCCGAGTTCTCCCACGTATGCAGAGCGTGCCATCAAGCAACCGCTGCCGTTCTGGGAGAAGGGCCGCTCGACGCGTGGTGGAACCAGCGAAACCGGGAGATGTGCAACCTCATCGCCGAAGCGATCGTCAAACATCCAGGCCAAAGGGTCACGGTCCTCACCGGCGGCGAGCACAAGTACTGGATGGACGACTTCTTCGCGGGCAGGCCGGGGATCAGACTGCTTCAGGTGAATGAGGTCGATGTCGGGGCCCCGGATCCAGTGCCCGACAGCTCCTATGATGCCAGGAAAATGAGGGTGCTCATGTATCTGGACAACCCGTCGAGCGGAAGCATCCGGCTGGAACCTGAAGGTATACTCAAGGAACTCGATATCTTGCTCGCCCTTGACCCGGGCGGCCTCCATTTGGAGCACCTCAAAGGGCTGACCTACGCAATTCTGGGGGACTACGTCAACTCCGTTGCCTCGTACAGGAAGTCCGCAGCGGACCGGAGTTTCACCTCCAGAATAATGGAGAGGGAAGTGCCGGTCTACCCGCTCACGGCGCTTAGATTAGGGCGTTCCTACGACGTGCTAGGTGACCGGAGCGAGGCGCTGGATTGGTACCGGAAGGCCATCGAGTCCCTGCCCGAAGACCATCACTGGGCGAAGATGGCGAAGGGGCACATTGAGACTCCTTACCGGAGGTCTTAGGTTTGGCAGGAGGCGCGTCGTCGGTGAAAGACTGATGACCCGCGGTCTGAACCGGGATTGTCACCCTCAACAGCCTGGACCCGCGGTCCCCGGTACAGCCCTCCGAGTAGCGACACCCTCCGCCCGCGCCAGGACCTTCATCCCCTGCATGAACCCGAGCAGAGCCAGGATGTTGAAGAGTCCCGCGATATAGAAGCTGACATCGAAACTGCCCGTCACCTGGGCGACGAAACCTGTGACGGCTGGAGCCGCGACCATCGCCAGCGCGGCGCCCATGTTCAGGATGGCCAGCGTGGAGCCCCTGGTCTCAGGCGGAGAACTGTCCGCCACAGTCGCGACCAGATCCACGTCCACCACCAGCTTCCCCGTTGCCCCGTATAGCGCCAGGGCCAGACATAGCGCGACAGGGCTCCTCATCGCCGGAACGGCCGCGGTTGCGAGCGCGGCCAGCGGGAGCGCGATCCTGAGGACGAATCCCCGCTGACGGCGCCTGTCGGAGATCATCCCCCAGATTATTGTGGCGGGAGCCATGATGAGCGGCATCACGATGGGGATGACCGCGGACAGGCGGCCCTTGTAGCCTCGCGCGGTTTCCAGGTAGTACGGGAGCCACGTGAGCATGAGGTAGAAACCGTACATTGACAGGAAGTGTGATGCGGTGACGTAGCCGAGGAATCCCCAGCCAGGGTCTACTGCGGGCCGCTTGCTGACGCTGGACCCGGCCCCTGCTTCGGTCGTGGCTGCGGCCGGATGTTCGGGCTTTCGCGCCTTGGACGCTCGCGCGCCTTTGGCGGGCCTGGGTTCAGGCACGACACCTAGCACGAGCAGGATGTAGCCGGCTGACAGCACGCCGAGCACCGCGAACGGCATCTTCCAGCCCAGCCTGCTGGTCGACAGGAACTTGCCCAGGAGGAATCCGGCCGCGCCTCCCAGTCCCGCACCTGCCATGGTACCCGCGGTACCAGCGGCCCTGTGCTCGGGCGGCAGCGTGAAGCTGATTATGGCCTGCTGGCAGGCGAAATAAGTCGCCTGACCCGCGCCAGTGAGTATCCTGGCCATCAGGAACTGGGCCGGCACCTGGGAGGCGGACCCCAGGAAAAGGCCGATGGCCTGGACGCCGAACCCTGCTAGGAGGAGCCTGCGCGAGCCGAACCTATCCGCCAGCACTCCCGTCGGGATCTGAAGTATGGAGTACGATATGAAGAAAGACGAACTGAGGAACCCCAGGTAGGCTGTCGAAAGCCCCCAGTAGTCGCCGATCTCCTTGAGCGCGGACGAGAGGGCAGTCCGCGCTGCGTAGATGAGCACCCAGCCGAGCGATAGCACGACAACACCTGCCAACCAGTTGCCCTGGCGGCCGGTCTTCCCGCGTGCCCTGAGCAATTCCAATCCTCCTGTTGGACGGCAATCTCCATCTATGTTAACTCCTCTATGTTAACTCCTCCCGCGGCGAAGTGGCTACTGCATGCGGAAAGGGTTGGTGGGATTCCCTCAGTGCCCACGAGATTGGCTGCAGATGACTCCACTGCCTATGAGACTGGCTGTGTTGCCCCCCCCCGGTGTCGCCTGCCGCCGCTGCGTCGCCTGTCGGGCTTCTCTAGTACCCCAGCGCTAGGCCCACGGTCCTCTTGTCGGAGCCGCCGAGCAGGATGCCGGTTTCTGGATCGCGCATGATGATCTGCGCGCCGCCACCGCCCGCCCAGTCGCCGACCGTTGTCACGGCATGACCGAGGGCGGCCAGGCGGCTGGCAGTCGGGGCGGGGAACCTCGATTCCATCCCGAGCTGGAAAGACCTGCCCAGGCCAATCACGTCAGTCCCGGGAGTCGACGCCCACCGCGGGAAGCTGGCGGCCGCCTGCGGGTCCATGCCGTGGTCAAGCATCAGGCTGAGCATCTGCATGTTCCACTGGGGTTGGCCGTCTCCTCCGGGCGTGCCTCCGACGATGAACGGGACGCCGTCATTAAGGACCATGTAGCAGTTCAGGGTGTGCATCGGGCGTTTCCCCGGCGCGAGGCAGTTCGGGTGGCCCGGCTCGAGCACGAAGGAGCGGCCGACCCGGTTGTTCAGCAGCACTCCGGTACCGGGGATGATCAGCCCCGACCCGAACGAGAACGAGTTGCTGTGAATGAACGAGCAGGCATTTCCGAAGCGATCCCAGGCCACGAAGGAGGTGGTATCCGCCTCTTGTTCGCCAGGGCCGCCGGCTTTGCCCGAGGCCCTGCCAGGGTCTATCTGTTTCCGCGCTTCGGCCGCGTACTCCTTGGCCGTGTACCTGGAGGCGTCGAACCCGCTGACCAGGGGATCTCCCGCCTGGGCGTTCCTATCCGCGAATGCTATCTTCTTGGCTTCGACCATGAGGTGGATGGACTCCGGGCCGAGGGGGTCCAGCGCGGCCATGTCGAACCCTTCGAGGATATTGAGCTCCTCCAGAACCATGAAGCCCTGGGAGACGGGTGCGGTCTGGAGCACGGCGTACCCGCGGTAGTCCGTCCGGAGCGGGTCGTAGTAGGACTGCCGTTCATCCAGGTGGCGGGCGAATTCCTTGCCGGTGAAGGTCCCTCCCATGGCGTCGTTCATCTGGTAGAACCTCTCGGCGAAGGGACCTTTGTAGATGTAGACGGCTCCACCCTCGGCAAATCCCCGCAGCGTGTCGACCATGTCCGGCCTCCTCATCACTGTGCCGGGCTTGGGCGGGCTGCCGCCCGGCAAGTAGACCCTGCTCGCCTCCTCGGACCTCCCGATCTTCTCCCGTTCAGCCTCGATTGCCCGAACGAAGCCAGGTGTGACCGGGAAGCCGTCACAGGCTATTCTGATCGCGGGCTCGAAGCACCGCAGGATGTCGAAAGTGCCGAATCTCCGCACCGCGAGCTCGTAGACCAGCGGCGCCCCGGGCACGCCGACAGAGAAGATGCCGTCTTGCGGCAGTATCGGTGCATCCTTGAAGAACTCTAGGGTCGAGGCGTCACCCGGCGCCCCGCTGCCGTTCAGCGCGGCGATAGCTCCGGTCGAGGTGTCGTAGTAGATGAAGAACGCATCCCCGCCGAGACCGCACATATGCGGCATCGTGACCGATGTCACTCCCGCCATGACGAGGCAGGCGTCCATGGCGTTGCCGCCCTCTCTCAGGGCTTCCAGGCCGTAAACGGCGGCAAGGGGGTGGGCTGCAGCGACCATCCCCGACTTTGCCATGTGGGAACCCGCGTACCTCTTCTCGGATCCCTGTAGAGACATTTTCCTGGCCATCCTCTCTGATTCCTATGGTCTCAAGAGAGTCATTCGGAGCGTCCGCGACGATTCCTTCCCCAGTACGTCCACGCATTCGCGTCCGTCCGAGGGTCAGTAGACGATCCGTACGAACCAGAACACGGTGTCGCCGTCCCACCCCAGGTCCCAGGGGAAGAACAGCCTGTCGGCAGTGTGGCTGGCTATCACTGGCCATCCGGACGGGTCGAAGTCCACTATGACCGCGACGTGACTGATCTGGCCTTCAGTCTCGTAGCCGATCATGTCTCCGGGCTCGAGAAGCCCGATCGGCCCTCGGGGGCTTTCGGCAGAGGGCAGGATTGCCTCGGCGAATTGACCCCTGAAGACCGCCCGGCCGCGGCCGCTTGCCAGGAGGTACCACACCAGGTCGCCGCTGCAAGTCCACGCGACGCTTCCGTCACGGTCGTGGAACCACCCGTACCCCTGGGTCAAGCCTCCGGTTGATAGGACCTGTGACGCGAAGTTGGCGCAGTCCCCTCCCTCGTAGCTGTAGACCTGGTACGCTTTGTTGTAGCGGCCACCCCCGGGCACAGAGCGGACCCCCGAGTGAGCGACAGCGTACGCCACGGCTTTCTCCCTGTCATAGCGCTGGGCTGTTGCGCCAAGCCTCGGCGGGTCGCCCGCCGCAGCGGCCCCTCTGCTGGGCTCGCCCGACCCGTCTCCTAGCGGATCGAGGTACCAGTCGTACTCTATCTGCCAGCGTACACCGCGCCGCACCACCTCCAGGACGTGGACTGTCCGGGACCCGAGTAGGTGATCCGGTCCCGGCGCCGCTCCCAAGCGGACGTACTGGTAGAGGGCGTGCTCGGTTATCTCCAGGCGGAACCGGTCGGGGCTATGAGAGGACACGTCATCGATCTCGAACCAGGCGCGGGCCCCGGTCAGGGCGCGGCCGCGTTCCGCGAGCCATGTCCGGAGGTATCGCGCCCTGGCGAGTTCCTTCTCCCAAGCCCATTCTCCGGAGACCGCATCCAGCTCGTAGTTCGCGCGGAGGCGGTCGGTGTTCCCATCGAGGAGGGTCTCAAACCTTTGGCGGAGCATGTTTACCGCAGCGATCCGGGGGTCGACCTGGGGCGCGTCTGCGGCCATGAAATGGGGGAGTACGGCTACCCACGTCCCAAGGGCGAGTCCTGTCAGGAAGGCAGCTACCATGAGCGCGGGAGTCAGGCTTCCCCTGGAGATGAGCAGGACCGCGCGCACCGGCCAGCACCTACCCCTGCCACCTTTGTCATCGGAACATGACTACTGGAGGGCAGGAGTGAGTATTACCACCGTCAGTCTTTTCGGCCGGGCCCTCTCTCGTACCTTTTCTTGGCCTGCATCCAGGTCTTGACGATGGCCTCCAGCTCGGCCGGATCCAGGTCCTTACGCCGCAACCCCTTAGCCAGTCGCATGTAGGGCCAGCCGCGCGAGGACTCCTCCCTTATGAACTCGTATAGGTCGGGAGGCAGCTTGTAGACCCACTCAGGGAGCCGGGCTGACTCGTCAACTGCCCCGGCCCGGAGGTAGCCTGCTTCCGCCAGAAGCTCCTCGTACGGGATGTCCAGCGCCTTTGCGATCGCCCTGAGGACCGGCGGCGAAGGGTTCTGTCTCTTCCCCGCCTCGATGCGCGATATCTCGCTGTTGCTGACCCCTGATACGACGGAAAGCTGCCTCTGGCTCATGCCCTTCTCCAGCCGCTTCTTCTTGATGTATTCTCCCGCGCTCATGCTATCTCTCCGGTCTTCGCATCCGAGACCAGTTTACATGGGAAGTTGCCATCCGGCAACACGACAGCTTTCTCGTTGACGCGGAGCAACGGCGGGCATATACTGGACGCGTCACCTAGGCGCAACGGGAAGTGGTCGCGGTGAACAGATTCTCGCCTGACCGCCTGAGGAGTATCATGCAGGAGGCCAGAGTGACACAGGCCCAACTGGCCAGGAAGATGGGCATATCCAAGGCTTCCATATCGAGGATACTGAGGGGTCTCAGATCCCCGGGTTCACGGTTCATCGCGGCGCTCAAAGCGGTCTTCCCCGACAAGCCCATGGAGAGCTTCTTCGACTTGAACTCAGGTCATAGAGGCCGTCCGGCCGACGACCATTTCCTGCACGACATGCGTTTCTAGCGAGGTGTAGGAACAGTGGCCCGGCACAGCCTTGCCGACGAGGTCAAGTGGCTGCGGTTCAGGAGCCAATCGCACTTGCGAGTGCTCCTCAGTCTCCTGGCGAAGACCAACATAGACACGGCGGATGACAGGTTCGTACCCCTCTACGCCCTGTCGGCGGCCGGGGCTCACACCGAGCAGTACGTAACCAAGGAGCCAATCGACTTCGACGGCCTCATCCGGGCGTCCGCGAAGATGGGCCCCGAGGTGAACGCGATGATAAGACTGGCCGGCGCGCTTTCGGACCCGCCTCGCCCGGCGGACCTCACAGAGACGTTCGCCTGCCTGGCCAACACCCCCTCATTCGAGGTCGCCGTCCACGCGTTGCGGCTCCGGTGGGAGCTGTGAGTCCGAACGCGGCAGGCTCCTGGGCTTCCATAGGCTCCGGAGCATGAGACCCAGCCAGATAACGAGAGACGCAAACCCCGGCGCGCTGCCGAGGCGGGCAGATAGAGGGAGAGACGACCTGAGCGGGACGTCTGCCACCAACATGGCCTGCATGCCGGCGTAGCTCACGGCTTTTGCGGCGATCCTGCCGTCGGGGAGGACGATGCACGAGTCGTAGTTGCTGTCGGCCTTGATGACGCATGCTCCGTTCTCCGCAGCCCGGAAGATAGCGTACATATACTGGGCCTGGCTGATGGCTCTCCAGTCGTTGGACGGCACGCAGATGATCTGGGCTCCGTTGAGCGCCAGCCGTCGTGCCGTATCCGTGAAGTTCAGGTCGTAACAGATCATGATCCCTACCTTGCCGTACGGTGTGTCGAAGACCGGGTAGTTCCCCCTGGTAACGCTGGTCTCGCCTAGGAGAGATACGGGATGATCCTTCGCGCCCGCCCCGAGAACCTCGCCCGACGGGGACAGGAACAGCCCCTCGTTGATGAACTTGGGCTTGTCAGGCGGCGTCCCGCCGGAGACGGGGGCCTCCGTGAAGTAGGGGACGACCAGGTAGCATCCGGCCTCGCGGGCGATGTCGCAGATCTCAGGCCAGATCGCTTGCTGCCTCGGGTCATCCCTGAAGCTGGACTCCGGCCACACAACGACCTTGGCGCCTGAGAATGACGCCCGCATGGTGAGGTCCCGGAGGGTGTACAGGCCGTTGTCGTACTCGAAGGTCATGCTGCGCCCCGGCTGGACCAGGGCGACGGTCGTGAGAGACGACGGTGCAGCCCGGAAGAGGCTCGTCGCTGCACCCCAGATTAGCAGGCATGCCACGACGCTCAATGCGATTCTCGCCTGCTTTAGCAGGGAGCTCTTCATGCCGGGGGGTGCCTGCCTCTTCCAGAGGTATCCCCTGTCGTCGCGTTGCCTGGCGAGCAGGAGGGCAGTGAGGCTTGCGTTGACAGCGACAATCGCCCCGGTGAGCCCGACGGTTCCTATCAGTGACGCGATCCTCACGACTGCGGGGATGCTGAACTGGGAGTACGCGAAGGACGCGGACGTACCGAGAACAGGGATCGAATCGCGCAGGTAGTCGACGCTCACCCAGAACAGGACCTGTTCCAGGACCACGTGCCGCAAGCGGGTTTTACGGTGGAACCGCCTTGCCAAGGCTGAAAGGAGGGCGACCGAGACGAACAGCGTCGCGAGGATCGTGGGCTTGTTCGTGAGAAGCAGCCTGACCAGCGGGTGCAGCGACTCGCTGCCCAGAGTGAACCCGACCGACACCTTGTTGAAGTGGAGGGTCAGGAAGGTGACAGTGGTGGTCGGGAGGGCCAACAAAGCGGTGTCGTCCGGGAAAGTCTGTTGGTGCGCTCTCATCATGGGAACCAGAGCTACCCAGGCAAGAGGCCACAGCGAGACGGGAGGGAACGAGAGGTATAGCAGGAGACCTGATAAAAGTGACTGGGCGAGGCCTGAGATGGTGCCTTCCACCGCATCCCACACGTCGTCCTGATACTGGTACTTGGTCTTCCAGTTCGCGACCATGGTATAACTCATTATAGTCGAAGTCCGGCGAACTGGCGTTCCGTCGAATCCGTCTAATGTCGGGGGAGGTCTTGAGCCATGCGACCACGTGCAACGGTCGTAGCAGCACTCCTGGCAGCGACAGTGGTCTCGACGTGGGTGACAGCATGGACGGCCTTGCCGGCCCTGGCGGCGGAAATTGCACCCGGGCAGCCTGCGGCGACGACGCCCGGCACCGGCGAGCCAACTCCCGAAGCCCCGGTCACTGTCCTGCTGGACGACCTGCCGGTGGCTTTCCCAATCCCGCCTTTTCTCGACGGCGACACCACCATGGTGCCTCTCCGCGCCCTGAGTGAGGCCCTGGGCTTCCGGATCGTCTGGAAGGGCGAGGCGGGCCCGATAGGCTGCGTCAAGGGCGACGTCGACATAGCCGTCAGGCTGGGCGAGAGGGAGGTCACGGTCAGCGGCAGGCCAGCGCCCATGCCGAGGCCAGCCTACCTCAAAGGCGACACCACTGTGGTGCCCCTCCGGTTCTTCAGCGAGACGCTGGGCTTTGATGTGTTGTGGGACAGCGACACAAACACTGCCAATGTGCGTTCCACCAAGTCACCCTTGGAGGTCTGGAGCTTCTACGCACTGGGGTCCCAGACCCACTCCAGCTGGGAGGACCTATTCGGGCAGAAGTACCCCTTTCCCCTCACCCCGGTGCCGTCGGCGCCCGCCTCCAAGATGACGGGCGCGATCCTGGGTTGGTTCGCCGTGAGCTCCGAAGGCTTGATCATGGCCCAGGGCCACCCCTCGGGGTACGAGAAGCCCGAGGGCTGGGAAGCGGTGCTGATGAAACTCAGCTTGTTCGGGTCCAAGAAAGTGGCCATGTTCTTCGCGGAAAACCAGGGCGGGAAACTCTCCTCGCTGCTGGCCGACCAGGGCGGCCGTGAGCGCCTCGCGGTGAACGTGTCGCTGGCATCGGTAGGCTTCGACGGGGTCGCCCTGGACTTCGAGGGTCTGGGGATTGATCCGGTCACCTGCGAAAAGGACGCGGCCAGCTTCTCCGCCTTCGTCGAGAGCGTGAAGCGCTACTGCCAAAACCGGCTGATACTCACGGTCCTCCCCCCTCTCAACGGGACGTCCAGGGGTTACGACCACAAGAGGCTAGGGGAGGTGTCGGACGCGGTCATCCTCATGGCCTACGGTTACGAGGATCCCATGAGCCCGTCGCCAACAGCGCCCTGGGACAAGGTCGACGAGGCCATCAGGCTCGAGACCAAGGAGGTCCCGAATGACAAGCTCATACTCGGCGTCCCCGCCTACGGGACCGTCTACTCCCAGTTCCAGGAAGTCGCATGCCTCGAAGCTCGGCCCGCCGCCAGGGACCTCGTAGGTCCTGCCGACAGCAAACCAGTGTTCAATCCTGCCTCGGCCTCGGAAGTCATTGCGTGGCGTGAGCAGGAGGAGTCGTACAAGGCCTACCTGGAGAGCAACAAGACCCTTCAGGCGAGGATCTCGCTCGCCAAGCGGTATGGCCTGAGGGGCGTGGCGATCTGGCGGCTTGGCCTGCTGCAGCAGGGCTGGTGGGACGCGGTCGTCCAGGTGGTCGAACCCAAGAGGTAACCCTCCGGCCCGCCTGCATCTAGAACCTATCGTACAGCAGCCCTTCGTAGCAGCAGAGGGCGAACTTGACGCCCGGCACCAGGGAGTCGATGTAGAGGTACTCGGTCACCCGGTGGCCGTTTTCCGACTTCTTGAACCCCATGGTCACCGAGGGCCAACGCATAGCAAGAGGGATGTTGGAGTCGGTGCTTGACACGGACAGGCGCAGCTCTACGCCGTGTTCCTTGCCGAGTTCCATGAGGCCCCTGACCAGGGGCGCGTCAGGGGAAAGCATGCCCGTGGGCCTGTCGCCGACGACTTCGGCCTCGTAGCTTGTGTTCGTTTCGGCGGCGGCAGCGTCCATGGCGGCCCGGACGTCCTTCTCGACCTGGAATAGCGCCTCGTCGCTCACCGACCGCATATCTATCAACATGTCGGCTTCCGCCGCGATGGAGTTGACAGAGATGCCGCCCGAGATGACGCCCACGTTATAGGTCGTGCGGGGGTTTTGAGGCACCCTGATCTTGGCGATCCCCGCGATAGCCGTGCCCAGCCCGTGGATGGCGCTGGACTTGCCGAAAGCAGCCCAGCTGTGGCCACCCTCGCCGGTGTACGTCACCTTGAGCCGGCGCGAGCCTATCCCGGCGTTCACCAGCTGGTCCAGCCCGCCGTCCATGTTGAGGAAGACCATCTTGGACGGGCCCAGCCGAAAGCCGTCGAAGTCATAATCCGCGACGTGGGCGCAGAAGTACCTGGACCCCTTGAGATCGCCCAGCCCCTCTTCGCCCACGTTGGCGATGAGGATCACCGGGTGCGGGAGCGGCAGGTTGCGGGCGAATATCCTGCCCAGCAGCAGCATCTGCGCCACGGAGGTGGAGTTGTCGCTCACACCGGGCGCCGCCAGAATGTTGCCCTCGCGCTTCACTGCGAGCGACGTTTCCATCGGGAACACCGTGTCCATGTGGGCCATGCTGACGATGACCCGAGAAGGGTCCCTCCCTGGGAAAAAGCCGATGACGTCGCCCACCGGATCCACCTGGACCAGGGGGAACCGGAACTCCCTCATGAGGCCCGCTATGAGCTTTCCCCGCTCTTGCTCCTGGTGACTGGGAGCGGGCACCTCGGTGACGGCGGTGATGAGCCCCACCAGCTCTTCCTGACAACCCTCCAGCTCCGACAGGCCTTTCTGGACCCACGCGACGTGCTCTACGCCTTGGTTTGTCATGCTCCGCAGCCTCCCCTCTTGTCTCCACTGTCTCCACTGTCCCCACGTTGAACGCTCGCTCCATTAGATCCCGGTAGATCCCGGAGCGTCACTGGCGCGTGCAGGCCAGGATATCGGACGGCGTGACGATCCCCAGCAGCTTCTCCTCGGCGACCCCGTTCTCAGTGATGAGCAGGGCGGCCACTCTCCACTTGTCGCTCTTGCCGGACCAGGCGAAGACGTGCTCTGCTTCGTAGACGGTGGCACTGCGGGGGATGAACCGGGCGCGATCCGGGTTCTTCTCGCGCGTCAAGACCTCACTAACCTGTGTTTCCCCCAGCGCGCTGAGCCCACTTGTTTCGCCGCCCGACCCCGTCCCGCGGGTCACCCTGGAGGCCAGCCACCGCGCGATACCGCCGTCGGTGAGAAGTCCCTGGTACACCGGACCGTCGTACACAGGGAACTGGGTGTATCCCGTGGCGGCTACCGCCCTCAAGACGGATTCCAACCTGTCTTCCGGCCCAAAGCACACCACGTCCCGCTTGAACTGGGGAAATACGAGAGGCGGGCGCTCGACGGCCGCGGCGATCTGCTCGATCCTCTCGACCGTCTCCGCGAGAGGCGCCGCGATCAGGTAAGTCGGGCTTATCCTATCGTGTACGATGGCGTTCCGGAGCTCGCCGAACTCGACCAGGTCTTCTTTGAACTTGCGGACGGTCCAGTCCCTCTCGGACAGGACGTCGACCAGGCGGCGGAAACCCTCCTTCCCACCGGGGTCTCCCCACTTCCTGCGGAGGGATTGCTCGATCAGATTGTAGGCGGCGAGGAACCGCTCGCCGCGCTGAAGCTCCGCCCTGGTGGCGGCATCGTCCCTATCCCTCGGCATCAGCCGTGTCCTCCCGCCTCCGCGCCCGTCTACTGGTGCAGCTCCCGGAGCTCACCCGTTTCGACGTAGTAGACGCGCTCTCCTATGTTGGTGATGTGGTCGGCGATCCTCTCCAGGTACCTGGAGATGAGGATGAGCTGGACGGCCTGGTCCACCAGAGCCGGGTCCCTCTTCATGAAGTCGCACAGCTCATCGTGCAGGTAGTGGTACAGGTGGTCGACCTCGTCGTCGCCTTTGATCATCTTCTCGATGAGTCCTATGTCGCGGGACACGAAGCCCTCCAGGCTGTCCTGCAGCATTTGGACCACCATCCGCTCCATCCTCGGGATGTCGATAAGAGGTTTGAACAGGGGTCGATCGGCCAGCCGCACCGCGGTCTTGCAGATGTCGACCGAGTAGTCACCGACTCTTTCGACGTCGCTGGCGATGGAAATGCAGGCGAAGATCCTGCGAAGGTCCCTCGCAGCAGGCTGCTGGGTCGCCGTGAGCTCCATGGCCTTCCGCTCCACGGTGAACCGCAGCTTATCCACCGTGTCGTCTCGCGCTATGGTCGCTTTCGCCAAGGGGACGTCCCTGTCCTTGAGCGCCAGGAGCGCGTCTTCGAGCATGGCCGCGGCCTCCTTGCCCATGCTGAGCAGGGTATCCTCGAGCTCCTTGAGCTGGTTCTCGAATGCCACTCGCGGGTTCGGCATTTCAGGTCCTCCCAGTAGGATTTTCCCCCGTCACCCGACCGGCCCGCGTCAACCGAGCCTCCCGGTGACGTAGTTCTCCGTCCGGACGTCCTTCGGGTTAGTGAACAGCGTCTTTGTGTCGCTGTATTCGATAATCTCCCCGTCAAGCATGAACACTGTGTAGTCCGACGCCCTCGCCGCCTGCTGCATGTTGTGGGTCACGATGACGATGGTGTACCGGTCTCTCAAGGTCCACATCAGGTCCTCTATCTTGAGCGTGGCGATGGGGTCCAGCGCGGAGGCCGGCTCGTCCAGCAGCACGACCTCGGGCGAGGTTGACACCGCCCTCGCGATGCAAATCTTCTGCTGGTTGCCCAGGGACAGCGACAGGGCGGGGTCGTGCAGGTGATCCTTGACGTCTTCCCAGAGTCCCACCGCCACCAGGCTCTTCTCCACGGTCTCGTCCAGCTCCCGCTTGCCGGATACGCCCTGGACTCTGGGCGCCGTCGCCACGTTCTCGTACACCGACATCGGGAACACGACGGGGCGCTGGAACACCATGCCGATCCTCGACCGGAGCCACGTCAGGTCGATGGAAGGGTCGTACACGTTGACCCCGTCCAACGCCACCTCGCCCCGCACCCGGACTCCTTCGACGAGATCGTTCATCCGGTTGAGGCTCCGCAGGAACGTGGATTTCCCGCAGCCCGAGGGCCCGATGATAGCGGTTATCCTGTCCTTGGAGAACGACGCGGTCAGGCCCTTCAGCGCTCTGAAGTCGCCGTAGAAGAGCTCGAAGTCCCTCACGTCTATCTTGGATTCCGTCCTGCCCGTGACCGAGTCGGACAACCTCGCGCCGCCTTTCTACCCGAACTTCCCTGTTACGTAATCCTCAGTCCGCTTGTCTTTGGGACGGGTGAATATCTCGCGCGCGGGCCCCGTCTCGACGAGTTCCCCCATGTAGAAGAACGCGATCTCGCCCTGCACCCTCGCCGCCTGCACCGGGTTGTGGGTCACGAGGACGATGGTGTACCTCTCCTGCAGCTGCCTCAAGAGCTCCTCGATCCTCAGCGTCGACAGAGGGTCCAGGCCCGAGGTCGGCTCGTCGAGCAGGATCACTTCAGGCTCAACAGCGAGGACCCGGGCCAGGGCGACCCTCTGCTGCTGCCCGCCCGACAGCTTGCTCGCGGGCGATGAGAGGCGGTCCTTGACCTCGTCGAAGACGGCGGCGCTGGTCAGCGCCCGCTCCACGATCTCATCCAGGCGGGCCCCCGAGCGAATGCCGCTCTTCCGGGGCCCATAGGCCACGTTCTCGTAGACGCTCAGCGGAAGTGGCGTGGGCAGCGCGAACACCATCCCGACCCTCCTCCTGAGGCCGGCGAGATCCACCTTGACCCCGTATACGTCCTGCCCGTCGAGCAGGAGCTGCCCTGTGTGCCGCGCGCTGACCACGCGGTCGTTCAGGCGGTTCAGCGTGCGCAGGAACGTCGTCTTTCCGCTTGCGGTCGGCCCCATGATGGTCAGCAAGGAGTTCCTCCTCACCTTGAGGTCCAGGGACTTCAGGGCTTGGACGTCGCCGTAGAAGGACGACAGGTCCCGCGCGACGACTTTGTACTCCGGGCCGTCAGCGGCGGGCGGATACGTGGTGCTGCGCTCGTCATGCCTGCCGGCGTTCGTCATCTGGCCCTCCTGGCCGAGACCCTGTTCATGACGTAGTAGGCCGCAAAGTTGACCAGCAGCACCGCTATGAGCAACGTAGCGGCGGTGCCATACGCGTTACGCATCGAGATGCCTTCCCTGGCGAGCAGGAAGAAGTGCACCGGCAGCGTCCTGACCGGGTCGAACACGGACTTGGGCAACCCCAACGACGACCCGGCCGTGAAGATCACCGCGGCCGTCTCACCGATCGCCCGTCCGATGGCCAGGATGACGCCGGTGACTATGCCGGGCATGGCGCTGGGGAGGATGAGCGAGATGACGGTCTGCCACCTGCTCCCGCCCAGCGCGAAGCTTATCTCGCGGTAAGGGTCGGGGACCGCCCTCAAGGCCTCCTCGGAGGTGCGGACTATGGTGGGCAGCATCATGGCCGCCAGGGTAAGCGAGCCCGACAGGATGGACCAGCCCATGCCGAGCTGGATCACGAAGAACAGGAAGCCAAACAGGCCGAATATAATGGAAGGTATCCCCGCCAGGCTCTCGGTGCCGAACCGGACGATGCGGGAGAAGGTCCCTTCCCTGGTGTACTCGGTGAGGAAGACAGCCGTGCCGATCCCTAGTGGGGCCGCAATGACCACCGACAGCGCGGTCAGCACGACCGTGCCAACTATGCTGGGGAATATGCCGCCCTCGCGCCCCATCTTCTCGGGGGAACCCAGGAGGAACGCCGGCGTCATCACCGGCACGCCTCGGACCAGAATGTAGCCGATGACCAGGACAAGGATGACGATGGTGATCGCCGCTGCGGCCTTGACGATCGCTACCATGATGCCGCCCTCGCGGCGGATCCTGCGGGGCGCGCTCCCCGGGACGCGGTCGGAAGCGCTGCCTGGGGCGTTGCTGGGCGCGTGGCTCACCTGGTCAACTCCCCCTTCCCCTCACCGCTGCCCGGGCCACGATGTTCAGGATGCCGATCACCACGAACAGCACGACTCCCGTCGCGAACAGGGCTGAACGATGCAGCCCGGCGGCGTAGCCCATCTCCAGGGCGATATTGGAGGTCATGGTGCGGACCGGGTCCAGAAGCGATCCGGGTACTATGGTCGCGTTCCCCGCCACCATGATGACCGCCATGGTCTCTCCCGCCGCGCGGCCCATTGAGAGTATTCCAGCGGCCAGTATCCCGGACCTCGCCGCGGGCAGGACAGCCATTCTCACCGTCTGCCACGGGGTCGCGCCCACCGCGAGCATCCCTTCGCGGTAGGACTGCGGCACCGCGCGCAGGGCGTCGTAGGAGATGCTGGTCATGGTCGGCAGGATCATCACGCCGAGCACCACGGATGATGCGAGCACGGAGAAACCCGGCCCGCCCAGCCGGTCCCTTATGAACGGAACGAGGGCGGTCAGTCCGATGAAGCCAAACACGACCGACGGTATGCCGGCCAAGAGCTCAACCGTGGGTTTCATGAGAGACGCAGTCTTCTTCGAGGCGAACTCCGACAGGTAGATCGCGGATCCGAGCCCGAGCGGCAGCCCTACTACTAGCGCCCCAAGGGTCACTGCCAAGGACCCGGCGATCATCGGAAGGATGCCGAAGACGTTCTTGCCAGGCGCCCACTTGAGCCCGGTGATGAGCTTCCACACGCCCACCTTTGCGAATGCCGGGGCGCCCTCGCTGAAGATGAACAATATGATGAGGCCCAGGATGGTCGCCGAGCTCAGTCCGATCACCGTGAGGATGATCTCGGCGGCCCTTTCATTCCTGCTCAACTACGCAGCGCCTCCTGCAGAAAGACCATTCGACGATGACCCGCTGAGGGGCCACACGGCCCGCTACTTGCTTGTGACCAGGCCTTCTGAGGCCAGTACCTTCTTGCCCTCGTCGCCCAGAACGAAGTCCGCGAACGCCTCGGCGTCGGGGACCATGTGACCTTTGTACACGAATAGGAACGGCCTGACCAGGGTGTATTTGCCGGTCCTAGTGTTCTCCACAGTGGGGATCACGCCGTCCACTGCCACCGCCTTGACCGTCCGATCCACGAGCCCCAGAGAGATGTAGCCGATCCCCATCTTGTCCTGGGAGACCGTCTGGCGGACCGCCCCGTTGGAGTCCTGGACGATGGCCCGCGGCGCCACGTCCGCGCCCTCCAGGACCAGTTCGTCGAAAGCGCCGCGCGTCCCCGACCCTTCTTCCCTGCTCACCACGTTTATCCTGCCGGAGTGCCCGCCGACTGCGCTCCAGTCGACGATCTCCCCGGTGAAGACGCGCTTGACCTGCTCCTTGGTGAGCTGGCTGACCGGGTTGGCCGGGTGCACGACCAGGGCGATGGCATCGTGGGCGATGACGATTGGAGTAAGCTCCTTCTCGGTCGGCGCGAGTTCCCTGGACATCATGCCGATCTGGGCCGCGCCGCTGATGGCGGCCCGGGCTCCCGCACTGGAGCCTCCGCCTTGCACGTACACGACCGACCTGTCGGGGTACTTCTTGCCGTATTCTTCGGCCAGCATCTCCGCGAAAGGTTGGACGGAGGTCGAGCCGGCGAGCGTTATGGACGCGCCGGCCTTGGACTCTCTCCGCACACACCCGCTGGCAAGACCCATGAGGAGGAGCACGGACACGATGAGCGCTGTGGTCACAAGTCGCCTGGCCACGTCCTACTGCCCCATCTCCCGTGTTCGGCGGTACACTTCCTCAGGGTCTACCTTCACCCTGGCTACGCCGGACTCGACCGCGGCCCGGGCCACCGCCCTCGCGACAGTCGGCCCGACCCTCTTGTCGAAGGGGTCCACGATGATGTAGTCGGGGCGCAGCTCCTCCGGCGACACCAGGCCAGCGATGGCCATCGCCGCCGCGATCTTCATCGCCTCGTTGATGTCGCTGGCCCTGGCGTCCAGAGCCCCGCGCAGGATGCCCGGGAACGCGAGGACGTTGTTCACCTGGTTGGGGTAGTCCGACCTCCCGGTGCCGACAACCTTGGCTCCTCCAGCCAGGGCGTCCTCGGGAAAGATCTCGGGAACAGGGTTGGCCATAGCGAGCACGATGGCGCCGCCGGCCATGGGCTTCACCATATCGGTCGTGATGGTCCTGGGCGCCGAGACTCCGATCAGGATGTCGGCTCCTACCAGAGCGTCGGCCAGGCTCCCCTTGAGGTTCCGCCCGTTCCCGCGCCTGGCGGTTTCCTCCTTGAAGGTGTTCATCCCCTCGGGCCTGCCCGGGTAGACGATCCCCTTGCTGTCGCAGACGACCACCTCCGGAAACCCCATGTCGAGCAGGAGGTTGGCCGTGGCGATCCCCGCCGCGCCCGCCCCGCTGATGACGACCCTGACCCTGTCCTGCGACTTGCCGACCACCTTGAGGGCGTTGATGAGGGCGGCCAGGACCACGACGGCGGTCCCGTGCTGGTCGTCGTGGAATATGGGGATGCTGGTCTCCCGCTTCAGACGCCGCTCGATCTCGAAGCACCGGGGCGCCGAGATGTCCTCAAGATTGACCCCGCCCAGGGTTGGCTCAAGCCACTTCACGAACTGGACGATCTCGTCCACTTTCTTGGTCCCTATGCAGAGCGGGAAGGCGTCCACGCCGGCGAATCCCTTGAATAGGAGCGATTTGCCCTCCATGACGGGGAGCGCGGCGGCCGGCCCGATGTCGCCGAGCCCGAGCACCGCGGTGCCATCCGAAACCACGCCGATGAGGTTCCTCTTGGCCGTGTACTCGTAGGCGGCGTCGGGATCCTTGGCGATCTCCAGGCAAGCCTCGGCCACGCCTGGGGTGTACGCCAGCGTGAGGTCCTGCCTGTTGCGGAGAGGCACCTTGCTCCTGACCTCGAGCTTCCCGTGGTTCCTGCGATGGAGCTCGAGCGCGTCGTCCCTCAGGGTCATCGTCAGTTCCTCCGTTCGTAGATGTCGTTCCCGGATGCGTCAGTCCCGACAATTGCCGGGAAATTCTCGATCTCAAGCCTGTACACAGCCTCCGGACCCAGATCGGGATAGGCTATGACCTCTGCAGCTTTGACCGTCCCGGCGAGGAGGGCTCCGCAGCCACCTATAGTGACGAAATAGACGGCGCCGTACCTGGATATTGCTTGGGTTACTTCGGCGCTGCGCTGGCCTTTTCCTATCATGCCTCTGAGTCCGTGAGCGAGGAGTAGCGGGGTGTACGGATCCATCCTGCCGCTGGTGGTCGGCCCGAGGGAACCTATCACCTGGCCAGGCGCGGGAGGACACGGACCCGCGTAGTAGATGACCTGGCCTTTAATGTCGAACGGGAGGGGGAGCCCCTCCTCCAGAGCTTCCATCATCCTCTTGTGAGCGGCATCACGCGCCGTGTAGACCACGCCCGAGAGGAGGACCCGTGTGCCGGCAGCGAGGCCACAGGCGCAGTCCTCGAACGGCACGCGGACGGGGACCGCGCCCTGCCAGAATGGCTGATGTGCCGGTCCGTCCTGCTTCCCGCTGCCGTTCACGCCTGGACCTCCTTCCCCTCGAGCACGGCAGTCGCTCTCCTGGCCGCGTGGCACTGCAGGTTCACCGCGACAGGCAGCGCTCCTATGTGGGTCGGGCAGGTCTCGATGTGTACGGCGAGAGCCGTGTTCCTCCCTCCCAGGCCGCCCGGTCCGATACCGAGCTTGTTGATGTCGTCCAGCAGTTCCCCCTCGAGTCCCGCGACCCGGGGGTCAGGGTTGGACACGCCCACCGCCCGCAGCAAGGCCTTCTTAGCCAGCAAGGCGGCGGCATCCATCATCCCTCCCACTCCCACTCCCACGGTCAGGGGAGGGCATGCGTTGGCGGCGCCTTTTGCTACCGTATCCAGGACGAACTTCCGCACCCCCTCTATCCCCGCTGCAGGCGTGAGCATGGCGACAGCGCTCATGTTCTCGCCGCCCGTACCTTTGGGGAGCACGGTTATGGACAGGTCCGAGCCAGGGACTATCTCAGTATGGATGACGGGGGGCGTATTGTCGCCGGTGTTCTCGCGGCTGAACAGGGGGTCCCGCACCACTGACTTCCTCAGGAAGCCCTGGGTGTACCCCTCGGCCACGCCTTGCGCGACCGCGCGGCCGAGATCGCCCCCGGCGATGTGCAGGTCCTGTCCCACTTCAAGGAAGACGTACGTCAGGCCTGTGTCCTGGCAAATGGGAACCTTCCGGGACGAAGAGAGCCTGGCGTTCTCCAGGATGGCCCCGAGGACCTCCTGCGCCAGCGGACTGTCTTCGGATTTCCTGGCCTTTATCAGCGCAACCGCCACGTCGCCGGGCAGTTCCGTGGTCGCGCGGATGCAGAGGTCCCTCACGGCGCTACGCACATCCGCGGCCTGAATTGTTCTCAAATGCAGTCACCTTTCCCTCTGTCCTTGTCCCATCTTAGCACCGTGGAACCCTCGGCTCCACAGTATGGTATAATGCGCCTGTTCAGTCTTCGGGGCAGGGTGGAATTCCCGACCGGCGGTAATGCCAGCCCTCTGCGGAAGGCGGTCGCCAGCCAAGGACGACCTCCACGTGAGGGACGGCGAGCCCGACAGCCCCAGCGGTCGAGTCCGGTGAGATCCCGGCGCCGACGGATACAGTCCGAATGGGAGAAGACAGGGGGATTTTCGCATGCAGCGCACTAGCCTCCGCAGATTCACGCACTTGGCCCTGATCGCTTCGGTCGTCCTCGTCGCCACGATGTTCCTCAAGGTGCCCACGCCCACCGGTTACATCCACTTGGGAGACGGCGTTATCTACGCCGCCGCGCTGGCTTTCGGCCCCGGTTTCGCCGCCATCTCCGGCGGGATAGGGTCGTCGCTGGCGGACATCCTGGGTGGCTACTTCAACTGGTGGCCCTGGACGCTGGTCATCAAAGCGGTCGCTGGCTGGACGATCGGCAAGATCGGGTACGGTCAACCCCGGTCGCGCCAGCTTCTCGGGATGCTCGCCGGAGCGGTGTGGACGGTCTTCGGCTACGCCGCCGGCTCCAGCCTGATGTACTCGCCCAAGGCCGCGATCGGGGAAAGCCTGGGGAACCTCGTCCAGGTCGGCTCGGGCGTGGTCATCGGATTAGTCCTGGGCCCCGTGCTCAAGGCCGCTCTGGCGAACGGTAAGTCGCAACCCGGCTAGACGCGCTCGAACTTCGCGGTGAAGTGCCGCATGACGGGGGCCTCGTGAGTCAGCCTGAGGCCCCTGACGGCTGACCTGTGTTGCTTCACGGCCTCCAGGGTCCTGGCCGCTTGCGCCATATGGCGGTCGGTATAGACCCGCCGTGGGACTGCCAGCCTGACCAGCTCGAGCTCGGGCCAGACGTCCTCGCCCGTCTTCGGGTCGACGCGGCCGAACGCGCAGCCCCCCAGCTCGACGCCCCTGACGCCGCCCTCTACGTACATCTCGACCACAAGGGCCTGAGCAGGGAACTCCTTGCGCGGCAGGTGCGGAAAGAATGCCTGGGCGTCGACATAGATTCCGTGGCCTCCCGCCGGCCTGACGATGGGGACGCCCGCCCTGATGAGCAGGTCGCCCAGGAGCCGGACTTGTCCTATCCTGTCTTCCAGGTAGGCCTCGTCTATCGCTTCACGCAGTCCTCTCGCCATGGCCTCCAGGTCGCGTCCCGCCAGGCCTCCGTGCGTGACGAAGCCCTCGAACGGGATCTGCCACTCGACGGCCTTACGATGGATATCCTCGTGCCTGGTCGCAAGAAAACCGCCGATGTTGACCAGGGCGTCCTTCTTCGCGCTCATGGTGCATCCGTCGCCGTAGGAGAACATCTCGCGAGAGATCTCCTGTATGGACTTGCCCCTGTAGCCCGGCTCCAGCTGCTCTATGAAATAGCAGTTCTCCGCGAACCTGGCGGCATCGAAGAAGACCAGTTTGCCGTACTTCCTCGCTGTGTCTCGAACCCGTCGGATGTTCTCCATCGAGACGGGTTGCCCGCCATTGTTG
>Ga0315295_10001299_pt1 | contig 21398 bp, 27 predicted proteins | sample YL17G14_0_MG_FD_204453 | JGI IMG/M metagenome (GOLD analysis project Ga0315295, IMG submission 204453) | Sediment microbial communities from Yellowstone Lake, YNP, Wyoming, USA - YL17G14_0 | ecosystem: Environmental > Aquatic > Freshwater > Lake > Sediment | place: USA: Wyoming | collected...
AAATCGAGAGTACCAGGAAGCGAAAGTATTGTGCCGATAGAGATTGCATTCAACGGAGAAAAAACACTTTCAAGCGCCTCTGGTATAGGATATTTCACAATCCCAATCCAAGAAAATGGTCGCGAATCAAGACGGAACGTCTCTGCCTCTGTTGTGGCCGATCTTTTATCGCGGAACGCCCCAGGATCAAATATTGCACGATCTCATGCGCTTCAAAAGCGAACTGGCCCAACAACATCGCCTTCAGAAGCCACCATGGCCGGAAGGTCCGCTTTTTCCCTGTTATCCGGAACTGTCCCGTTTGCGGTAAGGAATTTATTGTCAAGCAGAATTCCGCCGGAGAACTTGCGAAGGGAACCAGGAAAACCTGTTCACCGGCCTGTAAAATCAGCCGGGGCAGCGAAATCCAACGCATTTGGCGACCTACCTGCCTTCATTGCAACAACCCGTTCTTGCCGAGAAAGGGTCCGCGAAACCGCAATGGCAAGATCCGGGTATTCTGCGGATCCGAACACTCGATCAGCCACCTGCGGAGCGTCGGTCTGCATCTGTATCGCGAAGAGATCAAGAATTTTTATCGCGATCATGGCTATCAGGAATGTGCCAAGAGCCCAAACGGACCATACATACGTGAAAGTCTTCGCAGGGAGATCTTCCGTCGCGACGACTACGTCTGCCAGCTCTGTCGGCGACCGGTGGACACCTTACCAGGGTCTCATCCGACGAAAGCCACGATCGACCATATCAAACCGAGGTTTTTGGGCGTCGACAACCGGAAGAAAAATCTTCCCTGCCTGTGTTTTGAGTGCAACTCATCACAGGGAGCAGTTTATGGAAAGATAGCCTGATGGCGGGACGCAAACGGAAGCCGCGGTATATGCACCTGGTTCAGGGAACGGCGCAGCCCTGCCGGATGAAGGACGAGCCGAAGGCACCGCCGTCTGCTCCCAATCCGGCGATTGAGATCTCTTCGCGGGCATCGTTCTGGTTCGGCGTGCTTTGCACGCGCCTTCAGGCGTTGAAAATCGGTTCGGCTGTCGATTCGGAGACGGTTATGCTCTGCGCTGTGCGGCTCGCCGAAATCGAGGAATGCAACGCCGACATCCAGGCGTACGGGCGCGTCACGTTCAAGATCGAAACCATCATGGTACCGGGACCTGATGACAAGCTGGTGATGAAGGCGCAGAAAATCCTCAAGTCGAATCCTGCGGTCACGCAGAGAAGCGAGGCCTTGCGCCATGCACAAAGCCTGCTCGCCGAATTCGGATTGAGCCCGGCGAGCCGGGGCAAGATCGATCTGGCCGATCAACCCGAAGATCTTAATCCTTGGATGCTCTTGGCCAATGACTAAGGCGAAACCACGCGAGAAAAAGGATGATGGAAACATCGGACCGGCGCATGCGGTGAAGATGATGCCGGTCTCCGACCTCATTTGGGCTCGATTTTACCTAAATTTCCGCGTTTATTCGTGTTTTTTCCTCCGAAATAACTTGTTTTTCCACATAGGCATTTCGACCAGGACGATCGTGCGGTGAGACCGTATTACTTGCGCCACGACATCACGTTTTCGAAATGTGACTTTAGGATGTCCTCGCCACCCCTTTCCGAAAGCTACCGGGACGGCGGGAAATGGGCGACGACGAAGGGGGAAAACCCTGCCTAAACCCGTCAACTACGTTCAAAAAGCACGAAAATATGCTGAGGACGTCGTTTCCGGCAAAATTCGCGCCTGTAAATGGGTGCAACTCGCCTGCCAACGTCAAATCGACGACCTGGAGCGCTGGTCCGAGTCGGGGCTCTACCGTTTCGACCACAAAAAAGCCAATCGGATCTGCGCGTTCATCGAGCTGCTGCCACACATCAAGGGCGAGTGGGCGAAGCGACACGAGAGATTGATCCTCCAGCCCTGGCAGATCTTCATTTTGACCACGGTTTTCGGCTGGGTGCAGAGGGCGACGGACCTCCGGCGCTTTCGGATCGCATACAACGAGATGGGGCGCAAGAACGGGAAGAGTTCGACCTCGGCGCCGATCGGGCTTTACATGATGTGCGCCGACGGGGAGGCTGGGGCCGAGACCTACTGCGCGGCCACAAATCTCACCCAAACCCGCGCCGTCTGGCAGGAGTGCGCGAAGCCAATGGTGGAGCGCGAGGCCGGACTCCGGAGCGCCTTCCGCGTCGACACATCGGCTCACTCGATCTACCAGCATGGCACGAACAGCTTTTTCCGGCCCCTATGCGCCAAGAGCGACTCGCTCGACAGCCTCAACATCCACTGCGCGATCATCGACGAGCTGCACGCCCACAAGACCCGGAAGCTGTACGACGTCCTGGAGACGGGGCGCGGGGCGCGCAAACAGCCTCTCCTCTGGCTCATCACGACCGCGGGATCGAACCAGAGCGGGATCTGTTACGAACAGAGGCGCTACGTCACGCAGATTCTCAACGGCGTGGTGAAGGACGAGACTTATTTCGGGATCATCTACACGCTCGACGACGACGACGACTGGCGGGACGAAAAGAATTGGATCAAGGCGAATCCGAACCTGGAGGTTAGCGTCGGCCTCGACTACCTGCGCCCGCTTGCTGCGAAGGCCGCGGCGATCCCGTCCGCGCTGAACAACTTCCTTACGAAGCACATGAGCAAGTGGGTCAACGCGAACGTGGCCCTATTCGACATGATCAAATGGCACGCACAAGCCGACACGAGCCTCCGGATGGAGGATTTCAGGGAAGATCCCTGCTGGCTCGGCCTCGATTTCGCGCCTGTCCATGATTTCTCGTCACGCGTCGCCGTGTTCCGCCGCGATCTTGAGGACGGGCCGCATTATTATCTTTTCTCCAAACATTTCCTCTCCGAGGGAGAGTTGAAAGAATCAACCAACGCGAGTTATGCCGGATGGAAGAGTGAAGGTTGGATCCTCTGTAACGCCGGCAATCAGACCGACGAGAAGGAAGTCGAGGAAGATTCCGTCGCGCTGATCGAAGCAGGATACCAGGTGCGTGAGGTCGACTGCGACCCGAGCCGGATGCAGGGGATCGAAAAGCGGGTCGCCGAGAGAACCGGGGCCACGGTCGTGCCGGTTTTGCCGAACATGAAAAACCTCTCGGCGCCGACCGACAAGCTGATCGGCTTGATCGCCGACGGTAAGGTCCACCATAACTGCGATCCCGTCCTGGCATGGATGATGTCGAACGTCACAGGCCATTATGACCGCGGCGGGCGCGTCTACCCCGGCAAGGATTTCGTCGAGAACAAGATCGACGGCGCGATGGCGCTGCTCACGGCGCTCTGCCGCGCGCTCGTGCCGGAACCGCCGCCGCCGAAGAAGGAATACCAAGCCATTTTTGTTTGAGGAGGACTTATGCCGTATCCAGGCGAGCACGCGTGCAGGCTGAGGGATCCCAAGGATTTCGACAAATTCGCCCGTCAGAACTGCCAGCAGAAGCACGATGGGAAGTGCATCGACGTCATCTTCGGAATCAAGGACAACAAGTCGGAGATCCAGGCGCTGCGCTACGACAAGAGCATCTGGACCGCGGACGCGGCCCGCAGCCATTGCGGTTCCAGGGGCGGCGCGTTCGAAGCAGCTTCCGGCAAGGAGATGGAAGTGAAGCGCCTCTACTCCGTAATGGAGATCAAATCCGTCGACGAGGAGCAGCGCGTGATCGAGGGCATCGCGACGACGCCGACCCCCGACCGCGTCGACGACGTCGTGGTCCAGGAGGGCATCGAATACGTCGTGCCGATCCCGTTCCTGTACCAGCACAACTCGCGGCAGCCGATAGGCATGGTCATCGACGCGAGGATGGAGCCGAAAGGGATGTGGATCAAGGTCAAGATCGCCGCCGCGGGCGTCGCGACGTTCATCGACGAGGCCTGGGCGTTGATCAAGGCCAAGCTCGTGCGCGGTCTCTCCATCGGGTTTCGCAGCCTGGAGGAGAGCTACGACAAGGAGCGACACGCGTTCAACTATCTCCGCATCGAACTGCTGGAGATAAGCGCCGTGACCATACCGGCGAACGCTGAAGCCACGATTTTGAGCGTGAAATCTGCTTCTTCGGACGCCCTGGCCGCGTTTGGCCGCAATCCGTCCGAAGTCGTCACGGTTTCCAAGAACATAAAACTGCCCGGCGCTGCGGGCGTAACCGGAGTTCACACCAAGAAAGGGAATATGACCATAGCGGAACTCATCGCCTCGTTGGAGGCGAAGCGAGCGGCTACCCTTGCGGCCAAGGAAGCCATTCGGAAGAAGGCAACAGACGAAGGCCGCACGATGGACGAGAGGGAAGGCCAAGAGTATGACGGTCTGCAAACCCAGATCGACACCATCGACACGGACCTGAAACGGTATCGGAAGGACGAGGAGCAGCTGGTCGCCTCCGCGACCCCGATCACGGCGAAGGCCGTGACGTCCCCGCAGGCCGGAGCGAACCTCCGGGGCGGCGTCGTCACCGTCAAGGGACCGAAACTCCTTCCGGGAACGGCGTTCGTGCGCTTCGCCATGGCTTTGATGGCGGCGAAGGGCGACGAGCACCGGGCGCTCCAGATGGTGCGCGGCAACAAAAGCTGGATGGAGCAGACGCCGGAACTCGAAACCGTTTTGAAGGCCGCGGTCGCCGCCGGTACCACCACGGCGACGGGCTGGGCCGCGGAGTTGGCCGACTACACTTACATGGCGTCGGAGTTCATCGAGTTCTTGCGGCCGCAGACGATCATCGGGAAGATCCCGAACCTGCGCAAGGTGCCGTTCAACATCAAGGTCGCTCGTCAGACCTCCGCGACCAGCGCGGGCTGGGTCGGAGAAGGCGGGCGAAAGCCGTTGACGAAGCTCGGGCTCGACACCATCGAGTTCCGTTTCTTCAAGGCTGCCGGCATCGTCGTGCTGACCGAAGAACTCGTCAGACTTTCCAACCCGTCGGCCGAGGCCTTGGTTCGCCAGGATCTCGCCGACACGATCATTCAGTTCCTCGACGAGCAGTTCATCGACCCGACCGTGGCCGGATCCGCGAACGTGTCTCCGGCGTCGGTCCTGAACGGGTCGTCCCACGCCGCTGCCTCCGGCACGAGCGCGGACGACTTCAGGGCAGACTTCAAGACGGGCGCGTCGGTCCTGATCGCCGCGGATATTCCGATGACCGGCCTCTGCTTCGTCTTGCAGCCGAGCCTGGCGCTCTCGATGTCGCTGATGAGAAACGCGCTGGGGCAGAAGGAATTTCCGGACGTCAAGGCTGAGGGCGGGTCGCTGGAAGGCTACCTGGCCGTGACTTCGAACAGCGCATGCTCGGGCGTCGTGGGAATCTTGGCGCCGAGCGAGATCCTGCTCGCCGACGAGGGCGGGATCACCTTGGACGCCAGCCGCGAGGCTTCGCTCGTGATGGACGACGGCGGGTCGCCCGCCGTGGTCACGATGCACAGCCTGTGGCAGGAGAACAAGGTCGGCCTGCGCGTCGAGCGCACCGTCAACTGGGCCAAGCGGCGAACCGCGGCGACTTACTACATCACCAGCGCGAATTACGCCGCGGGCAGCCCGTAGGTGCTCGCTGATCCAACAAATCTGGGGAGAGATTCCGGATCATGCGGGATCTCTCCTCTTTTCCAAACTGGAGGAGTGCCGTGAAAAACGTCGTCGTGAAAAAGAATCATTCCTACTCCGGTGCCCGGCGGATGAGGGGATCCTCGTATCCCGCTTACGAACGCGACATTCCGATCTTGATCCGCATGGGTTACGTCGAGATGGATGAGAAGGCTGTCGTCAAGAAACCCCCGCCTCCAGATGAAGCGCTCTCGAAACGGACCAGGAACGGGCGATTCAGAAGGCGCGACGCGGAGGCCGACGAGTGATAACGCTGAAAACCGTTTGGAGGGCGCTGAAATCGGCGGTCGTGAGCCGGGTCAGTTCCTCGTGGTACTGGTGGGGCAGGATTCTGGAAACCTACACCGGTGCCTGGCAGTCGAACGTCGAGACGAACACGACGGAGCAACTGCTTAACTTCTCCGCGGTGTTCGCGTGCACGACCGGCATCGCCACGGACGTCTCGAAACTGCGGATCAAACTTACGAAGGACCAAGGCGGAATCTGGAACGAGATCACCGAGGACGACCCGTTGCTCGACGTCCTGCGCAAGCCGAACCACTACCAGAACCGCATCAAGTTCCTCGAGCAATGGATCCTCTCAAAGTTGCTGAACGGAAACACCTACATCCTGAAAAAGAGAAACGCGAACAAGGTCGTCGATGCGCTCTACGTCTTAAACCCTCTCCGCGTGACGTGTCTCGTCGCCGACGACGGCTCGGTGTTCTACCAACTCCAGACGGACTATCTTTCCCAGCAGGGAATCGAAAGCGTCACGGTGCCGGCGAGCGAGATCATCCACGACATGATGTGTTCGCTTTTCCACCCGCTGATCGGCGTGTCGCCTCTCTACGCCTGCGCTCTCTCCGCGACGATGGGAAACAAGATCCAAAACGCGAGCACCGGGTTTTTCGCGAACCGGGCCTTGCCCGGAGGGATCCTGACGGCGCCAGGTCACATCGAGGACGACACCGCGGTCCGCCTCAAGACCGCTTTCGAGGAGAAGTTCGGAGGATCGAACGTCGGTCGTCTCGCCGTGCTCGGAGACGGCTTGAAGTTCGAGGCGATGCAGATGACCGCGGAGCAATCCCAACTCGCGGACCAACTGAAGTTCACCATCGAGGACGTCGCCAGGGCGTTTCATTACCCGTTGTTCAAACTCGGAGGGCCGATGCCTCCGTACGCCGGCAACGTCGAGGCGCTGATCACTTCGTACTACACGGATTGCCTTCAGATCTTGATCGAATCCCTGGAACTGTGCCTCGACGAGGGCCTCGGCCTGGCCGCGAACATGGGGACGGAATTGGACCTCGACAACCTCATGAGGATGGATACCGCCGGACTCTACGAAACCAACTCCAAGGCGGTCGGCGGCGGCTGGATGAGCCCGGACGAGGCGAGGTTCAAGGCCAACTACCCGAAGGTGACCGGAGGCAACACGCCTTACCTCCAGCAGCAAAACTACAGTCTGGCTGCTCTCGCCAAACGCGACGCGTCGCCGAACCCGTTCGCGAACACGCCGCCCGCGACTCCTCCGGCGAAAGAATTGGCCGCGCCTCTCATCGCCCAGCCTAGTTGCGATGAATATCGCCTATTCAACTACTGTGAGGCGAGAAAGGTGTTCTTGACATGATGGACGAGAACGAACGCACGGGTTTGTTTCTAGCATTGAAGGAGGTCGTGACCGAGTTCGTCTCTAATATGATCAAAAGCCTTGGAAAGCGGATCGACGATCTGGAGGCTAGACAACTCGAACCGGGGCCTCCGGGATCTCCAGGCAAGGACGGGCGCGACGGAAAAGACGGAGAGAAAGGTCAACCGGGACCTCCAGGGAAGGATGGAGAGAAAGCTGAACCAGGTTCGCCAGGTAAAGATGGGGAACCTGGTAAAGAGGGACCTCCAGGCCGGTCGGTGACAGGTCTGCCAGGGCCTCCAGGCGAGAAAGGCGACTCGATTACCGGGCCTCCAGGACTTGCAGGGAAAGATGGTTTGCCAGGCAAGGATGGCAGGGATGCGGTCGTCGACGTGCCCGGTATCGTCTCGGAAGTTCTCCGGCAGATCCCGATCCCTAAAGACGGAAAAGACGGGCGCGATGGCAAAGACGGGCAGAGGGGCGAAGCTGGACCTCCAGGGGAATCAAGGAAAGGCGAGCCTGGGCCTCTAGGCGAGAAAGGCGAGGCGATTACCGGGCCTCCGGGGCGTCCTGGAGATCCCGGATCACCTGGTCGGGACGCTCTCCAGATCGACGTTTTACCGGGATTGGATCTCCTGAGATCCTACCCGAGAGGGACCTACGCGAGGCACGAAGGCGGCATCGTCCGTTCTTTCCGCGACACGATTCCGGGTGAGACGCTGGAGGACTCGGGCTGGGAAGTCATCTGGGCCGGGATCTCCGAGATCGAGGTTTGCCAGGGAGAAGATCCCAGGCGTTTTTCCGTGACGGCTCGGTTGACCGGCAAGCAGGTCGCTCGGATCAGCGAGTTCACCATCCCGATGATGATCTACCGGGGAATCTATGATTCCGAACTCATATACCGGCACGGGGATGTCACCACCTGGGGCGGGTCGGCATGGCACTGCCAGGCGAACGAAACAAAAACGGCGCCCGGCAAATCAACCGACTGGAAATTGATGGTCAAGGAAGGCCAACGGGGCAAAGACGGGCATGACGGAAAGGACGGGCAGCCAGGACTGCCTGGGCCTCCGGGCCGTGACCTCACCCAGCTCGGATACGATGGAGGTAAACAATGACATGAACCTCGTCGAATTGGACGAAGCCAAAAGGCACTTGAGGATCGCGTCCGATGACTCCTCGTTCGACGCGGAGGTGAACGATAAGATCCCGCTCGCCTCCGGGATGGTGCTGAACCGGATCAAGGTTCTGGTGGAGGAGGCGTCGCCGGCGACAGGCCCTCCGAAACCTACAGACGTTTACCAGACGCTCGCGGAGAACTATTCAAAACCCATTTCGTTCGTCGAAGCCAATCTAAAGGCGGCGACCCTGGCGGTCCTGGCCGAGATCTATGAAAACCGGCTCGCGAGCGAAGCCCAGGTATTCACGCCTTACGTGCTGGCTTTGCTCGAACCCTTCCGCGACCACGCGCTGGCCTGAAGGAGAAGATGAGCGATCCCCTGGTAAGCTGCGTCATGCCGACGTGGAACCGGCGCAGGTTCATCCTCGCCGCGGTGGACTGCTGGCTGAAGCAGACCTACGAGAACCGCGAGTTGGTGATCCTGGACGACGGCGAGGAACCCGTGGAGGATCTCTTGCCGGAGGATCCTATGATCCGATATGTGTTCGAGAACAAGCGGCTCTGCACTGGGGACAAACGGAACCGGGTGAACTCCCTCGCCAGGGGCGAGATCATCTGTCATTTCGACGACGACGATTGGTCCGCCGCGACAAGGATCCAGCGCCAGATCGACATCCTGGCTCAGACGGGCAAGATCGTGACCGGGTTTTCGAACCTGCTTTTTTGGAAGGCCGACGAATCGCGTCCGATGATCTATCGCTCCCGGATCCCCGGCTACGTTTGCGGCACCACGCTTTGCTACCGGCGCGACTTTTGGGAGATCCACCGTTTTCGCTCCAAGCAGGAGGCGAGCGACAACGATTTCGTGTACCCGATCACGCGGGAAATTGCGGCCAGCAAGGAGACGAACCAGATGGTCGCCCGCATCCACTCCTGCCACCATACCTCCAAGAAGATCGGAATCAACGAAGAGATCGGAAGGTCGGAGATCCCGGAAGAGTTCTGGGAAAACGAAAGACTAATCATCACAGGAGGGCCAAATGGCCGGAACAACGAACAGGGGGAAATACAAGTTCCTTGATTGGCTTTTTCGCGGCACGGCGCTGCCGACGAACTACTACGTCGCGCTCGTGACATCGGCCGTTGCACCCGTCGCCGACACCAATACGAAATCGGAACTGACCGAGATTCCCAACGGTAACGGCTATACCACGGGCGGCATGTCGCTGACCAAAAATGCCACGGATTTCGACGTATTAACCGAAGACGACGTCAACGACAAGGCCATCATTCAGCTCAAAGACCTCGTGTGGACGGCGTCCGGTGGCAACTTGCCGGCTTCCGGCAGCGGCGCTCGCTATGCCATCTTCAACGACGACAACGCCACGCAGGGCAGCCGCCTGGTGCTGGTTTTTTGGGATCTGGTTTCTGATCGCACCGTGAGCGTCGGGCAAAGCCTAACGCTTCAAAACTGCGAACTGGACCTGATGGAATAACGATTTCACCAAGAGAAGAGGAGCCTGCAATGATCGATCTATCGAAACTCGCGGTAAAAACCGAACCCAGCGAGGCGGCAGCGGCCTTGACCGGCGCGCATGTCGGGTTCGTAGTCAAGCCATCCGAGATCTATCCCGCCATGATCGCGGAAATCAAAGCTATCCTGGGCGATGACAAATTGGCCCCGGATAAATTTCTTGACCTCAAGGGCACGCCGAACCCTCTCCGCATGTATTACGACGAAGCGAAGTCACTCGGCGCGGACGGCATGGATCTCGCGCTCGTTCCCCATGCCGAGACGAGCGACCTGAAGGCTAGCGGAAAGATCGACCGCAATCGCGCACTTGAATGCGCGCGGAAATGGTTCACGGAGTTACTGCACCAGAGCATCGGCGGCAAGCCGATGGGACTGCGGATTCTGGCAGAGGACAAGGCGTTCAAACTCTGCTGAGGGCTGCATGAGGGTATCGGTTGCAATAGCCGTTCAGGATCGTGGCGGGGTGTTTGAGGGAGATATCGTTGCCGTCATGCCCTCCCGTCATCGGTGGGGAACGGAAGAAGTGAAGCACTTCCTCATCGTCGAACTGGACTTCCCGAACATGACCAGCATGGCGCAAGCCCAAAAGCTGACGATGGCCCATTACACCGACGGCGTGCTGCGCTGGATCAGGGGCGTGGACGCCGATGGTTTTCCGATTCCGGATTTTCCAAAAACAGGCAAGAGACGGTTCCATCTTTCTTTCACTGACATCGAATCGGCGGCAGGTTTCGCGATCGACTGGAATCGCGTTCGCAATCGGGATGACAACTATCAACCCCTGGGCGGCGTGATGATCACGGGCTTGGGTAATTTGCGCGACAGGTTCAGGGCGGCAAAAGTATCGCTCTCCGACCTGATTGCCGTGAGGAATGCGTAGATGGCGAGTTCGAGGCGGACGGGAGGGGCAATCGAGCATGTGTCCGTTTTTGGTGCGGCCCGCGCGTACACCTCGCTTTCCACGTGGGAGGTGGATACGACTTACAATCTCGTGTCTGCCAACAAGGTTGAAGTCTTGGAATGCTACAACGACCAATCCAGCTACGATCAGCAAATTGTTATTGCGGGAGCTACCGTCGACTCGACCCGGTTCAGGATCATCCGCCCGGCGTCGGGGAGCGGAACGAACGGGGTCAATTTCCACAGCGGAGATCCTTCGACCGGCGTGAGATTCTTCAGCACGGCGGGCACCGTGATCACCGTCGAGGAAAGTTACTGCCAGATTCAAGATTTGGTCTGCAAGACAACGATCAACAACACCGGCACAGTTGACGCCGTGACTATCAATGGGGCCTCGGTTACGGGAATCAGATTCGTTGGCCTGCTCGTCGTGGACAGCAATAATTCCGGCAGCGGAAAGTGCAACGGCTTGACCCTGTCCAACTCCGCGGGAATAAACGGAGCCATCGACTGCCTTTTCCACAACAACGAACAGCACGGCATCAACGTCATCATGCAGACGGCGGGCTACACCTCGTTCGCCTATAACTGCACGTCCACGAACAATGGCGCGTATAACATCCGTTTCGCCGCTACCGTCGCGACGGCGGTCGCCAAAGCTGTGAACTGCATCGGGTCCGACGGCGTGTCCGGGGACTACGTCAGGGCTGGCGGCGCGGCAGGCACCATCGACGTCAGCTACTGCACCTCAAAGGACGCAAGCGCGGAAACCTGGGGCGGAACGGGAAATCACAACAGCCACACCTTCACGTTTGCCTCTGGAACGGACAATTTCCATCTTGCCTCGACCGACGTCGGCGCGATGGATCTCGGCACCAGTCTTGCGGCGGACGGTCTGTTTGCCTTCGACGACGATATCGATCGCCTCGTGCGCCTGGGCACCTGGGACATGGGTTTCCATGAGTACACGACCGGCAACATAACCGTCGCGCCGGGCGCTGCTGCCGGCAAGAGTACGTCGGTTGATCCGACCGTCGTTCTCGGGGCGCTCGCCCTGGCACCAGCGGCAGCGGAGAGCAGAGGAGCCGTCGTTGCCCCAACGGTCATGCAAGGCTCTCTGTCGCTGACTCCCTCCGCGGCCTCAAGTCCTGCATCGTCATCCGGTCCTGAAATCGTCCTGGGCGCATTGTCAATCTCTCCGAGTGCGGCCTACTCTGTGGCCCTGGCCGTGAATCCGTCCGCGGTGCTCGGATCACTCGCGCTCGGTCCAACAGCGGCTGAAGGCAAAGCAACTTCTTACGCCCCGACGGTTGTTCAAGGATCGCTTTCGCTTGGTCCTGTCGCGGCGGCGAGCCCTGCATCCTCGGCCGGACCGACGGTGGTTCTCGGCGCAATCCTGATCGCTCCGAACGCCGCCTACGCGGTCGTCATGACCGTGGATCCGACCGTCGAGGCGGGCGCGAACGTCACCGTGCAGCCGGGCGCGGCATCCGCGGTCATCTTATCCGTGGCTCCGACGATAGTGTTCGGGTCAATTTCCGCGACCCCGCAGGCGGCTGCCGCCATAGGTCGAAGCATTGCTCCCGACGTGATGCAGAGTTCCATGATCGTCGCGCCGACCGCGGCAGAGGCGCGGATAAGTTCGACCGATCCGACGGTCATCCTCGGGGTGCTTCCGCAGACCATCTATGCGACGTTAATCCTGGCGAAGGCGCGAACCAATTTCTCTCTTAAAAAACCGGGCCAGACGTTCAGCCTCAAGAAACCCGACACCGACTTCGAGGTGTTCAAATAACATGGAAGAAGTCAACGAACGAACGACTCCCAAAGTGACGGTCGCTTTCACGGACGAGAACGGGGCGCCCGTGGTTCCCAACAACGCCTGGTACCGGATCGACGACGCTTTCAGCGAAACGGCGATGCTGGCCGAAACCGCGATCTCGCCGCTCGCCTCGTCGGTCGACATAGAACTTACGCAGAGCGACACGACGATCCTCGACGAAAACAATGAGTTCGAGATCCGGCGTATCACGACCCGCTGGAAGTATTGGACGGGCAGCAGATGGAAATGGGATGCTAACGAATACTTCCTGAAAATCAAAAACCTCGCCGGAGTGACGGCGACTTCGCCCGTATGACGACGGCCATCCTCGTGACGACTTTCAACCGACCTTCAGCCCTGGAGAGATCCTTGCCTCAGATTGCCAGGCTCGGCGCACCCGTGCTGGTGGTGGACGACGGGAGCGTGACCAGGTGGACGCGGGAACTTGAGAAGTGCGCCATCGCGGATTACCTCTACGTGCCGCGCAACCGCGGCCTCGCCGCGGCCATGAACATCGGCCTTTCCTACTGGCTCGCGGACAAAGACGTCAGATGGATCTCGTATTTTCAGGACGACGTCGATGTCCATCCGAAAATGCTGGAGATCCTCTCCAGGTTCCAGAAGTACAGCCAGGTCTTGACCGGCCACGACGCCGGCGAGCATCGGGCGCACAAGGAGAGCGTCGTCGACGGCGTCAGCATCAAAGACAAGTGGGCCATCAGGGCGACGCACGTTCACGCCTCCGCGAGCTTCTGGCGCGACATGATGCCCATTCCTACGCGGGAGCTGGGCGCACCGAAGCGGCAGGGACTTGGCCGCGGCTTGGGTAGCGACGTCGATTGGTGGTTCGTGCGCGATAGCCCGAAATCGTCTCAGAAAACCAACCGGCCCGTGCTGTGCGTTCCCGGCCTCGTCCGGAGTTTCCTCTACAAGGCCGAGGACTCGTGTTGGAACAACCCTCAGAAGGCAGGCGAGGAGCCGCCGTTAAAGGAATGGTGAACCCGGTCGAATTCGCCCTCGGGATACCTGGATGGATGCGAGAGTTGGAACTCTCCTGGCTATCGCGGATCGCCGCGGCGCTGCCTTCGGGCGCGGTCTGGCTGGAGGTCGGATCCTGGATGGGGAAATCCTGGTCGGCGGTCGCCTTGAGTCTGCCGCTGCCGGCGACGATCATCTCCGTGGACACGTTCGACGGCGGGACCTACGACGGCGCGACCGTCAAATATGTGAAAGAGCACGGCCCGGTGATGGAGGATTTCGTCCGGGTCCACGAACAGGTCCGGAAGGAACGTCCCGGCCTCGCGAGTTTGATCATGGTGATGTCATCGGCGGCTGCCGCTTGGCTCGTGGCGGACCGCTCGTGTGACGTCGTCTTCATCGACGGTGACCATAAAACGAACGCCGTCCTGGAAGACAATAGGATTTGGTCGCCTAAGATAAAATCGGGCGGGTTGCTTTGCGGGCACGACGCCGACGATCCGAACGTTCTCGCCGCACTGGAGGATCTTCCGCTTGAGCGAATGGATCCTTCCGGACGGGGAAGTATATGGTGTCGAAAGAGAAGGTAATGATTTGGGGCGCAGGAGGTCATTCCCTGGTAGTCGCCGACATCTTGCGCGAGATGGGGTGTTTCGAAATCTGCGGTCATATCGTGGGAAGCAGGGAGCAATTGGCATCGTTGGATCCGGACGTCAAGCTGATCATCGCCATCGGCGATTGTGACGCGCGGTCGAGGTTGGCCGGACTCGCCGGCGAAGCGGGCTTCGATTTGGTGACCGCGATCCATCCGATGGCCACGGTGGCGCGAGACACGGAGATCGGGGAGGGGACGGTGATCGCCGCGGGTGCCGTGGTCAACTCCGGATCCAGGATCGGGCGCAACGTGATCATTAATACCTGCGCGAGCGTGGACCACGAATGCCTGGTCGAGGACGGGGCTCATATTTGCCCAGGCGCCCGCCTGGCAGGGAACGTCCGGATCGGGCGCGGTACCAAGGTCGGAATCGGCGCCAGCGTGATCGAGCGCATCAAGATCGGGACGCACTCGATCATCGGGGCCGGGGCCGTAGTCGTCAAGGACGTCCCCGACAATGCGGTCGCCTACGGCGTTCCCGCGAGGTGCCGGTGATGAACAGGATCCTCCACGTGGGCCGACCCAACATCGGAGACCGGCAACGATTTCTGGAACGCGTCAACGCGATGCTCGACCGCAACTGGCTGACGAACGACGGGCTTCTCGTGCAGGAGTTCGAACGGGAGGTTGCCCGCTGCGTCGGAGCAAAGTATTGCGTCGCGACCTGCAACGCCACGACCGCCCTGGGGATCCTGGTCCGCGCTCTCGGATTGGAAGGCGAGGTCATCCTTCCTTCCTTCACTTTCGTCGCGACCGCGCACGCGCTGACCTGGCAGGGACTGACGCCGGTCTTCTGCGACGTGGACGAAACGCACAACCTGGATCCGGAAGAGGTCGGGAAGCTGGTCACGGCGCGGACGAGCGCCATCCTGGGCGTTCACCTTTGGGGCCGACCTTGCGACGTCCCGGCCCTGGAGGAAATCGCCGACCGCTATGACCTGGCGCTCATCTTCGACGCGGCCCATGCGTTCGGATGTTCGGCCTGGGGAAAGCCGGTCGGAAACTTCGGGGATGCGGAAGTGTTCAGCTTTCACGCGACCAAGTTCGTAAACAGTTTCGAAGGCGGGATGATCTCGACGAACGATATTGCCCTGGCTGCGAAGGCTCGCTTGATGCGCAATTTCGGTTTCGCCGGGCCCGACAGGGTGATCGAACTCGGCATCAACGGCAAGATGCCGGAGATCTGCGCCGCGATGGGCTTGACCTCGCTCGAAAGCATGTGGGATTTCATAGCGGTCAACCTTCGAAACCACAAACGATATTGGGAGCGCCTGGAAAACCTCCCCGGTATCAGTCTCCTGCGCTACGACTATCGCGGGCAATTCAACTACCAGTATGTCGTCGTCGAGGTGGACGGATTCAGGGACGAACTTCAAAGGGCGCTCTGGGACGAGAACATCATGGCGAGGCGATATTTCTATCCCGGATGTCATAGGTCCGAGCCGTATGCCTCCAAGCTCCACGCGCCGCTGCCGTGGACGGAACGGCTGAGCGAGCGGGTGTTGTGCCTCCCGACGGGGACCGAGGTCGAGGAGGATGACGTCGACCGGATCTGCTCTCTCATCGAGCAAGCCGTGCTGGCAAGGTGCTGATGCGAACGATCGGATTAGTCATGCCCTGGTGGGGAAACGCGCCCGCCTGGTTGCCGCAGTTTTTCAGGCGCGCGGCAGCGACGACGCGGATCGAGATGATCCTGCTCGGAGACGCGGCCCGCTTCGCGCCGGAGCTGAATACGTCCAGGATGCCGGTCACGATGGACGAGTTCGAAGCCAGGGCGAGCCAGCTGGTTGGCTTCCCCGTCAGGAAGCGGAGCGAGAGTTTTCCCCGAGGGCAGTCGCTTTGCGAGCTGCGCCCGATGCTCGCGGACATGTATCCCGATCTCCTCGCGAAATATGAATGGTGGGGATGGGGCGAGTTCGATTGCGTGTGGGGCGATTGGGATTCGTTGCTCACGGATGAACTAATGGCGCGATACGACATGATCGGCAGCAACAGTTACAGCGTCACGGGGCCGCTCACGATTTTTCGTAACGTGCCGGCGATGGCAAAACTCTATGAAAGCCGCCTTGACCTGGTCGCGATCCCGGAATATGCGAACCTGGACGAATCCGGATTGAACGGGGTCGTGAGGGTCGCCGTGGAGGCCGGAAGGATGCGTGCTTTTTATGCCGGGGTCGAGGCCCATGACCGTCTGGAACGCTGGAACCGATGCATACTGCGGGGCAACAAACTCTATCCGATGGACGCGCAGGGCAACGTCGGAAGAGAAATCATGATTTTCCATTTTCCGCGCACCAACGAATGGAAGTTGCGAGAGGAGGCAGCGGCTTGAAGTTCTGCATCCGCGTCGACGACTTCGGCTGGACCTCCAGCGGGACGAAGGATCCCGGGCTCGAGATGGCGCAGAAGTATCACGCGGCCATGCAGGGACTGCCTTACCTCGCCGCGGTAATTCCTTCCTGCGTGGATGGCAAAGGTTTGGCCTGGTTGCGCTCGTGCCCGGACGCCCTTACCGTCGCCATGCACGGTTTCAATCATGAACTCAGCGGGAGCAAGGTCGCGTCCGAGTTTCACGATTCCAACCGCGCAGAATGCCGCCTCCGGATCGCGCTGGGCAAGCGGGCTCTGCAAAACGTTCCGGTCGCGCACATGGTCTTGCCTTTCAACGCCTATGAGCCCGACCTCGCCGAGGCTTGCTACCTGGAGGGCTTGCATTTCATTTGGGGCGGCTCGTCGCATTGTGAAAGGGAACCGAGCAGGTGGCCGGTGCCTCCTCCGCCCTACCCGCTGGGGCGCGTGACCTTCGTGCCGAGCTGGGAACCAACTTACGCGGCTACCCTGTGGAGGATGAAGCCGACCGACAGGCCGCTGGAGGAGACGTTGCCGGCGCTTCTGGATCAGCCGGGCAAGGCAATCATCACGTTGCACATCACCTGGGAAGCGGCCAAGTGCGAGGATTTCAAAGGCGTCCGCTGGCTCGTGGACCTGATCCGGGACCGGATCATTTCGTCCGAGGAATACCTGGCATGAGGATCTACAGCCTCGTGACCAAGACCGTCGAACAAGGCGGGTGGACGGGCGTGTCTCGGTTCGACTTGGAATTACGCGCAGTCCTGCCTGGGCTGATCTCCGTTACGAGATTGCCCGGTGATCTCCGGGACGACGACGTCGTGATCGCGGACAACCACCTTTCGATGATCGTTCCCGCCGCAAACCGCAAGATCATCGTCCACCACGGGTGCGCTCTCACCCATTACCAGAGGGACCGATCCTGGAGGAGCGAGGCGACGTTGCAGATGATCGAACGCCAGCGTTTGATGTTCCTGAACTGCCTTACCGAGGCGAGCGTTCCCGTCTCCGTTTCCCCGAGCGCATGGGTGCAAGAGAGATTTTCTCAAGACGCTGCGCCGGATCTCTTCGACCTGGAGTATTCAAAAGTTATTCCCCATTGGGTCGAGCAGATCCCGTCGCTGCCTAAATCCGGCAAGCCGAAGATCATCGGGGACTGGCGCGACCATAACAAGGGCGCGGACGCTTGGAAGCAACTCGCCGTCCATCATCCTCATTGGCATTTCCAGCCGCTCGATTTCAAAGACATGGAAGGTCGGCGTCACCAATACGGCGAGGCGTCGCTCTACCTCTGCCTGTCACTTTCGGAGGGCGGATCGTATGCGGTCTGCGACGCGGAGGCCGCAGAACTGCCTATCGTAACGACGAACGTTGGAAATTACCGGGAATTCAACGACTGCGAAGTGATTCCCTGGATGGACCGCGACCGTTCGGACCTGGTCGCCGCAGTCATCGAAAGGAAACTCGCGCGAGGCAGGACGAAGCCGTCGTTTTATGCGGCGTACACATTCGAGCGCTGGGCGTCAGCATGGCAGGAAGTGATCTCCGATGGGAACGGAGGTTTGGGATGAAATCGCTTGTGATCGGCTTTGCCTCCGGCATGGGCAACTGCGTGTTCATGCTGCCGGCAGTCAAGGCCTTGAAGATCATGGGATATCGGATCTCGCTCTACGTTCAGACGGATTTCGACACCTCGCCGCTCTGGAGGCGATGCTCCTATACCGATGAAATCGTGACTGATGCGAGGGTGAATGGATCAGAGATGCTTTGCGGACAGTGGAGGCCCGCAGCCTGGAAAGGCAGGGTCGTGACGCAGTACCAGATCCCGACGATCTATTACTGCGAATGGAAGTCCAATTTTCGACTCGCCCAGGACCGGGGATGGAAAACCGAGATCCCGGATGTATCGGATTGGTGCCGGGATCTGGATCGCGACAAGCGCTGGGACGTAGGGATCGCCCCCGGATCCAAGGGTGGGACCTGGACGCGTAAGAGATGGCCTGGCATGGAAGCGGTCGCCGGCCGTTTGCTCGAGCTGGGAAAATCCGTCGCGGTGTTCGGCTTGCCGGAGGACGGCGTGGAATCCGTTCCAGGGTGGCACGTAGATACCCGGAACATCGGAAACCTGCCGGACGCCCTGGCGGGATGCCGGATCTTGATCGGCAACGACTCCGGAGTGACTCAGCTGGCCTCCTCGCTGGGGATTCCGGTCGTGATCGTCTATACGGCGTCGAGCGAAACAAAGACGCCTCCCATCCAAGAACCGAACGTGAAGATCGCCGCGGACGTGACCTGCCGCCCGTGCGTGAGCACTCCGCGGTGGCACGGATGCGCCGATTGGATCTGCCACAGGATTGACCCGGAGAAGGTGGTCGCCGCCGGACTCGAGCTGCTGAACAAAGCGAAGGAGTGACGATGAATACTCCGCGCATCGGAGAAATGAAGGAAAGGATCAACCTCATAGAGGTCACTTCGCCTTTCAACATCTACGGGGAAGGAACGCTGGCTTCGACCTTCGCGAGCAACGTCCCCGCCAAGATTGAGTACCTGGCCGGAGGAGAGAACGAGGAAACGGAACAGGTGCAGAGCGCGACGCAGGGATTCAACGTGTGGATCCGCTACAAGGCTGGCGTGACCGCGTTCCAGCAGATCGTATGGGGAAGCAGGCGCCTCGTGATGACGGGGCCTCCGGAGGAGATCGTGCGACGGCGATGGATACTTATCCACGCCAAAGGGTCGACCGACCGCAAGCTGTGAGCCAACGAGGATGCTTTTTTGACGATGAACGTTTGTATTTTTTCAACGAAAGGAAACTGCAATGCCAGAATCGGAAGGCGTACTTGGTCTCAATACTCAACTGAAGCTCGGCGACGGCACCTCGCCGGAGGTGTTCACGCTGATTAAGGAGATTTTCGGCGCTATCGACGGGCCGGAGATCACCCAGCAATACGTGGACTTCACCCACATGCAATCGGCGGGCGGGTTCGAGGAGCAGAAGGCGTCCTTCAAGACTCCCGGCCAGGTGACCTGCACGGTCCATTACCTCAAGGACGACGTGCAGCACGAGGCGCTCGTCGCCGCGGCGGTGGCCGTTCCGACGACCCTGAAGCATTTCACGCTCACGTATCCGGACGGGACCGTGATCCCGTTCTCGGCATACCCGAGCGTGAAGTTCAACTCGGACACGAAAGGCAAATTCACGATGGCTTTGACACTCAAGTTGTCGGCGGGATTCGTCGTAAGTTAAACGTGAAGTCTGAGCGGTTCGTTTTTCACAACCTCAAAAGGAGGATCTATGGATCGCATAGAGCTGCGCTCCAAGTTTCAGAGTCGAATCGAGAAGTTTCCGTTGGAGGAGTTCGGGCTGGAGGTTTGGCTTCGTCGTCTCAGCGGACTGGCGAGGGCAAAACTGCAACTCATTTCCCTTGAACTCGGCGCCAAGAAGAAAAGCGACCCGCAGGAAGTTCTCCAGTTCCAATGCCAGGTCATCGCCGAGGGCCTCGTCGATGCTGCGGGCGCGAGGCTTTACAAGGACGACGAAAGCGGCGCCGTCGCCGAGGAGATTCCGGGCGTCGTGATCGACCAGATCGCGACGAAGATCCTGAAAATAAGCAGCACGGAATTCGTGCCGAAGGTCGAGGAAATATCAAAAAACTTAGCGCCCATCCCGAGCGACGATTCGCCTTCCGCCTAGCGAAGGTGCTCGGCCGGTGGGACGTCGACCGGATGTTGTCGGAGATGGACGCTGAAACCTTCGACGAGTGGATGGCGTTCTCGCTTCTCGAACCCCTGGATCCTGCCGGAGCGATCCTCCAGGGATTCACGGGGCCAGCCGAGGAGCGAGTCCAGCCCAAGCCACCGGGCAACTGGATGAACCAGAAAATCCAGATGCTCCAATGGATGAACATCTTCGGGAAGAAGAAAAAGGAATAGCGTGGCCGAAGAATTCGACGCCCTGATAAAACTGATGCGCGCGACCTCCGAGGAGGCTGTGCCGTTCGCGGAAAACGCCGCGGCGAAAGTCTATAAGGATGCGGCCATCGCCGCAGCCCCGCGCAGGACCGGGCAACTCGCCGCAAGTATCAAGATCATCGAGGGCAGACGGCTGAGAACTCTGACGGGAGAAACGCGCCGGCGTCTCTTCGTCGGCCCGGAGAAGCGCAAAGGATATTACGGTTACTGGCTGGAGAAGGGCCGCAAGGGTTTCGACGTCGCGGTGAGGAAACTCTCGAAAACCAAGGCCAAGGCGCTTCACTGGAAGGACAAGAGCGGCAAGGACGTGTTCATGAACCGGGCCCACGTTCCACCGATGGGTAAGCGCGAGTGGTTCTATCCGTCGCAGAGGAGCGTCGACGGCGCAGCCGAGGACGCGGCGTCGGCGGCGTTCGAGGCCAAGCTCGCGGAAATAGATTCGAGAACCCAATGATCGATTGCATTCATAGGGCAACCGCAAATATTCAATGTTTTCCCAGGAGAGAAGGATTTGCCTATTTATATGCCCTGATCGGTGAAGATGAAATGGTATCGCCCGCCAGCGTGAGATATGTCGGTAAGACCATGGCGCGTCCGCTAATCAGATATCACTGCCACCGCAAAGATGCGGATTGCGGAACAACTCATTGCAATAAATGGTTTAAAAGAGTCCTGAAATCAGGCAAAGAACCGACCATGCATATTCTTGCCACTGTTCCTATTGAGTATGCAGCAAAGGCTGAGGCGAAATTGATTTCCTCGTTTCGGAAAGCGGGAGCGAAGCTCACAAATATCTGCGATGGCGGCGAGGGTGCTCCTGGGCACACTGTTTCAATGGAAACGAAAAGGAAAATATCTG
>Ga0315295_10001300_pt1 | contig 21367 bp, 12 predicted proteins | sample YL17G14_0_MG_FD_204453 | JGI IMG/M metagenome (GOLD analysis project Ga0315295, IMG submission 204453) | Sediment microbial communities from Yellowstone Lake, YNP, Wyoming, USA - YL17G14_0 | ecosystem: Environmental > Aquatic > Freshwater > Lake > Sediment | place: USA: Wyoming | collected...
AGGACGATGGTTTCTAATTCGTAGGTGAAGGCCGCTATATTATAGGTAGGGTTTGCCTGCATGTAGCTGGCGATACCTGCGAGAATCCATCTATAATTATTATTTGATAAGAGCTGATTTGCTACGGGGATACCGTAGACTATTTCAAATTCATCTCTAAGATTATTTGCTGCAAGCGCCTCGTCAATTATTATTACGTTTTGCAACTCATTTATGAATCCCTGAAGCGTATAACCTTGCGCGCTTACTACACCGGCGAGGAACCATCTGTATTGCTCATTTGCTATCGGGTCTTGGTCGGCAATCAATATACCTGAGATTAATCCAAATTCGTATCTTAAATTATAAGTGTCAAGCGCGAGATGCAGTTCTGCGGTTTTTTCAAGCTCGTTAAGAAAGCCGGAAAGCGCATAATGCTCATAACTTGTTATGCCGCGTAATAAATCTCTATAAACCGAATTATTAAGATTCTGGTCACCTTCGGATATTCCATACATAAGCGCGAATTCATCGCGTAAATTGTTTGCGCCCAAAGCGTTATGCAGGTCTTCTATCGTCTGTTCTCCTATTAAAACAGGTATCTCGGTTTCGCCAAGCGGTGTTATTGCAATGCTTATAACCCTGCTTAAAACATCATACTGCGCCGTAATTAATCCGCGGCTTATCCAGTCATTGCGCATTACCTCATTTGTAAATAACTGCTGGGCAAGCCCCTCGGCAAGACCCGTCGATAAAACACCTATCGCTTTAAGATCTTCTGCCAGTATCATCATCGCCGGTATGGCGACTAAACCATAATCCGTTATAATAATCGGTGATTCGCCTGGATTATAACCCGGAATTTGAGGCGCGGTGGCAAAATATTTCTGAAGATACGTATATACAATATCTTGAATCGCATAACCGTCCGGCGACAATATTCTATTATTTATTACGAGATTCGGCATCAGCCCTTCAAACATGCTGCCGCCCCATGACGGGATGTAATAAACTTCCTGTATTTGCCCTCCGCCCAAATCTATCTCAAATTTATAATAATCACCTTCGGGAATCTGGCTTTGCGAGGTTATGTCAGGAGGAAGCGCCTTCGCCGTATTATCCCATACATCCGGAGGAATATCGCCCTTTCCTATTGCTATCAAAAGAGCGGGCCTTATTTCCGTATAGATAAGTCCGTAATGCGCATATGACAAGGCGCCGAGTGAATCATTATATCCGAGAGAAAATTGTCCGAAGACGGGATCGTACAAAACGCTGAAATCCATTTGATTTAATATAGCGTATAAATCAGGCGCTAAGCCGCCGAACGTTTGCGCTGCAACTATAAGTCCCGCAGCCAACCAGCCGTTATCAACAGTTGAAATAAACCTGCTCGCCTCTCCTACCGACTCCAGCGTATAAATATTATAATAATTTCTGAAAAGGCCGTTCCATGCATCCATCTGGCCCAGAGTGGTTAAGAGATTTGAAATTCTTTGAGTCGCTTCCGCCTGATTAATAAAGCCCAATTCATAGGCGCTTACGATACTCATGAGATAAAGCCCGATATTGGTGGTTGTCGTATAATTCGCCAGCTGATTACTGCCGTTCAAATTATCTGTAGGAAGCCAATTTGTTGCGGCCGAAACGGTATTGCTGAAATAATTCCATGTTAGTTGCGCAATATTTGTCAGTTTGGAAACGTCATCGGGCGATAAGGTTCTCTCCAATGAAAAACCGGCTGGCAGCTGCAGCATCCCGAACGTCTCGTTTAAAAGATACGCAGAATTTCCGATTATGGAACTCGAAGAAAACGCATTTTGCACCGCTCCATTCTGGAGATAATTAGTGATTGAAATCAAAATCATTGCCTGGTCAAGCGTAAGATATCCTTCGGAAACTTCTCCTGTATCGACATTAATCGAATCGTGAAAACCGTAAGCACCCAAGACATTTGGATGCGACTGCAGCATTTGATTTATATTCTTCATGGCTTCCTGCGGGGCTACATCCAAAGCAAGAAAACTCGCGTATGGGGCTATAATGCCTTGGGAATTCAGATTCCACGAACATCCCTTTGTGCCGACAGGCATGCCTAATGTTAAGTATCTTGTAAAATCACTCGGGTCCATGGCCGATGATATTCCCCAGATATTGTATCCTTGCGGTGAAACTTGAATATTTATGAACCCGGCTTCCTTCCAAATTTTTCTCATTTCCGCATCGGAAAACAGGCGCTGAGCCAATGCCTCGGCAACGCCTCCGCCCGGCACGCCTGCAGAAGTCAAATTGCTTATCAAGTCATAAAGTTGGAGTATTGCCGCTTCACCGTAACTGGTTATGTCTATCCCGGTTACATTGCCATTATAGTAACGGATTTCTATAAATCCCGCGCTATTCCACATCTGTCTCATAAAACTATCTGTAAATAAAAATTCGGAAATTGCCTGCGCGCTGCCGTCACCAGGTATACCAATCGCTATTAATGCCGTTTCAAGGTCATACATCGCGGCTACGGCAACTCTGCCGTAAGCAGTTAAAACTACATCCTCCGGCCTTCCTGACCCGTCATAAGTTACTGAAACAAAGCCCGCATTTTCCCATCTTCGAAGCATGTCCGTATTCGTAAAAAGAAAATCTGCTTTTGTCTCGGCTACGCCGCCGCCCGGAATCCCGACGCCCTTCAATTCAACTTCAAGGTCATATATGTTTTTAACGGTAATTCTGCCGTAAGACGTTAAATGTATGGCTTCTGGGTTAGTTGTTGCGCCATAAAGGGTCACCGTAATAAAACCGGCGTTCGCCCATCTTGTACGCATATCGCTATCAGTGAAAAGAAAATCTGCTTTTGCTTCGGCTATGCCGCTGCCCGGAATCCCGATAGAAACCAACTCATCTTTTAAAACCTGCATGTTTCTTATAACTATTTCGCCATAAGGCGTCATGGTGATTTGTGCCGGTTTATCAGTATTGTTATAATATGCTATTGAAATAAGGACTGACTGCATCCATCTAAAACGCATTGAAAGTTCCATAAAAAGACTGTGTGAAAGCGCTTCTGCCGTGCCTCCTCTGGGAATTCCCAAAGAGACAAACTGGTTGACCAAGGTTACTTCCATGTGGAAGACGGCTATCCTTCCGTAATCGGAGAGCGTAATATCCAACGGGTCAGTGACATTTATAAAACCGGCGGTTCGCCATTGATTGCGCATGGCCGGATCGGTAAATAATGCGTGCGCTAAAAAATCTGCGAGATAATTACCGGATTTTCCATATGGTATGCCTATCGAAATCAATTCCTGCCTTAAAGTCGCTTCGCTTGCATTTACATTTGATGTAAAAACCGTAAAACATACAATAGCACCTATTATTATCAAAAATAATTCTTGAACTTTACGTTTTTTCACTTTATTTTCCTCTCTTTTTAAACGCTGCGACAAAGTGTTTACATTTTATCATAGAACTTTTTTTATCACAACTAACTATTTATTTTTTAACTCTACTTTCACAAAAAGTATATCATAATATGATACCACCTTGGTCATAGGACCGTAATACTAATGTAAAAGTTGTGTAACAAAAAATGGTTAATAGAAAGATTCAGGCAACTGGCAACTGGCAACGGTATTAAGAAACTAAATCTCTATACCTGTTGCCTGATGCCTATTGCCTGTTGCCTGAATAAGTTAAATGAGGTATTGTTTATGCGGTTATAAAGAGTTCACGCACGCTGAGGGCCGCGGCTCCTAACGCTATCGCGTCTTCCCCTAAAAAGCTGGGAGTAATTTTAACTGTATTGAACGCCTCCTCAAAAGCGTATATTTTTATGCAGTCTATCAAAGCATCCATGAATAAATCTCCTGCTTTCTCCATGCCGCCGCCTATAACTACAAGCTGGGGGTTAAAAATATTAATGAGGTAGGCAACCTTGACGCCAAGCCATTGAGCCGCCTCCTGCAATAACTTCTTTGCCACCTGATCCCCTTCCTGCGCGGCCCGTATCGCTATATCTTTGGTGATTTTATCCTTATCATTACCGGCGAGTCTAAGTATGCCGACTGCATCTCCTTCGTCAACAAGTTTCTTGGCCTCCTGGACAACGCCCAAATCCGCGCCTTTAACGCTGTATGAGGCCACTTCCAGAACGCGCGACATTTCATTTTCCTTATCGATTAAAAGCTGAATTTCACCTGCGCTGCCGCTTGTGCCGCAATAAATATCTCCGTTAATTATGATTCCGCATCCTATGTCTGAATAGATATAAAGCATTTCGCTTATATCTGTCCGCGGGCTAAGGCTGAGTTCTCCAAAGGCCGCGCAGGTCGCATCATTTCCTATCAATGTGGTAGTTTTAAATTTTTCCCGGAGAATTTTCGCAAGAGTTAGAAAAGTGCTCTTTGTGCGGCCCCTTTCAGGATCCGTATCATGTACGGTCCCGGAGAAAATATCGACTACGCCTGATGCCCCTATCCCTATAAGTTTAATTCTTGAGGCGATTATATCAAATTCTTTCAAAACGCTTTCCAAAGAAGTTACGGTATTTTTCAAGACGTCTTCCATGCTTCCGTGCGGCCTTGGGAGCACCTTTTTTGCCTTTATATTAAGGCCTAAATCGGTAGCCACTATAACAATTTTTTCCGGGCCTATATCTACCCCCACGACATAAGCGTTTTCCAGATTGAGCTTTACAAGCTCAGGCCTTCTGCCGCCGCTTGATATATCTAATCCGCATTCAATGACCAAATTGTTCTTAATATAATTCAATATATAATTCGAAACGGACACGATATTTATGCCTGTTTCCTTTCCTATATCCGTGCGCGATATGGGGCATTTCCTTCGGATGCACTCTAGGATCGCAAGATTTTTTCTTTTCCTGTCGGAAAAATCTTTATAAGTAAAAGTTACATCTTGTTTTGTGGCCATACCGCCCCTACTTTCTTTCCAAGCATATGTCCTTTAAAAATATGGTCGCATTCCTACTGTTGCCTGCCGTCAGGCTGCCAAACTCAAATCGTATGCTTGATATCCTTTTTATATCGAGAATATTCTTAGCCGAATCAAAATCTATAACATGTTCTTTCCATTCATCACTTAATGGTTCTTTTAACTCATCGCCCATTCTGTATGACCTGTTATCGCCGTCAACTATCTCCAGCACCAAACATTCATCGCCGTATTTGCCCTTAACGGCGTAATTTAAATTACGCTTGCTGAAATCCATGGGTTCTTTTAAATCAATTATATAATTACCCCATCCATGGCCTTTTGAATTAACGAGAACCAATTCATCATCCGTCAGTTTGCTAAAAACACCCGCATCGCCTTTAAAAAAACTATTCCTTACTACTTCTTTATTGATTCCGCCTCCTCTAGTAATATATATTTCATTTTTTAAATATGAGTCGGCTATAGATTTAAGATTTGCGGTAAGAGCCATCGGCTCTTTTTTGCTTACTTTCACTTCTACGCTAAAAAGGAAGCTAAAAATTACAATAGATGCCGTTATCAAAAAAAATGTCAATGTTACAAAGACAGTGATCTTTAAGGCATTGTATTTTCCCGCCGGTTTTTTGATATCAACCTTATCCTCTTTTTTCTTCGGCTCGGGAAAATAGGTTGTCACCAACTTTTCGATGGTCGAATCTTCATAATTGTCTAAAAAACCGTTCATATTCTTTAATAACATTAGAGGCGTATTAACTTTATTGATTATATTTATAATTGTGTGTACTTTTCATAGATTACACAGATTTTGCGTATCGCAAGCAAAGCGTTTAGATTACAGAGACTAATCTGTGTAATCTTTTCTAATCTGTGTAATCAATTTACACACTTTTATATGCACGGTCATTTTATTTCGCAAACCTTATGTTATCGATGTAGATGATGCCGTCCTTATTTGAGACAACCCTGTCTTCAAATACTATTACGAATTCCATGAGGCTCGAGAAATCCGTCATACCTTTAAACTGATTTAAGGGTATTATGATTTCCTGCCATTGATCCGTTACATTGTTCACATAATAGCGTCCTATTTGATTTATTGAATTCTTGAGTTCTATTTTGAATACGGTTGTGTACCCCTTGTCTGGATCTCCCTTCACCCAGAACGCAAGATTGCCGTATCCTGCCGCGTCGGTATTCTGAAGGAACATCCAGAAGCCGTTATATGCCGGATTCGGCGAATCCACGTCATAGTGCAGTTTAATTGAGAAACCATTGCTGCCATATCTATTCACGCTGTCAAATGCCTCTTGGCAGCTTTGCGAGAAATCAGACGGCTCCTTATCCCAAGTTCCGAAATTGCCCCCGATATTATTGGGCTTTTCGCCCGTATCAAAGTCCGCGATAACAAGTTCGCTGCCTATGGGCATGTTTTTAACTACCTTTTGTTCCGATGCGCTTTGCGCTGTCGTTTGCGCAGGTTTTTGCGGAATATTTTTACTTTCGCTGTTGCCTGTTGCCTGATTGTTATTGCCGCATCCCAATACCAATGTCACGGACATTAATGCTGCAAAAAAACCGATTAATCCTTTCATATCCTTACCTCCCCTGATATATAGGGACAGCTACCTATTTTTTAGGTTTATAATGTATATAAAAATAGGTAGCTGTCCCTATTTTTGATCACATTACTTCATCCCCGTAAGCTTAATTCCTTCTATGAAAAACCTCTGATTAAACACAAAAATGATAATAAGCGGCACGGTCGCTATGACAGAACCGGCCATTAAAAGCCCGTAATCCGGTTGGGCGTGCTGATAAAGTTCCTGAAAATATGCCAAACCTATGGGCAATGTTCTTTTTTCAATAGAATTTGTCACTAGTAAAGGCCACATAAAACTGGCCCAGTTGCCTAAAGCGACAAATATTGTTAAAGTGGCCAGGGCTGTTTTTGAAAGCGGCAGTATAACGTTTGTGAATATGCCCCATAAACTGCAGCCGTCCATTTTCGCGGCATCCTCAAGATCGCGCGGAATAGTCATAAAAAACTGTCTCAAGAGGAATGTCCCGTAAGCGGTGAAAACAGCCGGTATTATAAGCGCTTTATACGAGTCTATCCAGCCGAATATGCGCATTAAGGTGAACACGGGAATCATCGTGACAGATCCCGGCACCATCATTGTCGCCAGGTATCCAAAAAATATCTTATCCCTGCCGGGAAATCTCAATCGCGCGAAGGCATATGCGGCGAGCGAGCTTGTAGCAACCTGACCCAACGTAACAAAAAAAGTCACAAAGATACTATTTAAATAAAATTTTGCAAAGGGCACGACCTTCCAGACTTCCAGATAGTTCTTCCAATATACCGGCTTAGGTATCCACCGAATATCTGATATATTAAAAATAAAAACAGAACTATATTCTTTTAAGGATGTGGAAACCATCCATAAAAACGGGAATATCGCCGCAGCGGCGCCTGCAGTCAGAAAAATATAAGATAAAACAGTATATAAATTACTTCTTTTCATAGAATTCTAGTAATGATAATATTGGACAATCTTACCACCGTATCTCCAGTTTAAAAGAGTGACTGTAAAAACAACCGTAAACACAAACCAGGCGATGCACGCCGCGTATCCCGCATGCTGCCAGCTGTAAAGATGATTGTATATAAAAAATTCCAGTGTTGTCGTCGAACGCTCAGGCCCTCCCCCTGTCATAACGTACGCCTGCATAAAGCCGCCCTGAAAGCCGCCGATAACAGCCATAATGCTCACAAAAAATGTAGTCGGGCTTATCATAGGCCAGGTTATGTTCCAAAATTTATGCCAGGCGCCTGCCCCGTCCATTTCGGCGGTTTCGTAAAGTTGTTTTGGCACGCCATGAAGCGCCGCCATGAACAAAATCATATTATAGCCGCCCATCATTACCCACAAACCCATCATCATCAGGGAAGGTTTTGACCACTTGGTTGAAGTAAGCCACGGTATTCCTTTTAGCGGCAATTCCAGAAATTTACCGAGCTTAAGCAGCAAAGTATTTAAAAGCCCGAAATCAAAATTATAAATCCAAGCCCATAATAGACATATGGCAACCCCGTTTGTTATCGTGGGAAGAAAATAAAGAGCTCTGTACGCCGTTATCCCTTTGATTTTCTGATTCATAAAAAGAGCGAGCATTAGCGCTGCCAATATTTCAATCGGGATTATCAACATAAGAAACAGCGTGTTTCCGAAACAGTTCCAGAATAAAGGATCGTTCAATGCAAATCTATTCGCTTCTTTATGAATACCTAAAAGATTTATGAAATTAGATAATCCTACAAATTTCGGAGTCGTAAGCATATCCCAGTCAACAAAACTAAGTATGAGCGAAAAGATCACGGGAAATAAGATGAACACAAGAAATCCTATAAAATTAGGGAGTATAAAAAGATATGAAAATAATGACTCTTTATTAAGGCTTTTTGGCTTTGTCAATTACAAGTCCCCTCACATAAAATATACCACAATTATTCAAAAAAATCTTCAACTTTTAGCAGTTCCTCGGCATTTTTTGCAATAGGGTCAGAGTGGAATCTCTTCCTTATCGCTCCGTCATTAAGGTAATTGTTAAGGGCAATGAAAGACATGGCTTGGTCAAGGCACAAATATTTCAAGGCAACTTTACCCGTTTTAGGATTAACGGCATCATAAAATCCGTATTCTCCGTAAGCGTTGTAAAGCTCCAACATCTTCCTTAGATTCTGTATACATTCATCCGGGGCAAATTCAAGCGCTAAAAACGTTGCATAAGGCGCCACAATACCATCTTTATATCCTTTTATAGCAAGCGGCGTCACTCCGTATTCTTTATACCCGTTACCGGGAACGCAGCTTGGAGACATGCCGAATACCGGATATTTCAACTTATCCAAAGCATAACCGATCTGTATTTTTACGTGTCTTGCGTCATTTATGCCCAATCCTTTTTTGGCGAGATTTTTCTCATCTATTATCAACGCGGGCATAAGGGCTTCAAACATGCTTCCGCCCCAGCTGGGCACATATTTAATACCTTCGTATTCATAATAACCGCCTTCGGTGGCGTACCCTAAATAACTCTTCGTTTTCCTGCCCTTAGGAATCTGAGTCTGCCATTCCCATTCTTCCGAAAAAGTCCGCGCGAGCATGAACCAGTGCTCTTCCGGCGCATCGCCTTTTCCGATAGCCATGTAGCTTATAGCCCTTGGCTCTGTATAAAATGTCCCATAATGATACTCGGAATAATAATTTATATTTGTGTAAAACCCGTGATGCATGCAGCCGCTGACGTTATCATAAAAAAACGAAAAATCCATTTTATCCAAAATTTTTCCCGCGCGGGCCGAAAGCTCATCTCTAAAGGCGTTTTTCGCCACAATAATTCCCGCCGCAAGCCAACCGCTGTCCACAAAAGAAATAAAATTGCTCGTCCTTTGGAATATGGTTATATCATAATAGTTATAAAGAAAATTATTGTACGTCTCAAGTTTTTCTATCGAATCCAGCGTTAAATTTAATCTTTTGACTGCTTCTTTTTTGGATATGAAGCCCAAATCGTAAGCCGAAACCAGGCACATCAGATATAATCCTATATTGGTAATGTTTGTATAATCTCCTATTATGGTGTTATCGGAGAGGACTCCATTTTCGCTGAATTCAATATAATCCAACGGGAGGTTGTATTCTTTATCGATAACCCCATCGAAATATCTCCATAAATCCTTTGCCAATTCCATAAGAAAGGCCCTCGTTTCTTTTGGAAATTCTTTTTTCACAAAAACTTTTTTGGGAAAATTATATAGCCGCCGTATCAAAAATTCCGCAAATTCCTTTCTTGTAACTTGCTTATCGGTCTTTCTTTTTTTGTGAGGCACAGGGTCTGTCACTTTGGGCCCCGGTTTCCCGGTATGAACAAGTTTCAAGTCATCGATAAACATAGCCCCTATCTTCTTGTTTAGTCGTCGTTTTTCAAATGTAATTACAAACTCCTCTATATCCCGCCAATCCAATATGCCGTTCATTATATTAAGAGGCACGGAGAATTTTTGCCACGCGCCCGTAAGTCCGCTTACAACATAACTTCCTATTATAGTCTCAGTAAAGCCTTTTTCATTTTTTCTATATTTTTTGAATTCAACCTTAAAGGAAGCGGGATAGCCCTTTTCTTCGTCTCCCTTTACCCAGAGTTCTAAATGATCATACTTGGATGCGTCGAAAGAACCTAGCTGTGTCCAGTAACCGTTTACGGCGTTTTTTGGCGAGTCAACGTCGTATTCGAGCTTTAGGGATGCGCCTTTATCCCTTACCTTTACATTGGTGTCAAAATTCGCTTTGATTGACTGCTCCTCATCAGATGGGTCATTCTGCCATGTGCCGGATTCTCCTTTCAAATTATTCTTTGGGCTTCCTGAATCAAAATCGTCTATAGTAAAATAAAAAAGATCCTCTTTAGTAACAGAGGATCTTGACTCGGTGCGCACGCTCAAGTTATTATTGCTGTAACAAATATTGCCGAAACACAAACTCAAGCTTAGAATTAATATTAGAGCCCTATTCTTCTTCACATTCTAAACTTTTTTTCAATGCGCAGATGATCGCAGATCGCGCGTCTTGCGGGTCTCCTTCACAGATGATCACAGATTACCTGGCGCACAGCCCACAGCTAACATTACGTAGCGTAGTTGCCCAATTTATTGGGCAAACAGCAGTTTGCCTGATACCCCTTCGGGGCACAAGTAAATCAGGCAACTACACAGCCCACAGCTCACTTCTTTACCGTTACAAATATTTTTACTTCTTTAGGTACCGTATCTTTTCTTTCGCCTTCATCCGGCATCCTAACCAAACCCATATCATCGATGACGCAAGAAACAATGCAGGGACCTTCGGCTTCCGGAGCCTGCCAAACTTTCTTTATAGACTGCTTATTATCTTTGAAGCCGCCGCTATTCGCTGTCCATTCTATGGATAAAAGATCTTCCTTCTTTTCCTCCTCGACAAACCTGGGCATCCTGCTTTCATCCGTCTCATCGCGTATGTATCTGCCGAATTTATCAACATCCATAAGTTTATTCATGGCGAAAGATACTTGCTGGCCGGGTGTTACCGTAATATATACTTTCTCTTTATCCCATGACTCAAACTTCTTTATCTTTTCCGGGGTGATTTCGGCTTCGGCTGTCACAACCCCTTTATTATCGGCGCTTCTAGAATAACCCTGTTTTACGACCTGCTCTCCTTGCTTAGCGGTCTTTATATAGATGTCATTCTCAAAAGCCGCTACTTCAGTAGTCTCCTTGTCAGCCCTTACCTCTAAACTGGTCCCGCGCATGCCGCAGACCGCGTTCGGCGTTTTAATTTCAAACGATGACTCCTTCGGAAGTGATGACAACTTCGCATATATATCGGCATCTATCAGCTCTATCTTCTCATCGCCTTTCATCGCTATGATAATCTCGGAATTTTCCATTACTCCTATTACATTTTTCTTTCCCTCGTCAAATGCTATATCGCACGAGGAAGACGGGCCTGTTTTAACTGCGTCTCCGCTTTTTAAAGCCGTATCGGCTTTCATATCAACCCATTCTTTTTCGCCCTTCGGAAGCACCTTGACATCGCCCTTTTTATCGATGGTCTCAACCTTATTTGTATATAAAGACCCTGGCGCGGCCGGCTGAACCCCTTCCGGAACAATTTCGGTTTCAATGGGAGAATAGGGATCCCACCTCCTTACGGTATCCTTGGAATCGACAGGGAAATAAGGCTTCTCGCCTTTTTTCACTTTTTCTATATCTTCCAAAAGTTTACCTGCGGCATAAGCATAGTTGGAGTCGGGATATTCATCTATCACTTTATTGAATTGTTTTGATGCCTGGTCATTGTCTTCGCGGCCGTAATATAATAAACCTATCAGCATTTCAGGGTAATCATGCAATTTCTTACTGTCAGCGTATTGCGCCATGATTTTTTTGAGATTCCCCATTGATTCTTCATGGGGTAGCCTTTCAAAATACAATTTCGAGAGGCGCCTAAAGGCCTCATCAAACCATTGGCTTTTAGGGTATGTCTTAAGAAAATAATCGAATTGGAGAGCCGCTTTGTCGTATTCCCTGTTAAGATATAAAGAAAGCGCTATTTTATATGAGCTGTAATCGCGTTCCGCTCCTTCCGTATAAGAGCCGAGGTACAATTCATAATATGTAATAGCTTCATCATACCTTTTATTCTCAAAATATTTGTCTCCCGTTTCAATGATGTCGTTTGATATCGTGCTTTTGTCAAGGCAGATTCCGCCCAATTCTATATAATGCTTGTATAAAACTTCCGCTTTTTTCATGTCGCCTTTTTTGAAATAATTATCAGCGCCCTGTTTTATTTCTTTGGCAATTTCTCTCGCGCCCTCATTCCCTGTTTTAGACGCGTAAGCGATTTTAAGCCTCAACGCATAACTTTCCAAGTCCTTCCTGCTGAATTTATCGCAAATTCTCTCAAGCTGAACTTTATTTTCCGCGTTGTTTTCGCTATAAGCGGGTATTTTAGCCGCTATCTCATTAAATAACGCCTCTTCCCTATCCTTCTGGAATTGCTGTTTAGCGATAAGAAATTTTAAAAAGTATATATCCAGAATCAGGGCCTTTGATTTTGTAATAGACTGCGCTTTGTCCAAAGAAACCATGGCTTCGTTCAGATATTCCTCGTTAACCTTCATAAAGAGCCGCGCAGATTCTATGTCGTTTTGTTTTGCCAAAAGTTCAAGCTGCGATAGCCTTAACTCCGCAAGTTTATAATACAAAGCGTCCGCGTTTTCGGCATTCGGGGATTTCTGTATAGTGTTTTTAATTTCAGACACCTCTTTTTCATAATCACTAAAGGCGGCGCAATACAACGCGTTTATGGCGAACATTAACGCTGTCAGAAAAACGCATAATATAAAAAATATTTTCTTCATCATAAAAGCCTCACTTTTTTTTGGTAAATCCGGCTTTACTTAGAGCTTCTATAACATGTTCATTCTTCATAAATTGCTTCCATATAAAGCCTGAACGGAAATTTTCTATAGGAAATAAAATCATTGCCACGCCGATCCCGTAATATGTCTGCGAATACCAGTTGGAATCCAGGTCGAAAGAGTCTCTAAGCCCGTATCCTCCCCACATCTTAAGGTAGTTTAAGTATATATATTTAAGCGCGGATAAAGAAAGATAAGGCGTAAAAATTATAGATCCCGCTGGGCCCGTAGGTGATATTGTCCCGTCATACTGCGGCTCACCGCTTCCCGTAGGCGGGGTGCCGAAATGCATAGTGTATGCGCTGGGCCTGTCCATAGAGGTAATGCCCCAGCTGTTGGGTCCGTAACCTTTAAACTTATCCTGATTATCTATGCAGAACTGCCTGTTCGCGAGCGTCGCATTCACTGAATTTTCGAACCAATCTACGCCTTTCTTGTCCACCATGTCCCGAAGGTCAAACCACACATGCGCGTACTGATAAGAAAATAACGCGCCGTGCCATGAATATATAAAAGGCTTTCCGCCTTCATAAGAACCTTCCATCCTTGCCCAGGCATAAAATGTCTCGGAATCGCAGGGATATGTAGGAGAGCCGATAGCCAAAAGAGCTATCAATATTACTTCATCCGTATAAAAATCCCAATTTGAAGATAAAAATCCCCTTTCGGGCGACCAGCCCATGGAAAAGAGATTTTTGCAAGGGCCTTCTTCTGTACATAAAAACTTATTCCATTCCACCCGTCTATAAAGGGTTTCCGCCTTTTCCTTTATTACCTCTCCGAAATATTCACCGGCAGTAATGGCTCCGCAGACTAAAATTGCGGTATCCACGGTTGATATTTCGCTTTTACCCGCTCTTTTCCCCGTATTTATGTCGAGAAAATGGTAGAAAAAACCGTATTTGCCGCTGGCAAGCGGCTCTTTTCCTATGCCGGAAGGCAGAAACGCGTCTATTGCTAATTCAACCCTTTTAAGGGCCTCTTCTTTTCCAATCCAGCCTCTTTCCGCTCCTACGCATAGTGCCGTTAAACCAAAGCCGGTAGAGGCAATGCTCGCATCTCCTCCGCCTGAAGCATCGTTAAACAAGCCCGTTTTTAAATTCTGATGGTCATAGTAAAATTTAAACGCCTTTTTCTCAAGCAAATCCAGAAACTCATCGTCTGACAAAGGCTTTATCGAACGTTCAATCAATACATCTGTTGCACCCGTATCGCCTCTTATCCCCTCACTAACCGCCCTTATCTGGCATCCTGAAGCGACAAGCATATCTTTGGGCTGCCAGGTTATTTTATAAATATTTTTCCTTAAATCATAATCCCTGCCGATTATATGCCATGTAGCGCCTTTATCTGCGCTGTGCTCAAACCTGACGCTTTCCAAAAACGGATTTTCATTGTAATTTTCTGCTTTAATTTGAAAAGAAGTATCTTTGCCGAAATTACCGCATTCGCTTCCGGCATTTCCGTTTACCTTAAATGATTTGGCTATGGGCGGCTTGATTTCCTTAGGTTTTTTAGACATCAATACTTCATCCGGCCTCGAACCGAATAAAATATCGTCGAGAAAAACAGTGCTTTTACCTATACCTGATATATTTTCAAAAACAAAAACAAGCTCGATGATGTTTGACCAGTTCTTAATTTTGCTGAACGACTTAAAAGGAATAAGCACCTTCTGCCAATCTTTAGTAATCACGCCTCCTTTTATATATGCGCTTGTATATACGAAACTTGTTATATCCCTATCAAAATAGAAAGCGCCGTCATTGTCCCTATCTTCATGAAGTTCCACTTTAATGCTCTCGCCTCCGGTCGAACCTTTAACCCAAAATGATAAGTAGTTATATCCGCTTAAATTCAAAGTTTTGGTTATTCCTGAGTCCTTCTTAAGTTCTTTGCCCAGCTTAATCCAGTAGAAAGAAAATTCTCCCATTTCCGAAACATCGTAATCCAGTTTCAGGGAATATCCGTGATTGCCTCTCGCCTCACCTATGTTCGATGTAACATGCGCATAAGTCGTACCAGGCTCGCCCTCGTCGCCTCCCGAAATACAGTCCAAATTGGTAGATAATGTTCCGGCATCGTAGTCTGCCAAGATTAGAGGCTTGACAAAGCCTTTCTTAGAGGAGGCATAACTCGTATGTGAGCATACGATATTTAAAAAGCATATAGAAAGTAGTGATAAAAAAATTTGTTTACACAATTTTTTGCACATAGAATATATCCCTTGTTTTGAGCTTTGTGCTTTGCCTGCCCTGAACCCGAATGAAATGAGTGGTTCAGGGTGCTTTGGGTTATTCGCTATGCGCTTCTGGCTCACAGCTCATAGCGCACAGCGCAAAGCTCATAGCGCTTTATTATTTTTTCGTAAATCTTATGTCATCAATGTAGATGACGCCGGCCTTATTGGAAGCAACCCTATCTTCAAAGACCATTACTAACTCCGTGAGGCCCGAAAAATCCGTCATGCCCTTAAACTGATTTAAAGGTATTATGATTTCCTGCCATTGATCCGTTACATTGCTCGCGTAATAGCGGCCTATCTGCCTCTTAGCATTTTTGAGTTCTATCTTGAATACGGTTGTGTAACCCTTATCAGGATCTCCCTTAACCCAGAAAGTAAGGTTGTCGTATCCCGTCGCATCGACATTTTGAAGAAACATCCAGAAGCCGTTATATGCAGGATTCGGCGAATCCACGTCATAGTCGATTTTCATGGAAAAACCCTGGCCGCCGTGCCTATGCACGCTGTCAAACGCTTCTGAGCTGCCCTGGGAGAAATCAGCCGGATCCTTATCCCAGGTTCCGAAATTGCCTCCGATATTATTGGGTTTTTCACCCGTATCAAAGTCGGCAATAAGCAGCGACTCACCCGGTTCAGCGTAAGCGCAAGACACGAACGCGACCATAGCAATGAACGCGGCTATAATGAGTTTCGAAATTTTGTTGTTCATAAAAGACCGCCCCTTTCTCTTTTATTTGCCAAGCACCACTCTAACGTTATATTCCTTTCTGACATTTGTCATTCTAATCACGTTAGAGTCCATTTTTTTACCGTCCACATAAAAATCCTTCACGCCCTTAGAAACGCCTTTCGGATTCTCCACCTTAATATTATAAATAGAGTTACCGAAAACACGTTTCATTGTAAAAGTCTTCCATTTTCTAGGAATGCATGGATCTATCAGAAGACCCTCATTTGTCGGCCTGACGCCCAATACCCAATTAGTTGAGACCCTGTAAAGCCATGCCCCAGAACCTGTATACCAGGTCCATCCGCCGGCCCCGTAGTCCCTGGCCTGCGGGCCGTTTGTATTTCCCGGCGTAACGTAAGGTTCTACTTTATACAAATCAGGATCCATCCCCCTTCTTATTGGAGAAAAACTCGAATACATCCTGTATGCTGTATCGCCTTTACCGAGATAACATTCGGCAAGCACTGACCAGCACGCCGGATGCGTATAAACCGCCCCGTTTTCCCTGACGCCGGGGGCATATCTCGATATATAACCGATATTTTCATCGGGCTCGGTGAATCCGGGGTATATAAGCAAAGGGCCGTATTTACACCAAAGATATTTTTCCACCGCTTTAATGGATTTAAGCTTACGTTCCTCCGTGGAAACATCGTTAAAAATACCCCATGCTTGAGTCATCAAATAAATCCTGCATGCTTTATTCTTTGAACTGCCGACAACATTCCCGTCATCTCTTGTGGCCGCAATATACCAATTGCCGTCCCAGCAATACTTATTAACTGCTTCTTTTAATTTTTTGGCCCTTGCGGCGTATTCCTTTGCCCTTTTACTATTCTTTCTTCCTTTAACAATTAGCGAAAACCTGAGAAGAATATCATAAAGAAATTGCGCGAGCCATACGCTTTCGCCTTTCCAATTTACCCCTATCAGATTAAATCCGTCGTTCCAATCTCCCGCGCCCATCAACGGAAGGCCGCGCCGGCTGAATCTTGAAAGCACTTTATCAATAGCCCTTATGCAATGCTCATAAATGCTAGTTTTGGGCCCGTCTATAAAAGGCCTTTTTATATCAAGTATGTCAAAATCTTTTGTTTCCTCGATATAACTAAGAGTAACGTATGCCAACCATAATAAATCATCGGTCGTATCCGTCTTAAAACCAAGCGTTGACAGTTGGTGCCACCAATGGTGCACCGTACCGTCGGCAAATTGATGTTCGGCATGCATCAATATCTGTTTTTTGCAGAGCTCGCTCTTTAGCGGCAGGAATACCAGGCTATCCTGCAGCTGATCCCTGAAGCCGTAACCGCCGCTTGATTGATAATACGCGCTTTTTGCCCAGAGCCTTCCGGAAATGGCCTGATACTTGAGCCAATAATTCGTCAATATATTAAATGCCTCGTCAGGCGTATCAACCATCACCCCGGATAAAAGGTCCTGCCAAAAATCCTTGGTTTTCTTTAACGCCCTATCGGCCTCCGCAACGCTATGATATTTCTCGGCCAGGGCCTTCGCCTTTTTCTCGTCACTAAGATAACCTAAAGAAAATATAATATATCTCTCTTCGCCCGGTTTTAACGTCAATTCCAGCTGCAGGCTTGAAATAGGATCGTACCATTCGCCGACAGTATTAGTCAAAGAACCTTCCATGAGGGCTTTGGCGTTGTAAAAATCTCTATAAGGCCCGAGAAAATTTTCCTTGGCGCCTTCGTAAGAAACCGGCCTCATGCTTACGCTGTTAAAACCACCTAAGGGGTATTCCGCCATGCCTGTGCTGACGTGTTTCGGCACAAGATGTTTTTTCTTTTTCGCGAAAAGTGTATTCGTCTTTTTATCAAACCATGTCTTTATGAATGTCTTCTGAAATTCCCTGTGCGTATCGTCTGAATTGCCGAGGCACCATTCAAAATATGTAAAAAGGCTTAAAACCTTTTCATTTTTAGTATTATTCTTAAGGCTAACCTTCCATATTTCTAGAGCCTCTTTGGGAGGCACGAATACCGTCATGCTGCTTTTTATGCCGTTAATTTCTGATGTAAAAATAGAATAACCTATGCCATGCCTTACTTCATAGGATCTGAACCTCGGGCACAACGGCTTCCAGGTAAGCGACCAGATTTTTCTTGAGCCCTTATCTTTTATGAATATATATTTACCCCATTCATCTTTAATCAAGTCCTGATACCACCTTGTGATTCTTGCCAGGTTGGAATTGCCCCACCAGCTCGATCCCCCGCCTGTCTGCGATAATGTAAGACCGTATTCTCCGTTAGAGATAACATTTATCCACGGCCTCGGCGTATCAGGCCTTGTTATCACATATTCTTTACCGTCATCGGTAAAATATCCGTATTTTGTCCTGAATTTTGCCATACCCTAATCCTGTCCTTTGCCCAGCAGTTCGTTTACCTTACCACGAATCTCGCCAACTGATGCCTCAGCTGATTCCTTGCCGTTAAAAACCTTATCCAGAGACGGAATTATATAAAGTTCTTTTGCCTCTCTCCATGCCGGATGAAACGGTTCGTACACGACGTATTTCATCGCCTCAAGAAGCATTTTCTTATTCTTCGGAATTCTTCCGTCATCCGCCCAATCAAAAGCCACGTCCATTATAGCGGGCTGCGCTAAACCTGTCTTTGCCAGCATCTCCTGGGCTCCTCTATTCGTAAGCGCTTTTAAAACCTCGTATGCTTCTTTCGGATTTTTTGTTCCTTTCAAAATGCAATATCCTGTTCCTCCGGTGCCAAAAGCCCTTATGCCGCCCGGGCCTTTCGGGAACATTGCGACATCCCAGTCAAAATTACCAATTTTTCTTAAGCCCGGCGTTTCCCAAATACCGGAAGTAAACATAGCCAGCCTCCCCGTCATAAACATACCCTGAACGCCCATCGCCATATTAGTCATCGCAGTAGTTGTCGGGTGGACTTTATGTTTAATTATCATATCGGTGTAAAAATTAAGGCCCTTTACCGCATTTTCAGAATCCATTGTAAATTTTTTAGGATTCTTAACATCGTCCACGATTCTGCCGCCGAACGCGTATACAAAATTTTGCCATGCCCACGCGTAATAACCGTACCTAATTACCCTTCCTTCGGCATCGAATTTAGTGAGCTTTTTGGCTTTATCGAGCAAATCGTACACATCCCAATTGTCCGTCGGATAAGGAACGCCTGCTTCGTCAAATATGTTCTTGTTATAATATACACACGCAAAAGGCGCCGTATCCCTGGGCAACGCATAGAGCCTTCCTCCCGAAGTAAATCTATCTATAATCTCGGGATAAAAATCGTTTATATTAAGCTCTTTGTCCTTTTCAATAAAAGGGGTTAAATCCAAAAGCACCCCTTTGGATTGAAACGTTACAAAATAATCCACTTCGGTACAAATTATATCAGGCGCTGAACGCCCCGCAATACGAGTCAATAACTTGTCTATATAACCCCTATAAGGTGTATGCTCCAATTTTACGCTGATATCCGAACGTGTTTTCTGCCACTCTTCTATAATCTTTGTCATTATATCTAATTCATCAGGCGCGCCCCAGAATGCGACTTCTATCTCAATGGGTTTGGCGCTTGTTTCTTTTTTTGTTCCGCACCCAACTACGCCGAATAAAAATGTTACCGCTAAAATTTCCGCAAGTAATCCAGAAGCAACTCTTTTCACACCTTACCTCTCACAAGCCCATAGCCCATATTTGTAGTTGCTCAATTTATTGGGCTTCTTTTGTAGTTGCCCAATTCATTGGGCTTCTTTTGTAGTTGCCCAATTCATTGGGTCTGCGCCATCACGCAATTGTAGTTGCCCAATTTACCTGTACCCCGAAGGGGTATTGGGCCGACGATACCATATAATGTAGTTGCCCAATTCATTGGGTCTGCGCCATCACGCAATTGTAGTTGCCCAATTCATTGGGCCGACGATACCATATAATGTAGTTGCCCAATTTACCTGTACCCCGAAGGGGTATTGGCACAGCCCATAGCTCACAGACCATCTGTGATCATCTGTGTTTAAATAAATACATAAACCTTAAAACCCAAAGTCCACAATAAATCGTTAATATTATAGTAATGATGCGACTGGACAAAAAAGTTTGCCCTTAATACTCCTGCCCGGTAATATTCTACTCCCATAAGAGAGCCCCAATTGTCAAAATCAGACATGTTCAAGCCTGCCGAATAATCTGCGCCGCCCTGAAGAAAGAAATTATTCCAGATGTTGTATGAAAGTCTATTTTCCACACCTGCCCATATTGCCTTATCCTTATAAGGACGCGGAACGCCATCATAAATCGGGGCGGTATTATCAGGCACGTCTCTTACGGCTGTCGCCCATTTAAACGTACTTGTGCCGCTCCATCTGCTTGTAAAATCGCGGCCGACCCTTAATTCTCCTTCGTATTTCTTAAATGTGTCCTTAAAAGGAAAATAGTAATCGACAGAATAACTGAATGCCGGGGTAACGCTCGTCTTGAGATCGAGCGACTTCATCCTGAGTTCAGTCCTATAGTAAAAATGATCCGGCCTGTAATGAAACGGCGAACGGATACGCATGCTCTTATAATATTCGAATTTGCCGAACCACTCCATTCTCGCCGACGGCGCAAGGGCCAGGCTCGCGATGTAAGTGTGCCTCGCTTCGTCAGCTACCTCATCGCCTTTAGCATCAATAGTGGAATATCTGTATCCTAAATTAGAAGTATAATACCAGTCAATACCCGGTATTTTCTTTGAATGTATTAAAAGAATCTCGTTCTGATCCCATCTTTCAACTTTAATGTTAGGGTACTTCGGGTAATATTGTTTATATATATCCCTGTAATCATGCGTATACCGTATTTGTCCTTCGGGGTCATCAGGGTCGCTTATTGCAATCTCGGTCGCATACGCCCTGGTAAATTGCGGAACTATCTGGCTCCTTAAATGCGCGTGAGTATCCCAGGGTTGGCCTTCATACAAAATACGCATCGCTTTTCCGTCGAGTATGTATGAATCAATGGGTTTTGCTTCCTGAAATATCTCTACGCGCTCGCCTGCGGTAAAATATTTGCCGAATCTTAAACCCTGATAAGTTTCATATGAGTATGCCGAACCTATTCTTTCTGAACCTGTTTGTTTTAGAATAGGCGCGATTTCAGGCCTGTACTTCCTGTATTCTTCTTCATCTCCGCGGACATCATTTATAGGAATTTCTTCTTCGGGTTTGGCTGATATCTCTTTTTCGGCGGGATTTGACGGGTTGTCTTCTGTCGAAGCATAACCAAAGAAATTAACGCTGAATAAAACAACAACAATTGTAAATAGCAATAAGATACAGCGCATATGTAGATTTGTTATCTTAAAACAATTCCTTGTCTTTTCAAACATTCTTACCCCTTCCTTTTGATAAACAGCCCTTCACAAAATTCGTTTAAGGGCTCGTGA
>Ga0315295_10001303_pt1 | contig 21350 bp, 21 predicted proteins | sample YL17G14_0_MG_FD_204453 | JGI IMG/M metagenome (GOLD analysis project Ga0315295, IMG submission 204453) | Sediment microbial communities from Yellowstone Lake, YNP, Wyoming, USA - YL17G14_0 | ecosystem: Environmental > Aquatic > Freshwater > Lake > Sediment | place: USA: Wyoming | collected...
ACCGATCTCGCCTTTAAGGGCGCCCACGGAAGGACGCTTGTTTTTGAAGGCAAGAACGGGGCCCAATACGGTATTAAGCTTAAGAAAAAAGATGAGGACGTGTCCGAATTCGAAGGGGAAGGCACGATTCTAGGTTATCTGAACGCGTCAAAGAACGCCCTTGGCCTGAAAAGTTCCCTGCCGCACCTGATCAAAACGATACGGATAGTCGGGATCCCCGAAAAAATAAAGAAAGCGCTCGCGAAAGCGTCAGCGGGCGGAAAAGGATTTGAAATAGAAGTAAAAGGTGGGGTCATGGCGATGGTCTATGAAGCCCCGAAGGATTATTTTAAGTTCCTGAACGACCCATCCCTTGGAGATGAAGAGTTCATGGCCGCTTCTTTCAGGGGCCTGGAAGACCTGTTCAGGCTTGCCCGCCACAACCTGATCCACACCGCCCTGATCGAGCTGTTCCACAATGTGATACAGAGAGGACGTGAAGACCGGGGAAGATTTGTCTGGATGGTCAACACCGTTCGTCCCATGATGTCAAGATCAGGCACCGGTAGACTTCACGCGTGGACTTCCGCGGTAAAGTTCCCCAACCTGAGGGGATCGGGATTGGCGGACCTGGCGCATATGGCAAGGATCGAAGAACTTACAAAAGCTGAAAATAATGAAAGCGTTCATCTTGCCCCTCTTCATCGTTTTAAAGGATCGACCCAGAATTTCTTCCTTGCGAGTTACCTCGGTGATTATCTTTTGGCCTGGTCTCTCCTTGTCGGAAGCAGGTTCCAGCAGAAAGGGGAACTGGACTGGAAAGACGGTGCAAAGGTGTCCAGGCTTGCCGGCGTAATGAAGAAAGGCTTTACACACGCTTTCAGCGTTTACAGCGGCGTACCTGAAAAAGCTTCCCTGGCTTTCCTAGGAACGATCATTAACTGGCAAAGGATCGCCGTGCAGATGTCGTGGTGCATGAGCGATGCATATGTTGAAGCGCTTAAAACAAGAAAGGTCCCGCAGAAGATCTATGGAAAGGGAGTTAAAGTCATTATCCCCAATAACATGGAAACTATGCGAGGCTGGACAGATAAAGGCTGGTCATTTGACGGTAAAAATCCCGATCTTGGCCCGGTGAACGGCTCATTCCCGGCCCAGGAGCTGATAAGAACTTTATATCTTTTGACAAGCTTTATGATCGCCGCAAGGCAATCATTGACGACCCCACCCGAGCAGCCGGCTTCAATTTAAACCTAGATATGATATAATTCCCCTCTATGCTGCCAATAGGCGTTACCTTTTACCCCGACCAATGGCCGAAAGAATATTGGAACAAGGCATTTACGGATATTGCCGCCAGCGGGCTAAAAATCGTGCGTTTTAATGAAATGGCGTGGAACTGGGTCGAGCCCTCCGAAGGTAATTTCAACTTTAAGGACCTGGACGAAGCAATGGACATGGCGGGCAGACACGGGCTAAAAGTGTTGCTCGGCATTCCCACATCACAGGGTCCCGCCTGGCTTGTCACGAAATATCCCGAGGTCAGGCCTATTGCGGACGATCTTACCCCCTACCCCGAATACGGCCCCAGGCCGAACATCTGCAGGGACTCTGATACTTACAGGAAGTTCGCCGGCAGATTGATAGAGAAGATAGTTAAAAGATATCAGACGCATCCGGCTTTATTCATGTGGCAGCTGGATAACGAACCCGTGTATCCTCCTCTTGATTCCACAACGAACAAGGATTTTTGCCACTGCAAGTCGACGGAAAAGGCGTTCAGGGAATGGGCAAAAAAAGAATACGGCGACATACAAAAGCTGAACGAGGTCTGGGGAACAAAGTTCTGGACAGTCGAGTTCTCTTCTTTTGATGAGATCACCCCGCCGCGCTGCGGTGTGTGGGACGCGGGCGATCCGCACATATTCCTGGACTGGTTCAGGTTCAAGAGCCTGAGACTGAAGCAGTTCCTGGGCTGGGCAAAAAAGATAATAAGGAACACGGATAAAAGCACAAAGATCGGGACCAATGGTTTTATCGGCATCTGTTCAAGAGTGCCGGACCACGACGTGCTTGCCGAAGAAATGGACTGGTACGGCCTTGATGTGTATCCAAAGGGGAACAGGGCTTCCGAGGCGGACCTTGGAAGGCTGCTCGATCTCTGGAGGGGCTTTACCACCGGCAGGAACTGCGAGTTCCATGTTACGGAGATGCAGGGCGGCCAGAACGTGCGCTGGGGATACCCCGGATTCGTGACCGGAAAAGAGATAAGAACGTGGACACATCAGGCGTTCGCGCACGGCGCAAAGACGCTGCTATATCATGCGTGGAGAACCCCGCTCTTCGGTTCCGAAACAGGAGGGTTCGGGATACTCAGCATCGACGGCAAGCCCTCCGAAAGGCTGGAGAAAATAAAAGAGGCGATTTCTGAGATCGACGCGATATCGAACTCGATCGGAACCGCTAAGTCAGGCTCAAAGATTGCCATCGCTTACCTAAGGAGCAGCGAGGTGCAGGCTTACCAGGAACAGGGACCCTCAAGGGGAATATCGGGACAGTGGATGGACGTGAGGTCCGACATAGGACTGATGTATGGTCTTCTTTCGATCACTGGAGCCCACAAGGCTGTGTGGAACTACCACAATCCGGTATCATTCATATTCGAGCGTAATATCGATAACGGACAACTCCCGCATCAAGCGATCCTGCTGCCGAATCCTTATTTACTTAAGGACAAGCACGCAAAGGTGCTGCGCAAATTCGTTTATGACGGCGGCGTTATTGTGACCGAAGCAAGGTTCGGTCTTAAGGACGAGAACGGTCACCTGTATGAACATCCCCTCATGGAAGGCCTGCTCGATGTAAGATACGACCACATGGAGACAATAGACGACGGGTTAAAGATATCGGCGCTTAACGCTAAAGCTGTAGGATTCCGCGACGTAGTGGAAGCCACTGGCGGCGTGCTCGCCACATTCGACGACGGCAATCCCGCGCTAATAGAAAAACGGATAGGTAAAGGGAAGATCATCTATGCTGCGTTCAGTCTTTTCCTTTCCATCCTCAGAGAAGAAAATAAAGAGCTCATCGATCTTGTGAGAAAGCACATCCCCGAGCCGGATTTTAAGCTTACGAATTCAAGCAACATCGAAATGACGGTCATGAACGGAGAAAAGGTGATACTTTACCTTATCAACCACTCCGACACCTCCGATTCTCCCATAATCAAGCTTGCGCGAACTTATAAGACAGCAAAAGACATTCTGGGCGGAAAATCATACAATGTTTCCGAGGGTTCCATCTTTCTTGAATTCAAAGGCAGAGAGGTCAAGGTCCTGGCGCTGGAATAAGATTGGAAAGGGGAAACGGATGAAATACGGTTATTTTGACAATAAGGAAAAGGAGTATGTGATAGAGAGGCCCGATACTCCCCTTCCCTGGATCAACTACCTGGGCTGCGAGGAATACTGCGGCCTTATGTCGAACACCGCGGGCGGATACAGTTTTTATAAGGACGCGAAGGAGAGAAGGCTCACCCGCTACCGCTATAACAACGTCCCCATGGACAGGGGCGGCCGTTACATATATATACGCGACAACTCAAGCGAGGATTTCTGGTCGGCGTCGTGGCAGCCTGTCCTTAAGGACCTCTCAAAGTACAGATACGAATGCAGGCACGGCCTGGGATACACGATCATCACTTCTTCATACTCCGGGATAAGCACAAAGACCACATATTTCGTGCCGCTCGGCGAGAACCTTGAAGTATGGATGATCGAGGTAAAGAACGAGAGCAAAAAGCTGAGAAGCCTGACCGTGAATTCGTTCATCGAGTTCTGCCTCTGGGATGCTCTCAATGACATGACCGATTATCAGTACAACCTGAACATCGGCGAGACGCTCTTTAAGGACAATACGATATATCACCTTTCCCGGTACAGGGTGGAGCACAGCTACTTCGCGTACCACACCTGCACCAATACAAAAGCCGGCAGCTTTGATTCCGACAGGACTTCATTTCTGGGCAGATATGGTTCATTCGAGAACCCGGCAGCCGTGAAAGCGGGCAAGGGTTCCGGATCGATCGCTTCGGGATGGGCCCCTGTGGGAAGCCTATTCTTTAAGATGAGCTTAGAGCCCGGCGAGACAAAAACGCTCATATTCATACTGGGGATAAGCGAGAAAAAAGATGGCGTGGCGCGCGTCACAAAAAAGTTCAAGACCAGGTCGCAGGTCGAGGGAGAGCTTGAGGCGCTCAAGAGATACTGGGAAGACAACCTCTCCCACTTCTCCGTGGACACCGAGGACGAGGACGTTAACTCCATGGTGAACATATGGAACCAGTACCAGGCCAGGACAACGTTCAACTGGTCGAGGTCGGCCTCGTACTTTGAATCGGGCATCGGCCGCGGTATGGGATTCAGGGATTCCAACCAGGACACGCTGGGGTTTGTCCACCAGATACCTGCAAAGGTGAAGCAGAGGATAATCGACCTGGCAAGCACGCAGTTCGAGGCCGGGAACGCGCTCCATCAATACTCACCCTTGACCAAAAAGGCTATAAGCAATGAGAAGAACTACAGCGACGACCACCTCTGGCTTATCTTGTCCGTTGCTGGATATATAAAAGAGACCGGCGACGTAAAGTTCCTTGATGAGCAGGTGCCTTTTGACGGCGGGAAACAGGCACCAATGTATGAGCACCTCTCGCGGGCGATCGGATACACGCTTAACAATCTGGGGCCTCACGGATTGCCTCTCATGTTCTTCGCGGACTGGAACGACTGCCTTAACCTGGGGGGGATAAAGAACAAGGCCGAATCCGTTATGGTGGCCCAGATGATAGTTGCCGTTGCAAAAGAGATGGCGCGCCTTGCGGAGATCTCCGGCAGGTCGACCGACATAAAAAAATACAACGATATCGCAGGTAAGATGGCCGCCTCCATCAACAAGAGCGCGTGGGACGGCAGCTGGTACATGAGGGGCTTTACAGATGACGAAAAGCCGGTAGGTTCATCAAAGAACAAGGAAGGCCAGATATACCTGGAAACGCAGCCCTGGGCGGTGATGTCCGGAGTTGCGGACGCGGATAAGGCCAAAAAGTGCATGGACTCAGTGAGAAAATATCTCGCGACCGAATACGGCGTGATGCTATTGACCCCGCCCTACTCTGAGTTCCACCCCGAGCTGGGTTCGATATCGATATATCCCCCGGGGTTGAAGGAGAACGGCGCCATATTCTGCCATCCAAATCCATGGGCCATGATCGCGGAATGCATCCTGGGCCGCGGCAACACTGCTTTTGAATATTACAAGGCGATACTTCCCGCCACGAAGAACAAGATAGCGGAGACCCACAAGGTTGAACCGTATATCTACTGCCAGATGATAGCGGGCAGAGACCACAAGAACTTCGGGGAGGGCAAGAACAGCTGGCTCACCGGAACAGCCGCGTGGAACTTTGTGGCGATATCCAACTGGATACTTGGCATAAGGGCTGATCATAGCGGCTTGATGGTTGATCCGTGCATACCGGACAAATGGAAAGGCTTCTCGGTAAAGCGGTATTTCCGCGGCTCCAACTACTTTATAACGGTGAGGAACCCGAACAAAGTTTGCAAGGGCATTAAAAAGCTCACGGTTGACGGCAAGCAGATAAAAGGCAACATAATACCCGCGTTCGGCGACAAAAAGGACCACTACGCTGAGGTAGAGCTGGGTTAGGGTTATTAGGGACAAAACAAAAGGCGATGAGGATGACCCCATCGCCTTTTTTGTTGGACCTTAAACAGAAACTAAATGGTGCCTATCTTTGTGACTATCGCTGCCCCAAAACCCATGATGACCGCAACGCACTTTATGATCGGGCCAAGCACAGGTACCAGGTCTATAAGGAACAGTATCAGCAGTCCCCAAATGGCCTCTACCACCATCGGCTGGTTCGGCTTTCTAATGGCGGCTGTGAATTTTTTCCCTATCAACTGAGCTATGGAAATATAGCCCACTGTCACTGCCAGTGAAACAAGTATCGCTTCTATGGCGATAAGCGGTATGCCGATGAGCGTTATTGCCAGGATAAGCGCAACGAGAGGGATAAGTACAAGTCCAAGAAAGCCCCAGAGAAGCGACTTACGCCACTCTTTTTCTATCTTTGCCGAAACAGCGCCTATCTGTTTTGTCATGAAAGATATCATTATCATCGCGAGGCCGATAAAACCCAGGAACACAAGAACCTTGAACATCAAGAAACCCCCGGTCATCATAACTCCCATTACCGGTGCGTATGCTGGTGCCATTGCTTCTCCCCCCTTATTCACTCCGATCTCGCTCACATTCCCAGAAACTCTTGCTCCCTTGTCCCTGAGCACTATCCCGCCGATGGACACGACGTCCCCCTTAACGTTCGCGGTCGGGAACAGATGCACACTGCCTAGCATCGCCACAACGTCGCCGTTGACGGTGCCTTTGACGTTGATATTGCCTTTTATCGTGACAAGATCTTCGAAAGTGAGGTCGTCACCCATGTTGATGTCTTCGCCCATTTTTACGACCGAATCACCGCGGACCAGCACCTTTGCGTAAGCTGCGGAAAAACACGAGGCGATAAGGATAGCGGTTAGGAACAATATAACAAGCCTTTTCACGTGACTCCCCCTCTCATTCCTGAAAACAGAGAAGATTATATACTCGAAATTATGATTTTCAAGCGGTATATCTTATTTTCTGCGTTTCTTGCCTTTTTTAAGCCAGAGCCTTGAGATCTCCACCTCAACCTCTTCGCCCAGCTGGTACAGTGACATGAACATTAGCTCAAGACCTACTATTGCTATGAACGTGGGCCATATGAACTTCCACGCGGAACCCGGAAGTATCTCCACGGCCTGGAGCATAAGTACCGTACCTGCGGCGAATATGGTGAGCCCCCATACGAACCTTCTAATAGATGTCGGTGTCATTAAATAACCACCTCCTTGTTAATAATAACATACAGGGAATAGAAAGGCCATTAAGGCCTTTAAGCGAAAAAAGCGGAAAGGCAGCAAGGCTTATAAGTGGGGAGGGAAAATACATGAAGACTTTATTGCCTTTTTCTACTTTTTGCCCTGTTGCCCTGATAGCCTTAATGGCCCTAATGGCCTTAAGGGCCTTGTGTTAGAATACAACCATGTGCTACGCGATTCCCGGCAAAGTCGTTGAAATACAAGGAAAGACCGTTATCGTCGATTACTTCGGCGAGCACCGCAAGGCCTATAACGAGCTGAAGACACTCAAGCCGGGTGATTATATTTACGCCCAGGGAGGCTTCGTAATAGAGGTCGTGCCTGAGGCTGACGCTATCCAGGTGCTTAAGGACTGGAAAGACGTGTTCTTTGCGCTGCAGAAGACCGACCTGAGGCTATCAAGGCTGGATCTGGACAAGACCGGGGTCGACAAGGAATTCACAAAGATCCTTGATAAGGCCGCGGAGGCAAAACCGCTTGAAAAAGCCGAGCTCCTGAGGCTTATCTCCACGAACAACAAGAAGGAAATGAACCTGCTCTTTAAGGTCGCCAACTTCCTCCGGCAGAAGTACCTTAAGAACGCCTGCTGCGTCCACGGGATAATAGAGTTCTCGAACTTTTGCAAGAACGACTGCGTGTACTGCGGCATCAGGAAGAGCGCGGATATCCCCAGGTACAGGATGGATGATGACGAGATCCTTGAGGCCGTTGACGAAGCCGTTAGCAAGTACGGCTTTAAGGCGTTAGTGCTGCAGTCCGGCGAGGACCCGGCGTTCAGCATAGACAGGTTCGCCGACCTGATAGTTGAGATAAAGAAAAGACACCCCGTGCTGATATTCGTTTCCGTCGGGGAGATAGGAAGCTACGGATACAGGAAGCTTTACGATGCCGGAGCAAGAGGCTTGCTCATGCGTTTTGAAACTAGTAACGCGGAGACCTATCGCGTCATCCATTGCGGAGACAGTCTTGATGACAGGCTTGCGGATATAAAGGACGCCTATAAGACGGGTTTCCTTGTAGCCACCGGCGGATTGATCGGGCTTGAAGGCCAAACTCCGGAAGACCTTTTGAACGATATCCTTCTGACAAAGGAACTTAATGCCGAGATGTACAGCTTTGGCCCCGTTCTGCCGAATGGACCTGACACTGAAACCGTCTTAAGAGTGATCGCAGTTAGCAGGATAGTCGATCCTATGAACGCCAAGATCGTCGTGACTTCCGGTTTTGAGACGCTTGATCCTCAGGCGAGAGAACTCGGACTGATGGCGGGCGCCAATTCCATGATGCTGAATCTTACGCCGGTCAAATACAGAAAGATGTACTCTATTTATCCCGACAGGGCCCATCTGGAAGAAGAGATACCGAAGCAGATTGACGAAGCTATTTCCCTTCTGCAGAAACTCGGAAGAGCTCCCACTGATATCGGGGTAAGCTGAAAAGGCAAGGAAGGCCCATGAGGTCCCATAAAGTGATCGAGGGCTTAAGGCTTGGAAGGCAGAGAAGTGATTAAGGGCTCGATGCCATCATGCAGTCTACTGGCCTCCCTGCCCTTTGCCTTCAATTACTTCACGGGCCTTCAAGGGCCTTCTGTCTCATCATATTTTGACCGTTCATCTCTCCTCTTATTTTTATTACTCTTGTGCTATAATCTGGCTACTCAATGGCTGGAAAGTATTATTATATTAATGTAAGCAACTTCTCCAGGTTAATTGCAAAACTGCTTTTATCGTCAACCGTTATCGCCCCCATAAAGACCAAACAACGCGCTTACCTTGAAGTAGTGAACTCCGAGAACGCACCCGATATCGACCTGTTCGGCTTCAGGACGGTCGAGTCGTTCAAATCGATTTTCTTCAAGATAACAGAGAAAACCTCAAAATATTTCGGCGAGGATGAGCCGACCCATACGAAAAAATATACGCTTGTTGGCATACGCGGATGCGACTTTGAGGCGCTTGAGGTAACCGACCGCGTTTTTGGAGAGGGTGACTTCAAAGACCCGTTCTACATGGACAGCAGGAACAGCGATGTTCTGCTGATCGGCGCCGACTGCACAGACTGCGGCTCCACCTGCTTCTGCACTTTGGTAAAGGGACAGCCGTATCCCGTTAAGCTTTTTGATATCAACCTGATCCCGATCAAGGGAGGGTACCTCGCCGAGACCGGATCCGACAAGGGCGACGCTCTGATAAAGGACAATCCAGACCTGTTCACTCCCGCGGCAAATGCGCAGCTCGATGAAAAGGACAGGCTGAGGAAAAAAACGACAAAGCTGCTCGACGACGTGAACAGAAAATTCTTTTTGCGGCACGAAATATCGGATTCTCACAAAGCTAACATCTCCAATAAGATCTGGAAAAAGCTCACCAAGGATTGCGTCGAGTGCAGCGCCTGCAACTTTATCTGCCCTACGTGCACGTGCTTTCTTCTGCTTGACCAGAAAAAGGGCTCGTCGGACGAAAGATACAAGGTCTGGGACGCGTGCCTTAAGTCGGGATACCAGAGAGTGGCGGGCGGCGCGAATCCCAGGGGAGCGTTATACCAGAGGCTTCAGAACAGGTACCACTGCAAGTTCGATTATTCATTCGACAGGCTGGGAAGGTACACCTGCGTGGGATGCGGAAGGTGCATCGACGGCTGCGCGGGCAACATCGACATGAGAAAGATCCTTGTCGAGCTTGAAAGGCAGGCTCCTCTTACCGCGGAGCTGATGGAGTAATATGGCTGAAAATCCATACAGGCCGATAAAAGCGAAAATAGAAAAGGTCATTACCGAGACCTCGAACATAAAGACGTTCATCCTGCGCCCCGAAGAAAAGCTCGGCTTTGAGGCGGGACAGTTCATGCAGGTCACCGTTCCCGGAATGGGCGAATCTCCTTTCACTCCGTCATCCGACCCTAAGATCAAGGACACCATTGAATTCACGGTAATGAGGGCCGGCAGTGTGACCTCCGCTCTTCACGGCATGAAAGAGGGCGAGCACCTCGGCATAAGGGGTCCTTTCGGAAAGCCCTACCCTCTTAAGTCATATCACGGGAAGGACGTATACGTTATCGGCGGCGGGGTCGGCCTTGCGCCGCTTCGAGCCCTTCTATTGGCGCTCAAGCACGAACTGGACAACCTGAACAAGATCGAAGTAAGGTTCGGCGCGAGGACCCCGAGCGACATATCATACAAACAGCAGATCGAGGAGTGGAGAAAGTGGCCCAAGACCAACATAGTTATTTCGGTCGATTCGACAGAACCGGGATGGACGGGAAATGTGGGGCTCGTGACGACGATACTCAAGGACGGCGATATCAACGTAAAGAACGCGGTGGCCATTGTGTGCGGGCCGCCCATAATGATGAAATTCGTAAATACCAGGCTCTGCGACATGGGCTTGCCTCATAACTATATCTATCTTTCAATGGAAAAGAATATGAGCTGCGGCATAGGAAAGTGCTTCCACTGCAACCTTGGCAAGCACTTCTGCTGCAAGGACGGTCCCGTGTTCACGTGGGAAGAGGTAAAGGGGATACCCGATCCATGGTGAAATACAAACTAAAGCACGTAACATGCCTGTACTGTTCGATGGGATGCAGGGTCGCGTTCAGGGAAGTGGGCGACAACATAACCGCGATCGATTATGACGACTATGACCCCGTCAACAGGGGCTCTCTTTGCCCCAGAGGCCATTACAATATTGAGCTTATAAACCATCCGGGCAGGCTGACGGATGCCTGGCTGGGTAAAAAGAGGACCTCCATTACGGACGCGATCAAATACATAGACATCAAACTTAAGAAAGCGGACAAAGCATCGATCGGGATAATGGTCTCGTGCGGCTCATGCAATGAGGATGCCTACATGGCTTCTCAGTTCGCAAAGTCGCTTGGGACCGTCAACATCTCGCCTTCCGGTGAGGCATCCGACATCGACGCTGCCTCTGTTTACAGCTGGAGTAACCAGGTCCCAAGGATGGCTGACTTAAGAAAGATCGGTGAATTCGAGAACCTGATCATCGTCGGCGACATCCTGACAAGGTCGCCGGTGCTGTCGAAAAGGATTAACGAGGTCAAGTACGGCAAGAGGGGCAACAGGATAACGGTGATAGATCCTAACGTGACACATACGACCTGGTTCGCCACCACCCACCTGAGGAATAGGCCCGGGACCGAAGCCCTGTTGCTGGCGGGAATATACAAAATAATAGCGGGAGATGCCAGGCCGGAGCTGCGCGACCTTGACATGAAGACCGTTGAAGAAGGGACCGGCATAAAAGCATCCGTTATCGAGAGCATCGCCAAAGGTTTCGACGGTATTGAAAAGGGCTGCATCATTTTCGTGCCCGGACCGCACAAACAGAGGAACGACCTTATACAATATTTTATTGACGCGATAACCGTGGTATCGCTCGGCAAAAAGCACATCACCTTTTTCAGCTTTGCCAACACTCTCGGCGTGAGCAAAATGATAGACAGCGAGGTGCCAAGCCACATCGGATACGGGGACATGATAAGCAGAGTAAAGGAAGGGAAGATCGGTAACCTGTTGATCTTCGGTGATGAGTCGTACTCTCCTCCCGCAGGGCTCGATCTGGTGGTCCGAACGGGATTCTTCAAGGACGGGACAGAAGATCCCGATACGGTGCTGCTGCCTCTTGCTTCGCACATCGAGAGAAAAGGAACTATGAGCCTGGCGGGTTCAAGGTATGTGAGCATAATCCCGATAATCCACAACGTGGGCAGCAGGTCCAACTGGAAGCTTATCTCAAATCTAATGGGCGTCACAAAAGGTTTCGACAAGATCCTGGATGAGACCACCAACATAATGGTCAAGGAGACTGCCGGCCGTGATATCGATCCGCGGGCCAAGATCAACGAGGTGAAGAGCGTCTCCCCATCCGGAAGCGTTCCGTTGGACAACGTCACGCACTTTGGTGATAACAGGCACGTGAGCAACTTTTTCTGGTGGAGGGCCAACAATGCCGGGAGCGTCAAATGACCAACATCAATGACGTAAGGCTTGAAGGGACCATTCCCAGGGAGGATTTCTACGGGAAAAGGGTATACCTTAACCTGGACCTCTGCTGCGGGTGCCGAAGCTGCGCAGCGGCGTGCGCCTACGGGCATCACATCCAGTCCCTGCTGGGCCACAGCAAGATAAACACGGACCAGGCGGAGCAGCCACTCCACTGCCTGCACTGCGACCAGCCCGCGTGCGCGGCTGCCTGCCCGAACGAAGCGATGAAGAAAATGGATGACGGGGTCGTTCTGCGCAGCCATTTCAGGTGCGTGGGGTGCTCGTCATGCGCGGTCGCCTGCCCGTTCGGAGTTATACAGCCGGACCTGACAAAGCACATTGTGCCCAAGTGCGACCTGTGCATAGACCGCCTCGGGGAGGGCGAGATCCCCAGGTGCGTGGCCACCTGCACCTCCGGAGCGCTCTCGTTCGAGGAGATTGACGTTCAGATATCGGATGACAAAAAGAACATGGCATCGGTTAGGATATTGTCGAACATCATCGGAAGGAGGAGATAGCATGGGAACAGCTGAGGAACATCTGGATAACGCGTGTTCGTGCCTTAGGGAGGGAAAGTTCCGCGAGGCCATAAAGGAATATCAGGAGGCGATAGTAGCCGATCCGAACAATTCCATAGCGCACAAATCGCTTGCGGCCCTCTACTACCGCCAGACAATGCTCGATGAAGCGATAGAGGAGTACAAAAAAGCGGTGGAGTTGAACAAGAATTATTCCGACGCCCATTACGAGCTCGGCATAGCCCTGTACAGGCGCGGCAAAATGGAAGAGGCGATAAAATACTTCAAGGAGGCGCTAAGGATAAATCCCAACTTCCACATCGCGCGGTACTGGCTGGCGCTTACGTATTATTACATCGGCAAGCTCGCAGAATCCATAAAGGAGTTCAGGGCGACCATAGCGAGCGGCCCCAAGATCGCGATAGCGCACTACCATCTCGGGCTGGCCCTGGGCCGTGAGGAAAAATTCCACGAGGCCATCGAGGAATTCGAAAAGTTCGTGCACGAGGTCCCCGAGTCGGCCGCCGCATATTATTATCTCGGTCTTAATTATTATAAGGCGGGCGATTTTGAAAAGGCTCTCGCAAGCTATAGAAAGGCCGTGGAGATGGACCCCTCGGATGAGAGGGCAAAGGACAATCTGGCAAAGCTTGAGGAATTAAGGAGCAAGTTCTTTTAGATGAAGGATGTTTTTTATTTTCTGATAATACCCGGACTGCTGTACACGGCGGTAATAGGCCTGTTGAGCAGCTGGATAGACCGCAAGGTCACGGCGAGGATCCAGTACAGGCGCGGGCCGGTATGGTATCAGCCGTTCGCCGACATCATAAAGCTTTTGGGTAAAGAGGTGACCGTGCCGGAAGGCTCGAACGTCGCCGCTTTCATATCCGCGCCGTTCATCGGGTTCTCTGCGGCTCTGCTTCTGTCGGCCATGCTCTGGCTCTTCAATATTGACAACAACGCCACCTTTATCGGCGACCTTATCGTGGTGATATATCTTCTCGTGACCCCTTCCCTTTCGATGATGATCGGCGCGTCCGCGTCAAGGAACCCGTTCGGCGCTCTCGGCGCGAGCAGGGAGATGAAGCTGATGCTCGCGTATGAGCTTCCTTTCCTTATATCGATCGCGTCGGTAATCTCCAGGACCGGCTCCATAATGATGGGAGAAATAATCTCGTTCCAGGCCGGCCACGGGATGCTTATCGGGAGCGCATCCGGAACGATAGCGTTCATTGTTTGTCTTTTGGTCATACAGGCAAAGCTGGGGTTCGTGCCTTTTGACGTGGCCGAGGCGGACCAGGAAATAATGGGAGGCACCATGGTGGAATACAGCGGCGCGCTTCTCGCGCTTTTCAGGCTGATGAAGGCAATGCTCCTTTTCGCGCTCCCCATGCTCCTCATCACGCTCTTTTTGGGAGGCGGGGATTTTTCTTCGCAGGCGGGAGTGCTGTGGTTCATATTAAAATATGTGATCGTTCTTGTTCTGCTTATACTTATCAAGAACACCAACCCCAGATTAAGGATAGACCAGGCGGTCCGATTTTTCTGGGGGCCCGTCACCGCGCTTGCGGCGATCGGTCTTGTTCTTGCTTTGTTCAAGCTGTAAATAAAAATTATGGACATTTTTAAATGGGGATTAAAAAAGGCTCCCTGGGTTTACCACCTGGGAGCTTCGGCGTGCAACAACTGCGACATCGAGATAATCGATATGTTCACGCCGCGCCACGACGTGGAGAGGTTCGGCATTACGCTCGCGGGCTCGCCAAGGCATGCGGACATACTCATAGTCTCGGGAGTTGTGAACAGGCAGTCGTATGACAGGTTCCTGAGGACTTATGAGCAGGTACCAAAGCCCAAGCTTGTCGTGGCTGTTGGGGCCTGCGCGTGCACCGGCGACATGTTCCGCGACAGCTACAATGTTGTCAGGCCTGTTGATGAGATAATACCGGTGGATGTTTACGTACCGGGCTGTCCGCCAAAGCCGGAGGCGATAATATCCGGGATACTAAAGGCGCTGGAGAAGATAAAATAATGATACAGCTTGAGATGCTGAAAGAAAGATACGCAGATATTGCCGACATCCAGGAGAGATCGAGAAGGCGCGTCTTCATGATGGTGCCGGTGAAGGACTCCGTGCACGAGATCGTGTCGTACCTTTTCCGCGACCTGGGCGCCAGGTTCTCCACCATCACGTCGATAGAACAGAGGGGCCACTACGAACTTATGTACCACATGAACCTGGACAGTGAAGGCGTCACGGTGTCTGTGTGCGTGGAAGTAAAGAAGCCGGAACCGTCGATAAGGTCGGTCACCGACGCTATCGAAGGCGCCGAATGGGTGGAGCGGGAGATACACGAGATGTTCGGCATTGATTTTGAGGGGCATCCCCATCTCAAGAGGCTGCTGCTCCCCGATGACTGGCCTGATGGACAGTACCCCTACAGGAAGAAGAGCTTCGATTCCGAGCGCGAAGTAAAGGAGAAAGACTGATGTCGGGAAAAAGGACAATGGTGCCCATAGGGCCCTTCCATCCTCTGCTTGAGGAGCCCGAATATTTCAAGTTCTATGTGGAGGGCGAACGGATAGTCGACGCCGAGGTGCGCATCGGCTATAACCACAGAGGCGTCGAAAAGCTGTCCGAAGGCAAGACCTTCGACCAGGCAGGTCAGCTTGTGGAGCGCATATGCGGAATATGCTCTACCTCGCATCCATTCGCTTATACGGCCGCTGTTGAGAACATAAGTGGAATAGACGTGCCCGACCGCGCCAAGTTCATCAGGTCCATAATAGGAGAGCTTGAGAGGATACACTCCCACATGCTCTGGGTGGGTCTCGCGGGGCACTTTATCGGTTATAACACAGTGTTCATGTGGGCGTGGAAGTACAGGGAGCCGGTGCTTGATATTTTCGAGGCGATATCCGGCAACCGCAACCACTACAACATGTTCAAGGTGGGCGGGGTCAGGAGGGACATTAAAGAGGATGACATTCCGGGGCTGCTTAAGGCCATCGACGGAGTGGAGCAGTTCTGCTCAATGCTGACAAAAGCGGTGATGGACGATCCCGTTATACAGGCGCGCACAAAAGGCATCGGGATACTTACCAAGAAGGACGCGGTGAACATGTGCGTCGTCGGGCCGGTCGCGAGGGCATCGGGGGTGGAGATAGACGTGAGAAAGGACCAGCCTTACGCCGCGTACGACAGGATCACCTGGGACATAATGACCATGAAGGACGGCGATGTTTATTCAAAGACGGTGGTAAGGCTAAAGGAAGCGCAGGAGTCGGTAAGGATAATAAGGGGATGCCTTAAGGGCATGCCGAAAGGGCCCATTGACGCGGGGGTCAGGGATGTGGGCATCGGTGATGGGATAGGTTATCATGAAGCTCCGAGGGGCGAGTGCATACATTTTGTCAGGTCCAACGGCGACAATTATCCGGAGCGCCACAAGATAAGGGCCCCTTCGTTCATGAACGTGGCGTCGTTCAAGAAGACCGTCATCGGGCAGATGCTCTCTGACGCTGCTCTTATCACGGCGGCTGTGGACCCGTGCTACTGCTGCACGGAGAGGATGTCGGTGGTGGATAGGGACACGGGCAGCATCATCTATACCGGCGAAGATCTTATAAGGCTTTGCCAGAAAAGAACGGAAGAGATCAAGAAATGAACATACTATTCGTTTACGGAGTGATATTCGCGCCGATCATGATCGGGCTGATCGCCTTTTTCTCAAGGAAGCTTGCTCCGTGGCTTTCGCTCGCGGCGACCCTGGCGACCGCGGTCATTGCCGCGATGATCCTGTCCGCAGGCGAACTCACACATCCCTTTCTTAACTTGCGGGCATATCTGCTCTCATCGGGCATATTCTTTGCGGCTTCAGTGTTCGCGCTGCTGATAAACATATACTCGATAAAGTTCATGTCAGGCAAGCAGAATCTGCCGCAGTTCTATGCATATTTTCTGATCACACTGGGTTCATGCGCAGGCGCGCTCTTCGCCAGCGACTACCTGACACTACTGCTTTTCTGGGGAATGCTCGCTGCATCGCTTTATATGCTCGTTGGCCTCTCCGGTCCCAAGGCGGCATCGGCGGCGAAGAAGACCCTTCTTATCGTCGGCGGCTCTGACGCTCTCATGGTTCTGGCTGTGGCGATAATATGGGCGCTTACAAAGAACCTCCAGATCGGATACGTTAAATTAGCGATTCTCTCCCCTGTTTCCGCACTGGCTTTTCTCTGTTTCCTTGCCGGCTCTCTAGCAAAGTCGGGCGCGATGCCGCTTCACAGCTGGATCCCCGCTTGCGCGGATGTGGCCGAGGTACCCGTCATGGCATACCTGCCGGCATCGCTGGACAAGCTGATCGGGATATACCTGCTGTTCCGTCTGAACACGGACATATTCTTTGTGTCCCCGAACTCTGCCATGTCCATCCTGCTGCTCACTATCGGATCGGTCACGATAATTGCAGCGGTGATGGGAGCTCTGGTCCAGCACGACCTGAAAAAACTCCTCTCATATCACGCCGTTTCACAGGTGGGCTACATGGTACTGGGCATAGGGACCGCTCTGCCAGTTGGGATAGCGGGCGGGCTTTTCCACATGATCAACAACACGATATACAAATCGTGCCTCTTTCTCGCGGGAGGCTCTGTGGAGAAACAGACAGGGAAGACCGACCTTGGATATCTTGGGGGGCTTGGGTCGCTCATGCCCATGACATTTGCTTCGGCCGCGATCGCCGCTCTTTCAATTTCGGGCGTGCCTCCGTTCAACGGTTTCGTGTCAAAGTGGATGATATACCAGGGAGTTATAGGTCTTGCGGGCACGAGCAGGCTTTGGGTCATATGGCTCTGCGCCGCCATGTTCGGGAGCGCTCTGACCCTGGCAAGTTTTGTAAAGGTGATCCACGCGATATTCCTGGGCCAGCGTTCATCAAGGGTCGAGACGAGCGAGGTGCACCCCTCCATGTGGGTGCCTACGATCATTCTGGCCGCTGTCTGCGTAATATTCGGGATATTCGCGTATTCCCTGCCCCTTAAGTATTTCATACTTCCGCTTGTTCCCGGAGTTATGTTCTCGGGGTCCTGGACGCCGGTGGCGGCAACGGGTTTTCTTCTGCTCGGGCTGCTCGCGGGCCTTGTGTTCTACTGGCTGGGCAACACTAAAAAGGTGACGTTCAAGCCCGTCTATATCGGCGGAGAAGATCTGCCGGAAACGACGATAAAGATATCGCCGAACGAATTCTACAACTCGATCATCGACTTCGGCATGCTCAAAAGGATATACAAGGCGGCGGAGAAAAAGTATTTTGACATATATGACATGTTCAAGGTGGTCCTGTTCCTGCTCAACAGGCTGTTCTCATGGCTCCACAACGGTCTAGTTAACACCTATATCACGTGGATGCTTGTCGGCGCGGCAATATTGTTCTTGTTTTTGAGGTGACCATGGAAATATCAATCGGATTATTTTTCGCTATAGCCGCTTCAATTGCGGCATTCGAATCGGGCTCAATGACGGCGTCGCTGCTCGCATTTTCCGCCGCCGGGCTGGGCATATCTATCACGTTCCTGCTCCTGGGCTCGCCATATGCCGCCATTCTTCTTTTGGTCGTTGAAACGGTCGTGCTGGCCGCCCTTATAATGGCAACGAGCAGGGATGCCTCTACAGAACGCTACAGCACAAGCGAGATGATGTCATCGGTGATATCGTACCTGTTCATCGCCGGCTCTCTTGTGCTCTCATATTTCGCCCTCAGGGCTATATCCCCATTCGGACTCAACGTCCAGAAGATGGGGCTTGATCTCAGGGAATTTGACGGATCGATATCTATCGTAGTGCTGATCGCCGCCGCAGCCGGCGCGCTCGCCGTGCTGCGAAAGACGGGGAGAAAATGAACATAATCAAGAAACATTCGCTGCTGCTCTGCACCGCCCTGGGCGTGATCATATCGCCGTTCGAAGGCGTGGCGGGCGGAGCCATTATCGCAGTCTCTTTATTCCTTGCGGATAAGGGCGTTGATCTTAGCGTCGAGCTTACGTTGTGGATCCTGTGCGCATCCTCCGCGATGCTTTTTCTCGCGGTCTTTGCCGGTCTGGGCTCATTACTTATCTCGATCATGATCGCATCCGCCACGTTCGGCGCAGTATACACGGTCTTGAAGGTAATGAAGGAATTCGGAAAAGAGGAGGGCAAATGACGGAATATCTGATCTCAGTGATGCTGTTCCTGATCGGACTTTATGCCGTATCGGTAAAGAAGCATCTCATTAAAAAGATCATGGGTCTCGTGATAATGGAATACTCCGCCTGCGTTCTTATCGCGCTGTTCGCGAGCAGGAATGATGTTGTCCAGGTCAATGTGCAGTACATTATATCCGCCGTTCTCGTATCGGGCATAGGCGGAACGCTAATGCTCGCGGCGGTGGCTGTACGGCTTTATCAGCGCCACGGCACTTTTGACACGGGAAAGATAAGGAGCTTACGAGGATGAACCTGATATTACTTATGTTCATTCTGCTGCCCGTCGCGGCGGCAATACTTTCGCTTATTGCGGGAAGCGTGTACAAAAAGCTTCCTGATATTCTATCCATCTCATCTATCGCCGTACTGGCGCTGTCGGCCGCTTATCTTTATCTGTCAAGGCCGGTCGGAAGCGTCCTTTTATTCAATTTGGGCGGGGTCCCCTCGCCCATCGGGATCAATCTCGTGCTGGACGGCCTTAGCCACATGATGCTGCTGCTGATAAACGGGATCTCGTTCATAGTGCTGGTGTATTCCGCTTCTTACATGGAGAGGTATACCGCAAAGGATAAGTTCCACTCTCTGGTGATGCTGATGATCACGGGAATGAACGGCGCGGTGCTGTCCGGCGATCTGATAAGTTTATTCCTCTTTCTTGAGCTTGCATCGGTAGCGTCCGCCGCTCTCGTGGCGTTCGGCACCGAGGCGGATGAAACTGAGGCCTCATTCAAGTATCTTATTCTGGGAGGGGTGGCCTCCATGTTCATCCTTCTGGCGATAGCGATGATATTCGGCATCACGGGGTCGCTGAGCCTTGCGGTGGCGAACAACATTCCCGCGAGCGTTCCGCTGGCAAAGATCTTCATATTGATCCTGTTGATGGCCGGCTTCGGCACAAAAGCCGCGGTAGCTCCCTTCCACGCGTGGCTTCCAGACGCTCATCCTTCAGCGCCCGCTCCCGTTTCGGCCATGCTTTCCGGCGTTCTTGTAAAGGCTCTGGGCGTTTACGCGCTCACCAGGATACTTTATAACGTGATCGGCATGTCGTATCCCATCTCCATGGCGCTCATGGTGCTGGGCGCACTTTCGATAATCACGGGATCTTTCCTCGCTCCGGGTCAGTGGGACATGAAGAGGATGATGGCCTGCTCGACCGTATCCCAGATAGGCTACATCGTCCTTGGGGTGGGGCTTGCCACGCCGATGGGAGTCATGGGCGGGCTGCTCCATCTGTTCAACCATTCAATAACAAAGTCACTCCTGTTCCTTACCGCCGGCTCGGTGGAGTACGCCACCGGGGAGAGGGACATGAGAAAGCTCGGAGGGCTGCGCGATGCAATGCCTTTTACCGCGAATTCTTCGCTTGTCGGGTCGCTTGCCGTTTCCGGAGTCCCGCCGTTCGGCAGCTTCTGGAGCAAGCTTTTCATAGTAATAGCGTGCGTACAGGCGGGACAGTTGTGGTTCGCCGCTATCGCCGTTATCGGAAGCATCATCACGCTTTCATATTTCGCCAGGCTTCAAAAGCTCTCGTTCTTCAACAAGCCGGCCGGTGATGTTTCGGGCGTGAGGGAGGTGCCGCTTGCAATGATCGTCTCCATGGTTACGCTCGCGCTCCTTTGCCTGCTTTCCGGCATGTTCTTTACTCACGTGATAACCGACGTTATAAATCCTGCCGTTGTCACAATAGCGAGGGGACTCATGTACTCAAGGTCTACGGGGGTGTTCTGATGATGGACTATCTTATGATCGCCGGTCTTCTGTTCTGCTTCGCGGCCCTTATCAGGATATTGATGGGACACACCGCCGAAGAAAAGTTGACCGCCTTCCGCCTTCTTGGGACAGCGGCCGCTGTTGTAGCGCTGCTTTATTCCATATCGACCATGAAGATGCTTCCTCTGCTGGTGGGTCTTGCCTGGCTTGCCCAGGTCTACATCACGGCGGAGATGATAAGGAGGATGGGCGAATGAGGCTCCCTCTTCCAAAGATAAGAGAGCTTGCGGAGGCGATAAAAGCGCTGATAGTAGGCCCCTCCACAAATGATTTCCCGTTCAAGCCTGTGGCCGTACCCGACGGATTCAGGGGAAAGCCGCAGTTCTATGAAAAGGACTGCGTGGGCTGCCGCGCCTGCGCAGAGGTCTGCCCGGCAAGGGCAATAGAGGTGGTCGACGACAAGATGAAAAAACTGAGGACCCTGACGCATCATCAGGACATCTGCATATACTGCCAGCTTTGCCAGAAGGCGTGCATCACAGAAAAAGGCATAATGCTCACAAAGGAATACGACCTGGCGACCTATGACAGGACGACCTCTATCACCCAGTCGAAGAAAGAGCTCATTTTATGCGAGAACTGCGGCGAGGTGGTGGCTCCACGCGAACACATAGTGTTCCTTGCGAAAAAGGTGGGACACATAATGTACGCCAACCCCACACTTCTTCTGGCCAGGCACGATGAGCTCAAGCTCCTTGAAAAAGAAACCGCCATCGATACGCCCCACAAGAGAGGCGGCCACCTAAAGATGCTCTGCCCCAACTGCAGGCGAGAGGTAATTCTCACCGAACAGTGGTAAAATAGTGCCTTCCGGAGGTTAACAATGCACGAAAT
>Ga0315295_10001305_pt1 | contig 21337 bp, 9 predicted proteins | sample YL17G14_0_MG_FD_204453 | JGI IMG/M metagenome (GOLD analysis project Ga0315295, IMG submission 204453) | Sediment microbial communities from Yellowstone Lake, YNP, Wyoming, USA - YL17G14_0 | ecosystem: Environmental > Aquatic > Freshwater > Lake > Sediment | place: USA: Wyoming | collected...
TTGGGCCTGCGCCATCACGCAATTGTAGTTGCCCAATTTATTGGGCAACTATGCCATATACCATGAAGATTTGCTGATTTTTTGCCTGATAAATCAGGCAACTACATCGGTATAATTGTAGTTGCCTAATTTATTGGGCAACTATGCCATATACCATGAAGATTTGCTGATTTTTTGCCTGATAAATCAGGCAACTACATTGTTGTTAATCGATAAATATACTGTAAAAAATGAATTATTTTAACTTTTGTAAAACATGTATCGGCAGCGCGCCTCATAAGAATAAAGACGGCATATTAAAAGAAATTCTGAATAAATTTAGAGAAATACCGTTTTGGCCGCAATTGCCAAAAAGAAATTTTCTAGAAAACATGTATGTCCAGTTTGCGGAGAATCTGCCCGGTTGTGTAATAGACGAGAAATCATGCAAAATTTATATTGACCGAGAAAAGGACTTTTCCGAAGCGCTGGAAAAGGCCTTCCAGAAATATATCGACGGCGATTTAGATTTTTTTTCCATAAGCAAAGAATACGCCGAAGGATTTTACGGATTATTGGATAAAAAAAATGAAATATCAAATAATCGGGAATTAAAATGTTTGAAAGGCCATGTCACGGGACCCATAAGTTTCGGTCTTACAATAAAGGATAACACGGGGAAGTCCATTCTTTATTTTAAGGAATTTGAGGAACTTCTGCCGAAATTCTTATCCATGAAGGCAAGATGGCAGATAAAGAAGTTAAAGGCGCTATGCGATGATGTCATTATTTTTATAGATGAGCCGTATCTCACTTCGATAGGCTCAAGTTTCGTTAATATCGATAAAGACAAAACATTATCGGCAATAAGGGAGGTATCTTCATCGATAAAGGATGAAGGCGCGCTTTCGGGCCTGCACTGCTGCGGCAATACCGAATGGGATTTTGTATTAAATAGCGGTATAGATATTATAAGTTTTGACGCTTATAATTTTACAAAGGAATTTCTTCTCTATCATGAGGCAATCGGCAAGTTTTTAAATCGAGGCGGCGTGATTGCATGGGGCATAGTTCCTACATCATCGGAAGATTTGAAAAAAGCCAATACAAATGCGCTTATCAAAAAAGTTACCGATGCCATAAAACAACTTGATGCCAAGGGGATGGATAAAAAAGAAATTATCCGTTCGTCCATAGTTACGCCGAGTTGCGGCTGCGGCTCGTTAACAGAAGAAGAATGCGGTAAGATATTTCAGATGCTGGAAGAAGTTGCGCATACCTTGAGGACAAAGTACAGAACTTGACTGCCGTAAAAATTCTTTTACCACACCCTATAAAAAAATCAATATTAGCGTGCGGAGCGGATACAAAGGGCACATTTGCGCTTGCCAAAGGTAAGCACGCCTATATTTTTCAAGGATACGGAGATTTATCAAATGTTGATAATTTTAAAAAATATAATGCCGCTATCAAAAAGAATATAAAGAATTTTAAAATAGCCCCTGAAGTAATAGCGTGCGATTTGCATCCTAACTATATTTCTACAAATTTTGCAGCCCAATGTAGTTGCCCAATTTATTGGGCAAAGCCTAAAGCCTCCGCCTTCGCTAAAGCTTCGGCGGGCAGGCAAAGCCCAAAGCTCAAAACTATCCAGCATCACAGGGCGCATATTGCAAGTGCTATAGCAGAGAATAGCATAAGAGGCGAGGTAATAGGTGTTGCCTTCGATGGCACCGGTTACGGCGAAGACGGCAATATATGGGGCGGAGAATTTTTTATAGGCGGTTTGAAAAGCCTTAAGAGATTTGCGTATTTTGATTATGTAAAATTACCCGGAGGGGAATCCTCAATAAAAAACCCCTGGCAGACAGCTGTTTCATACTTGCACAAAACATTCGGCCGCAGAATCTATGATTTAGATTTGCCGTTATTCAAAAAAATAAAAAAAGAGAATATCGATATTGTAATAAAAATGATTGAAAACAATTTTAACTGTCCGAAGGCATCCAGCGTAGGACGTTTTTTTGACGCGGTATCAAGCCTTCTCGGGCTAGTCTATGAAAAATGCGGCGAGGCAGAAGGCCCGATGAAACTCGAGAAAATAGCGCAGGATAAGACAAGAGATTATTATAATTTCAAAATAAAAAAGGATGAAAACTATGTTATTATTACGGATGATATTATTAAGGGAATCATAAAAGACATACGGGATAAAAGGGCGAATTCTTATATTTCGACAAAATTTCACAATACGATTGCTGCGATTATATTAAAAATAAGCAAACTTCATTCTGATAGGATTAAAACAGTTGTGTTGTCAGGCGGCGTATTTTTAAATAAGGTTTTAACGAATAAAGCGAAAATGTTGCTTGAAAGGAATGGATTTAATGTTTATACGCAAAGCGATAGAACAACAACGGATGCAGGGATTCCGTTAGGACAGGTCGCATTGGCAATAGACATATAGATTTTTAAATTAAAAATCAAAGAGCAAAAATCAAAAAAACATATTAAATATTCAAAAATATTTTTTATTTTTGATTTGCCCGCCTGCCGGCAGGCAGGTGTTTTTGGTTTTTTCCGCCTTTGCATAATATGCTTCGGCGGATCCGCCATGAGTTGCGTTTCTGTGTTGTATAGGCGGATATTTTTAATTTTTGGTTTTTAACAGAGCTTTTGATATCGGAGATAATATGTGTTTAGCCATCCCAATGCGGGTTATAAAAAAAGATAAGGATAAGGCAGTAGTTGAATCCGGCGGACTGAGGCGGGATATCAATATATCTTTTTTAAAGCGTGTGAAAATCGGTGATTATGTAATAGTGCATGCGGGGTTTGCTATAGAGAAATTGAATGAAAAAAGGGCGAGAGAGACTCTCGAACTATTAGAACAAATAAAATTGTAGTTTAGTAGCTGGGGGCTCGTAGCTAGGGGCTAGGGATATGAGATATATAGAGGAATTCAGAAATAAAGATATTTTGAAGAAACTAGCTTCGGAGATAGCAAGGGTTTCGGATAAATCTAAAACTTATAATTTCATGGAAGTATGCGGGACGCATACCATGAGCATATTCAAATTCGGCCTTAAAGAGTTGCTTCCTCCGAATATTCGGTTAATATCAGGGCCGGGATGTCCCGTATGCGTTACTCCGGTTGAATCTATCGATAAGGTGTTATCGTACAGTCAGTTAAAAGATTCGATTATCGCGACTTTTGGCGATATGATTAGGGTGCCGGGTTCAAAAGAAAGCCTTGATGATTTAAGTGCTAAAGGCGCAAATGTTAAGATTATTTATTCCCCTGAAGAGGCTTTAGGGATTGCAGAATCCAATCCCGAGAAAAAAGTTATTTTAATAGGTATAGGTTTTGAGACGACAGCGCCTTTATTTGCAAGCGCTATATTAAAAGCAAAGAAAAAGAAAATTGATAATTTTTCTGTTTTATCTTTACATAAAACCTTGCCGGAAGCATTGCAAGCGCTTCTTATAGACGAGGAAATTAAAGTAGACGGCTTCATGCTGCCGGGTCATGTAAGCGCTATTATAGGGTCAAAACCTTATAAATTTATACCTAAAATTTTCGGCGTAAGGTGCGTCATTTGCGGATTCGAGCCTTTAGACATTATAGAGGGTGTCCTTAATTTAATAGAACAAAAAGCGCCTAGAGTCGAAATTCAATATAAACGTGTCGTAAGAGAAGAAGGTAATAGGTTTGCGCGTGATATAATGTATAAAGTTTTTGAGAAATGCGATTCCAATTGGCGCGGCCTCGGAACAATAAAAAACAGCGGACTAAGGATAAGAAAGGAGTTTAAGCAGTTCGATGCCGAGAGAAATTTTAAACCCAGAACCGAGAACCTAGAACCGATAACCGAATCGTCAAAATTGCCTGGCAAATGTCTCTGCGGCGACGTCTTAAAGGGCAAGAAAGAGCCGACGGATTGTGTGTTATTCGGAAAGGCCTGCACACCAGTAAAGCCGATAGGCGCGTGCATGGTCTCGTCAGAAGGAACGTGCGCAGCATGGTACAAGTATATAAGGACAATGTAGTTGCCCAATTTATTGGGCAAAAAAGGCGTTTGGCTCCATAAATGGAGCAACTACATTAAGAAAATCGCGTTATGAATAAAAAAATTACCTTAGCACATGGTAGCGGCGGGAAATTAAGTCATGAGCTTATCTGTAATTTTACGAAAATCATTGGTAATAAAATCCTCAATGAACTGGATGATTCTGCCGTTTTTACGATTGGGCAGAATAAAGTTGCTTTTACAACGGATTCATATGTTGTAAATCCTATTTTTTTCCCGGGGGGCGATATAGGAAAACTCGCCGTGTGTGGTACTGTTAACGATCTTGCAGTTTGCGGGGCTAAGCCGTTATTTATTTCGTCCTCACTGATTATAGAAGAGGGATTAGAAAAAGAAATATTGGATAAAATACTGTTATCTATGAATAAATGCGCAAAAGAGGCGAATGTCAGAATTGTTACCGGAGATACGAAGGTAGTGGAGAAGGATTCGTGCGATAAAATATTTATAACAACAAGCGGAATCGGAATAATCAATAGAAATAAAAATCTTTCTAGAAAGAATATAAAACCCGGCGATAAAATTTTAATCAACGGTGCAATAGGGGATCACGGATTCAGTGTGATAAACGCAAGGGAGAAGTTTGGTTTTAAAGCCGGCTTTATTAGCGATGTCGCGCCTTTAAATGATTTAATAGAAAAGATATTGACAAAAGATTTAAAGTTTATGAGAGACCCGACCAGGGGTGGAATCGCGACTACTTTGAATGAATTCGTTGAAAACGCGAATTTCGGAATAGAGATAGAAGAAGAAAGGATTCCAATAAAAAAAGAGGTTATTGCGATGAGCGAGATTTTAGGGATAGACCCTTTATATATGGGGAATGAGGGAAAGGTGGTTGCCGTAGTCAGCGCAAAAAGCTCAAAAGAAGTGTTGAAAAGAATGAAATCGCATCGACTTGGGAGAAAAGCAGCCATTATAGGAACTGTGACTAAGGAAAATAAGGGTAAGGTTGTTTTGCGGACAAAAGTAGGGACTCGGAGATTCGTAGATATGCTGACAGGTGAACAGCTGCCGAGGATATGCTGATTTTTTGCCTGATAACCCCTTCGGGGCACAAGTAAATCAGGCAACTACATCGGTATAATTGTAGTTGCCCAATTTATTGGGCCAGTAACATCGCATGATTGTAGTTGCCCAATTTATTGGGCAAATATGCCAGATACCATGAAGTATATTAGTCGTTTTTATAGGAATTGGGTGGAGAATGAGTTAGTTAGCTTCGAAGTAAAAGTCGAGGAGACTGACCTTTTCATACTTGCAGAGATTGATCTCACAAAAGAGACAGAAAAATTAATTATAGAATATAGAATTTATATCACCGAATATATCAAGGAACGTCCCGACTTCAAAACATCTCTCATACCCATAAAATACGATGAAGAAGCGCCTGACATTGTAAGAAGTATGTTGAGGGCTTCAGAAAAGGCCAATGTCGGGCCGATGGCGGCTGTTGCGGGCGCTATAGCCGAATTTATCGGTTATGAATTATTAAATTTTACTGAAGAGATTATAATAGAGAACGGCGGAGATATTTTCATAAAGTCCTTAGAAGACAGGAATTTTGCCATATTTGCGGGGAATTCGCCTTTAAGCGGTAAAATAAATATAAAAATTAAGTCTATAGATACGCCTTTAGGCGTATGCACGTCGAGCGGCACTGTCAGCCACAGCTTAAGTTTCGGCAAAGCGGATGCAGTTACGATTTTAGCAAAAGACGCTTCATTGGCCGATGCCGCCGCTACAAGGGTGTGTAATGAGGTCAAGTCAAAAGACGACATTGAAAAAGCGCTTAATTTATCAAAAACTATTGAAGGCGTTATGGGTTGTGTTATAATATTCGGTGATAGGATTGGTAGTGTTGGAAGTATAGAGTTGCTATAACGTTAATAACCAAGATACAAGAGACAAGATACAGACAATAATCAATTTATGAAATTCGAATAACCAAACACACGGTTTGGATATTTGAATATTAGAATTTCGAATTTGTTTGTATCTTGGTCATTGGTTATTATATCTGTTTTAGAGGTAATACAAATGGTTTTGAAAAAGAAGATAGTCCTAAAGTTTCCGCCGAAGCTGGTTGACCAGCCGATTGTATATAAACTTGTCAAGGATTATGACCTTGTCTTTAATATACTTAGAGCCAGGGTTACACCTCAGGAAGAAGGCGAGCTTGTTCTAGAGCTTCAGGGAGAGAAACAGAAGTATGCTGACGGCATAAAATATCTGCAGGAATTAGGCGTTAAAATTCAGCCGTTAAGCCAGGATATAACAAGAGATGACGAGCGCTGCACTCATTGCGGCGCCTGTATTACTATTTGCCCTACAGCTTCATTATACCTTGATAAAGCTACCATGATGGTTTTGTTTGACCCAGAGAAATGCATTGCCTGCGAACTCTGCATTAAAGGCTGCCCGCCCCGCGCGATGAAACTCAAACTTTAAATAGGGACAGCTACCTATTTTTTAGAACAGAAAAACTATAAAAAAATAGGTAGCTGTCCCTATTTTAACTTCATAACTTGTTTATTTACAATGAGTTATAACATGAAGGACCGTCCCCATAATATATAAAAATAAGAGATTAAGATATAAAAAAGTAAGATAGACTGATTTGATATTTGATATAAATTAATGTATACTTGTATTAAGGCTCGAATATCATACATCAATAGAAAGAGGTGTATTTTTTTATAGATACATATTAAATGATTTAAAAAAGTAGAAACGTTTATAGGAAGGTTATTAGATATGATAGAGGCTCGATCTAAAAACCAACAATTTCCGTTTAGGAAAGAAGGACCATTTAAGGTAATAGTTTGTCTTATTACTCTATGGTCTTTTTTATTTACAATAGTCCCACCTGATATTGTTCATGCTCTTGCGAAAAGCGATAGCATCGAACAAAATGTTTTAAAAACTAATAGAAAATATTCAACTTCAAATAAAGAACTGAATGTAGAAACATTTGCCTTGCCTGAGTACTTAGGGAAGATAAGTGATTCTTGGGCAGCTTCGTTACGAGGGATGAAGGACGATAGACGAAGGACGATAGTGCAAATCCAGGATGCCCACTGTAATTATGATTGTCAGCATAAAATTGCGGAAATAATTGATTATCTTAATAGGGAATATGGAGTTAATAACGTCAACCTGGAAGGCGGGAAGGACGACTATGATTTATCCGTATTTACCGGTATTCCAGAAAAAGATATAAGGGAAAAAGTCGCTGATTATTTCGTAAAAGAAGGCATCGTAAACGGCGCAGAGTATTTTGCTGTAAATAACCCTGAAAAAGTAACATTATGGGGCATAGAGGATGTAAATCTGTATCTGGAGAATCTCAATGTATATAGGGATACATTAAAACATAAAGACGACATAGATAGGCATTTAAGGGCACTTAGCCATATTTTAAGCAATCTGAAAAGGCATGTATATACTGAAGAATTATTGGAATTTGACAGAAAATACTCACAATATAAAGCTGAAAACATAGAGTTTAAAGATTATCTTGCCTATATCCTAAATAAAGCCGAAGAGAAAGCCATAGATACGACATCATCCGCAAATATAAATTTACTTAAAAAATCATTAGAACAGGAAAGCAATATAGACTTCAGAAAAGCCGATACGGAGAGATACGAGCTAATCGGAAGGTTAGAAAATATACTCTCCCGCAACGAACTTGAGGAATTAGTGCTAAAAATAGCTCAATTTAAAAAGGAAGAACTCTCCCAAAAGGACTTTTACATATATCTTAGCCAAAAAGCCAAATCAATAGATCTTGACATAAATATGTTCCCAAACTTAAGCAAATATATTGCTTATACCTCAATATATGGTGCCATGGAGAAATCCAAGGTAATGGATGAGCTGTCTTTGTTAGAGAGCAGAATAAAGATAAGCATAATAAAGAATGATACTCAAAAAACACTGGATTTATTATCGAAAAACCTATATCTCACCAAAAATCTTTTTGACGCAAAGCTTACAAGAGAGGATTACGAGTACTATAAAGTCCAGAGCGATTCCTTCAGAGTAAGAGACTACGTAAAATTCATAGAAGAGCAAGCCCCCTTATACAATATCACGGCAAGGCCAGATAATGATATTGCCGAATTAGATGAATACCGCAGCAAAATGGCGAGATTTTACGAGTGCTCGTTTAAGAGGGATAAGGCATTTCTGGGGAATATGAAGTTTACGATGGACGATGGACGATGGACGATGGACGATAAGGGAGTCGCTATACTAATAACTGGCGGATTTCACACCGAAAACCTACACGAGCTGTTCAAAAAGAACGGCATATCCTATGTCTCAATCATGCCGAATTTTAAGAACGGAAATGGGTACGAGTGCCCGTATTATAGGTTATTGGCAGGTAAAAAAAGTCCTATAGAGGAAAAGATAAGCACCATAGTAAATTCCACGCTTGCATATTATGGCATGTTGAACCATATAAGTAAGATTGCAGATAATGACGGAGATATTACAAAGCACCTGATGGTTCAGTGGCAAGCCGCAGCGCTTAGAGGAAAGATTTTCGTAATCGTAGACCGTAACGGCGGAAAACACGGTTTTACGCCAAATGGCGAAACAACAGACGCATGGAAAGATAAAGACATAGTTGTAGCAAACATTCCAGAAATGTTGAAAGAATCCGCAGAAATCGGAGGACATCTTTCATCCTCGCCTACCGTCCCCGCGCTGGAACACAAAGGAACAATAAAACAACGATTCGTTCCGCCGAGCGGGCAGGTGATTGCAAGGGCTCTCCCGCCAAAATTATGGTTCTTGTTTAAGCTTAAGATAATACAGGAACACTTATGGATAGCATTTTATAGACCATTGCTTAATGCCGCGTTATGGCTCGGTAGCGACGCGCTAATTACATTTTTTGCAAAACGAATTGCTTCAGCACAAAGAGATGACGATTGGCACCAACGGCAAATAGCAATTTTAAAAGATATTATTGAAAAGCATAGTAAAGTCAAAGAGGTTAGCACTATTTATTATCCGGCAATTGGCCCCGACCCCGAATTGGCTGTCAAAATAACCGATGCAAAGACGATAATAGGCGTTGACCCATTAGATTATGGAAACTTTGAAAATAATAAAGATAACATAAAGAGACACTACATTGAGGCGATATTGGCCTGCGGGGTACTTGGTGGCAAGGTAGACTGCTTAGAAGAGGTGGCAGTGAATGATGGTGGAAAAGAGTGCGTAAAATTTACATTTACCTTCAGGCAAAGAAAAGCGCATGGTGTTGTTAAAAGAAGGCTAGTTTTATATGTGACGGGTGCTGGAGAGCATGTGCCGGATGAACTGCGGAGGGATGGATATGATTTACATATCGAAAAAGGCGCACCATATGGCGCTGATTTATGGATACGCAACACCCTTCCATTCTTAAATGACGGAGGGCTGGTTTTTGTAAATGATGATTTGAACAAAGAGAAAAGCGAATTTGCCAACCTGTCCAAGATTTCATTGGATCAACCTTTGCCTGCGGGAATAAGAGGCATATGGAGAAAGGAAAAAGCCCCCGCCCCCGCGCCGGCCCTTCGACGCGTCCTTGCCGATTATCCGGATATGCTTAAAGAAAAGATTGTGGAAGGCCTCAGCGCTCAGGAAAGGAGATTGATCATTGCGATAGTGTGGATGCTCCGTGGCGGCAATTATGTTAACGCTCGAGCCGCTTTAATAAACGAAGAAGAGCCACCGCCGATCTCTCCTGATATCGCCGCCGAATATATAAAAGCGCTAGACGAAAATCAGATCGAGGAAGAAGTAAATTGGCTAAGGCGTCTTCTCTCACACGGTAAGTACGATAGCATAGTTCAAGCATATCTTAACAAAGAGGACGAGAATTCTCCTTTGAATATGTTGGAAGTAAGAGAAGAGACGATTAGAGAAATTGCTCGAAGATATGAAGAACGCTCAGAAGGGAGGGGTTCGCCGTTCGACGTTATGAGCGATGACACCATTATTAGATACAACCTCCATATGCTTGATTCGCCCGCATTTTCTGCGGTACTGTATGCGGAATCAATCGGAGGCAATGCCGGAGCAGGTCACGCCGCCGTGAACGGCGTTATGGATAGGAACGGCGCAATAGTGGCCTTCGGCAACATTCAGAATCTACGGAGCTTGCCGCATATAAGAGAGAAAATGGGGCGCGATGTCGATGATTGTTTAAGCAAAGGAATATTATTCGAATTCATAATTAGAGTAAAAATTCTTGAAAATGCAGAAAAAGGTCCCGATTACGAGGTATTTATCGATCGCCGTAACTTTTATGGGCATTTAACTTCTGATCGGGCAGCAAGAAATTTACAAATAGCGGTGAAGCAAACGAGCGATACCGGGGAAAAACAAGCCGCCATGCCGAAAAAGATGACGATCTCTCAAGCGTTGGGCGCGGGTTGCGAGAGAACAGATTCGGAACTGATACCTTTAACCGGCGACATCTGGATAAAAGCCGGCAAGTATCAATATAGGATTTGGCACGAGGGAGGCAAGATATATTTCCGGCGTCATTATATGGATGACACTATCGCTGGCAAAAAGAACCATATCCTCCAGCCCAAGGCCGATTTTGTTGCAGGCAAAAATCCATCTGGTGAGGACGAGTATCAATATCGCATGAAGGACGACGACCTCGCAGACAGGCATTTCTCTTTATATGTATCCCGAATAGGGGAAGATTATTTCATGAAGGTGAAAAACCTGGACGCTAATCACACAACTACCGTTAAATGGCAAATCACGCCGGCGGCGGGCAAAGAAAAAATAGGCCAGCGCCCATTAGGCACAGACCACAAAAAAGCTTTTACTCGAATCGAAGCCATTTGCTCTGTCGTTATCTTGTTTATTGCTGTATGGATTGGAACAAGCATATACCAATTTATTAAGAAAAACCATGAAAAGAGCCGGATGACTACGTCTATCGTATCCAAACAAGGAGAGGGTATTCAAGAAGGCGAACATCTCCGATACATGGACAAGGGGAAGCGCGCCGAACCTCTTTCCGAATCACTATATAGGCAAGAGCCCGAATATGACGGGCAGGGCCGCGTTAAGAAGGTCTTATCCTACGACGAACAAAACAGGTGCGTCAAAACGCAGTTATTTTCCTATGGTAAGGACGGCAAGCCTCTGTGGATAAAGGAATACGACAGCAAGGGTAATCTGGTGAGAGAGACAGATATGAGACGGCTCCCGGATGAATACGTGATTAATAAGTATTGGTATGATGAAAACAATAATAAAACATATATTGAGATCGAGACGCATGGGAACGGCAAAGATCTTTCTATACAATCATATAGCTATGAGTATGATGAACATGGCAATCCTACCAGTAGAATAATGATAAAAGACGGCCGCCTAGACCATAAAATTGTATATGAATATAAGTATGATGAAAATGGCAATCCTGTTCAAGAAATTGCTAAAAGATGCGACGGCAAAGAAGGCTGGTTAACTTATGAATCGACGAAGGAGAAATTCGATGACCGTACCACTAAAACGGAGCTTAGATATGATAAAACCGGCGACCCTGTCTCTAAAACAATCACTGAAGATAGAAGCGGCGTACATTCGGTCAGCGTGTACGATAGCGCCGGGAATCCGAAAGATATCACGGAATATAAAGCAAGCGGAGATTATTTTTCGAACCAATTTAAAGACGGCAAGATTACGCATAGTGTTTTCTATGAATCGGCTAAAGAGCAGCGAACAAGTGTTGGATATAGATATGATGATGATGGCTATTTGGCTAGTCAAAGGATAACGATATACAGCACCAACATCAACGGCCCCGATGGCCCATTGACAGATACGGATTATTTTTACGACAGAAATGGCGAAGTTACAGAAATTCTGGAGCATGAAGGTGAAGCAACCCCCGCCTTGCCGAGGGCGGACGATGAAACCCCCGCGCCGGCCGAACCAGGTACCCTCATCCTACCCGCAACAAAAGCAAAATTCGGCGACTTGCATCCATTTGTTTTGGGCTTGGTTGCCGCATTCTGGGAATTCTTTAAGACATTTAGGCTGATTAATTTCATAAAAGCACACGAAAATAAGACCATAAGTCAGGTAATTGCCCGCTCAATTGGTGCCGGGCTAATATGGGCGGCTATGATAATAGCACCTTATATTATAACACCTCACTTTGCAGAATCATCTTACGTTATCATAGGGCTTGTAATTATGATTTCATCAGCTGTTACCAACATAATAACTCATGCGTTTTGGAATACGCTTTTCATAGGCATAAACGCCTTTATACATTGGTTAGGATTTAAGTTTGAAATACCGCGATTAACTTTCCCGAAGGAGATCATCCCTGCGCCCAAAGCAGTATATATTCCAAGTGTTGATGTAAGAAGCCATATCGAGCGAAAATTGAAAGGCCTTAGGGAGGATTTCGGCTCGATATTGACCGAACCAATGCTTGAAGGAGATCTGACGCTCTACAATCAAGCGATCCGACCGAGTCTGGATGGGCAGTTCAGGAGGTGGCAGGCGGCAAACATTAAAAAGGGAGACGTTGCAGAAGCGTGGGGCGAGACGTTCCGCCTTGCGCTTGAAGAGATGGTGCGCAATGCGGCGGAAGGCCGTGACGCGGGAGTATATGCATCGCTTTCCTTTGTAGGGAAGATAACCGAAATCGCCGTTACAGCGCGCATCAAGGACGAACGTCTAATAGTCGCAGTAGAAGATGATGGAGAAGGTATACCCGAGAGAGTGCTCCAAGAGTTCGAGCGCTGGCAAGAGGTTCGTTGGCAGGGGCCGTTGCAATCTACTAAAGGTAGCGAGGGACAGGGGAGGGGTCTGCAAACAATTTATAAATATGCGGAGCAGTTGGGCGGAAAGATCGAGATCGACAATAGGCCTATGGAACGTTTCAAGAAGGGGGAGTCAGGGACCACCGTGCGTTTAATTTTCCCAATCCGCGTGACGCTACCTGCAGAAACGGCCGTTTCTTCCCTCGCGGCGAGAATGGCAAATACGATACTAAAGTTTATTTTAAAGCAGAAGACGAGGATCGCAGTCTATTTAATCGCTGCGCTAATGGTGCTTCCGCCTGCCCTCACGGCAGGTAGAATCTTTATATGGCAAATTTTTGCGTATTTCAAAATGATGGGAAAATCGGAAACACATTTTGTTGAGAGCGCAAAGAAGGATATTACCATCTATCACGGGTCATCGAAACTTGGGCAGATAGCGGTGGGACATGTAGGGCGGCTGCTCGATATGCTGCCCGCGTCTCATCTGCAAAATCTGCATAGTATAGGCACTGTGGATGGAGGAGATTTGATTCTCTATAATCCATTATTCTGGGGCTATACAGATGGATTTAGCTATCCACGTCATGGCCTTCTGACCTCTGCGCCCGATCTTGTTATCACAGAAGGCCCATTCGTGAGGATGTGTTATACATCGTTTCACGAAATATACCACAATTTTTACGACTTATTAATTAAGAAAGATGGCAACCTGCGCGGTGAATGGAACGCCATATACGATATAGCTCGAAACGACGAACGCATTACTTCAAACATAAATTCAATTAGAAACGCCAATGAATGTTTTGTGGAGTTGTGCCGGGAGTATGTAATGGGCATGAGATTCCCTGATGCGAAAGACAATACCGCATACGGCCAATTACTGAGGTTCATTCTGAAGAATGTTTTTACGGAACATGTCGAGGACGGGACCGCCACGGTTTATCTATATTTACCTGTGACGAAGGGAATGGGGGCAAAAAGGACACTTGATGATATCATGCCCGTCAAGCTTACCATGACAAAGGATGAAGCAAGCGACCTATCCGCCATCCAGAAAAAGTACGACGAATTATCCGTCGCCGCGTCTTATTACAGCGAAGCAAGAGAAGCGGCGGAGTATATTGAGGGGCCGGGTGTGATTGCGCCGGCTGGCATGCAGTATTTTGGGGCTAGGGATCTCAGCACAGGGCGCGAAAACATAAGGCGCGCGGCGGATTATTTTGGAAAAAATCTGGATATTACGAACAAGTTGCCGGAGCAAATTAATAAAGACATTAATACATGGAACGGCCTTATCGTTAAGTATGGAGAAACCATAGAGATGTTAAGTAGGCTCGCGGGAAAATATAATATTTTTATAAACAATGTTAATGCTGACGTCTTGGCAATGAATGGCATAGGCATGCTTGCGCAAGATCTTGAAAAGGCGCTTTCCGGGCTGCCTCGTGAAAAAATATTAACCATAATGGTTCAGCGTGACGAAGGGGACAGCGTTTCCGTTAAGATCGGATTAATGGGTTCGCAAAATATAATAAATGTTAGAGGAGTAGCCGATAAAAGCATGGTAGAACCTTTGCGCAGCGCTATTAAAAGGATTCTATCTCCTGCCCCCGCGCCGGAAGCGTCAGCGGCTACAATAAAAGGCGCATTAGGAAAAGCCCTGATTCTCCTCCCATTTTTAACCCTTATCAATACATTATTAGGCTTGCGAGGGGCGAGCGCGGATGAAGCCGTGCAAAACGTGGGAACTGCCATACAAATCGCATCGTCCGATCCTACTGGATTAATTGTGGCGGGCGTTATAAGCGCGCTTGTAATAATTGGCATTATCTATCTTTTGGTGCCTGAAGCATGGAAAAATCACCTTAAAAATATATTGAACATAGGAAGGGCAAAAACTGTTCCTGAGTCAAACTCAGATGTTATTATTACCGATGAGCAGCACTCCATAAAAACAAAGAAAGCCATATATTGCAAAGTCCTTGTCACTCATAAGAATTTGGGTAATGAAGCAGCCATAGGAATAATGCATGCGCGTTCGTTTCAGTTTGTTTCAGAGAAAGGAAGTGGTCTTAAGCAGAAATTTATCGCCCTGTCAGAGCGACGCCGTTTTGATTATGGAAATTTAACTGATAGCATTCTTGGTATTGCAATCGCACCTATCCTTTCTGCGAAAAACGAGCAGGAAGAAAGAGCCAACGGTTATTCCATTAATGAAATTAGAGATTATTTTAAAATTATCAGCGGTTCAAATTCAAACCTTCTTATAATTATAAGGCCGGAAGGCACCACGAGCGATGTTATTGCTGCAAAAGAAGGTATTAATATAGTCGTCAGGGATAATAAGACAGGAGAGAAAAAAGTTGTATTTATAACATGGGATAAAGCAAAAGAGATTTTCAACAAAGTTAGAGAAGAAGGCAGAGAATATATTAGGTTTGAAGAACTTTTAGCACCTCCCGCCCCCGCGCAGGCGGCAGGCGAAGGCGCTACAGGCGTTGGCATGGATAGGCCGGCAGAAGGCAATAGGGTAGCCATAGCCGAAAGCATACAAGACGCCCTTAAGATCCCAGGCCCAAGGGGGACAACGGAAGACCTTCTTTATAGAAACTATGACTCCGAATTCATCAAAGCGATCGAAGAGATGTGCGAAAAAGCCGAAATGGACGGTTCCACAAGAGTGGTTGTGGATTGGGCCGGTATAAACAGCATATTACGTCATAAGGGGCTGGGGGCGTATCCGCTGGACAGTCAGTGCGTTCTGCATTCCGTTAAGGACCCGCGGGTTGAAGGCATACTCGGGTTTCCTCTGAAAAAAGATGTCTCGAGCATTAAAGATGTAGTGCCCGTAATCCCGTATGTCTCAAAAAGGGACGGGAAACTCCATATATTTGTCACAGAAGCCTTCCATAATCGATATCTCCTGATGTCACACATATCCCACTCGGCGCAGGTGAACAGTGTAAAGATATTGCGGCTCGCTGAGATCCTCGACCATGAAATCTTTGAACATTCACCTGAGATGAAAAGCGTGCCGTTGTCCGAGAGGCATCACAGAGCCGCTATACGCGCACGCTATTTTATCCCTTCAGGCAGGCATCTCAGCGGTTATCACAAATGGATCATAGATAATTTAGCCCGCACCGAGGCGGGGCGCGCTCATATCGCGGTGATATTAGATGAATATCGTCCCCAGACGGCGGATGCCGGCGGGGCGCGTTATGAAAAGGAGTTTTATGATTACGCGAAGAGCGTGTTGCCGCGCGAGGTGTATTCCGAACAAACGCAGGAGGCAGCGCACAGGATATTCGACGCGTATTTATACGGCGATATGGCGGCTTTCGAGAATTATTCCAAAAGTAGCGGTATTGATCCTGCGCGTCTCGGCGGCCTCATAGAACAGGAAGAAAATTTTCACCTGAAGAACGCCCTCGAAGGGTTCTTCTCCGACCCGGGTGAAGTGCATACAATTACAACCACAACACAGACCGACGTCGATATCAATGAACGCTTTAATATAGTGCGGAAACGGATGAAAAAAGATATGCCGGAATCGGAACGGGAATATTTTGTTACAAACTGCAAAGCGGCGCAGAGGTGTTTAGGGGGGGTAATCGCGAACTTCGCGTTAATCGACAATATGATATACCAGGAGAAGGTCACCCCCATCCCGCAGTATCTGATTGAGCTGATAGACGAGGTGGGGAGGTTTGAATATTTGAGAGGCTATCCGCCGGACAGGAAGGAGAAAGAAAAAGCCGCCATAGCGGAAGCCCTGTTCCAGAAGTTTCTTGAAAGTTTAGTCTCGGTCGAAAAGTGCGGGGTCCTTGTTCTGGATTACAAATTCCTCAATTTTGGCATCCGCGACGACGGAGAAATAGTGCTTATAGATTTGGGGGCTTTAAAGTTTTTGAACAAAGAAGATGAATTCAGGATGGAATTTTTGAATGCGGATACCATAGCCGCCAATCTCTATATGAATTTATACAGGATTACGAACTTAGGGATAAAAGATGTCGACGACACTTTTAGCGACCACACCTTTATTAGTAAGGATGAGGAAGCCAGATGCAAGGAAGAGTGGGGTCGTATCTGGACCGGCCTTGTTTCGGGATCTAACATCGAAATTATAGATGGAAAATGGATATGGAAACCCGAAGTGCATGGGAATAAATTCATCGATGTGGTTAAGGACGCCTTCCCTAAGACACCGGAAGAGGTAAGGCGCGAATGGCGGCGCGCCACGTTCATACCGACTCTATTCACGAGAGAAAAAGTGCTGGGAGTTATTATGAGCGCGGTTGCGGCAAAGGGCGCTCCTCTGGCAGCGGGCACCCAGCCCGCCCCCGCGCCGCTGGCGGGCGAAGTAGAGACATACAAGCCATCCCAAAGCGGTACCATCGGGCCGGAAACGATAAGAGGGATGTCAGATAAAGCGAATAGTTACGGAGAGGTTTCAGAGGAAGCCATACAAACCATAATCGGCCATATGGTCGGAGAGCTGAGAAGTAAACGAGATACAGGATGGGATGAATATAATAGAAGATTTGTAAGATTATTTATCGATGATATGCTTCCGCATGCGCTCATAGCGCTTAAAGACGGACTGAAAGAAGATAAGAGGGATGAGGCCAATGATGTGTTAAATATAATCGCTAGTGTTGAAGAAGAGAAGGAGAGGGAAAAAACCGATTTCCTTGAAAGATTAAAGAAGGCGCTGGGAAGCGGGGATCGCCGCATGCTTTTGGAATTTGTCCAAAACTTTTGCGCGGATGATAGGTTAGGAATTGAGGTAACCCCCGGCACAGAAGTTGAATTATGGGATAACCACACAATATTGTCATTGATAAATAGAAAGGCGCAAAAGTTAGGCGTGGATAGAATAGAAATTGAAAAAATAGCCGCCGAACTCCGTGCAAAAGAATTTGTTGAGCCGGAACAGATGCTTGCTGATCGCTGTGAAAGGCATATCGGAAGGGTTGATATACAGGTCGATATTCCAAAAGAAAGGGCAATAACAATGTATAGAAGGATTCTCAATCAAGACGCCAGAGAAGAGCTCAAGAAAAATGGCGGCATGCTATTGGTCGCGTCGGATAAGCCGGGCGGCGGTCAAGATGTATTTCTTATCGCTACCGGAGTAGAAGAGGATGGGGAGGTTGAAAATTTCGGTATATATGGGTTAAAACGCGATACAGTCACAGAAGAGAGCTACGTCAGAGAAGCTGAAGCACCTGAAGAGCCGGATGGATTAATGTTTAAAGAAAAAATAGCGACTGTGCCTGCCGGCGGAGAGATTAATATTCTGTATGATTTCGCGTCGAAGCCTTTAACCGGTATGCAGAGACTTCTCTATAAAGGCGCGCCCGGATGCTTGTATTACGATCGAGAGACGGCGCGATTAAACAAATTTATCATAGATTTCTTAATCGCTAAATTCAAACTGCCAAATAAGATTCGAGGAAAAATAAATAAACTTATTTCAGAGATCGTGCAACCGATAATAGCCGGCAGGACTTATGACGATAAGAAAAACATTTTGTTCAAGGAAATCCTCTCTCCAAATAATGTAGATTCGAAAGAATTCTGGAATGCCTTCGTTGCCTTGATGCACTTCGCCCAACAGCAACTGCCGGTGGAATTTCTCGCGCCAGACCAGCCCGCCCACGCGCTGGAGGCAGGCGCTCTATCCGCCGCAACCGCCGCCCCCACGCCGCTTATCATTGGCGCATCAGAACGAGCTACCGAAGCAGAAGGCAAGCCGGCAATAGTTAGCGAAGCTTCTCCGATACAAGAAAAGAAAGCTTTAGTGCATAGCCAGACAGAAGCCGCAAAGGCAGTAATCCATGATTTAAGGCAGAATGTATTGGACGTTATAGCTACGCCGACAAACGAAGAAGCGGTTTCTGAGAAAGCGTCTGTCACTACAAGCGCATCGAGATTTTTCAGAAGGAATTACGGCACAGACACAATCGTAGTGGATTATGTTTATAACCCAGAGCATAGCGATGATGTTATAAGAAATACTTTAGAGCAGGCCTTCGAAAGTATATTGAAAACAATGGGGAAAGAAGAGAATAGAGCTAAGAGCCCTAGAGCCATTGCCTTCTTTAATGAGAGAGTGTATGAAATAGCGCAAAATTTGTTAACCGAAGAAAAATACGCCGGTATGCGCAGCAATATAACCCTGATAAAGGAAACGCTTCCTGATAGCGGCTTAATTGATGAGGTAATGCATGTCGTGTTAGGCAAAGCCTTATTAAATTACCAAAGAAACAAAATAAATGATGAGGCGAAAAGAAAACTTCTTGATTTTATCAAGACGCTCGTTTCGAATCCGAATGAAATAGATTTTGATAACGATAGAGATATTATAAATAAAATTCTAAATGGAGAATTGCTTTTAAAAATAGTTCCTAAAGACTTTAAGGACATACAGGATTACAAAGACCATAACGATGAAGTGTTAAGGTCGTTGTAATGCAATTTTTCTACAGGGGAGGTGAAATCCTTGTAGAAATGGGCTGCCGGAATACCCGCTCAGGCTATCGAGCCTCGCCTGACGGGCCCGGCAGCCCGTGTTTTTTTAAACAGATTATCGCAGATGCGCTGTGCGCCTTGTGCTGTGAGCTGTGTAGTTGCTCCATTTATGGAGCCAAACGCCTTTTTTGCCCAATAAATTGGGCAACTACACGGTGTTATGTAACGTCGGCCCAATACCCCTTCGGGGTACAGGTAAATTGGGCTTATCGATGAATCTATAATGTAGTTGCTCCATTTATGGAGCCAAACGCCTTTTTTGCCCAATAAATTGGGCAACTACACGGTGTTATGTAACGTCGGCCCAATACCCCTTCGGGGTACAGGTAAGTTGGGCAACTACAGCTACTTTTTTTGTACAAAAACATAAATAATAATGTATAATATGTGTGATTTGATTATATGATAGGAGGTTTGGTGCCGGAGTGCAACGTCAAAAAAAATAAATCAAGATGCGCATGCACATATGAGCCGTGCTCGAGGAAGGGTATTTGCTGCGAATGTATCGCGTATCACTTGGCTGCAAGAGAGCTTCCCGGATGCGTATTTCCGCCGAATGTAGAAAGAACGTATAACCGTTCAATCGAAAATTTTATAAAAACATATCAAAAAAGAGGCGTTTAACGATACGCGGTGAAAGGGAATATGGTTAACAAATTTATGCATGTCGTGGATGAATTAAGGGAACATCTGCCTTACAGCATATTCAGCGTCGCGATAGGCATGATGTTTCTCGGCATCCTCACTTTTATTTCCGGGATTTTTGGAACAGGCGACATCTCCGATCCCTCGAAAGAACTTTTTCATATTTTCCATCCCGTGCATTTGCTTTTCAGCGCAACCGCTACGACCGCTATGTTTTGGCGGCACGATAAAGGATTTGTTAAAGCTATAGTTATTGGATTTATTGGGTCAATAGGTATATGCGGCATAAGCGATATTTTTATACCTTATTTATCAGGAATTCTTTTAGGCGTTAAAATGAAACTGCACATATGCATTATTGAACACCCAAGCCTTATACTTCCTTTTTTAATTACAGGCATATTTGCGGGATTCATTGTGCCCGATACGACGCATAAGAGCACTATTTTTTCTCATACAGCGCATGTTTTAGTTAGCAGTATGGCGTCAATACTTTACCTAATAGGTTTCGGATTAACTGAATGGGTTCATGTCGCAGGCATGGTGTTTGTCTACATGCTCTTGGCTGTAATACTTCCGTGCTGCACGTCGGATATAATATTTCCACTTATTTTTGCAGAACACAAAGAGTAAGAGAAACGTATGAATGTATTTATGCAGTTTCAGGCGTCCATAACGCAAGTTTTTAGTAGCGGAGGTTTTCCCTCGACAAGCTCGGGATGGTTCGTCCCTCGATAAACTCGGGACGAATGCTGAGCGCAGTCGAACCAAAACCTCCGCTACTAAATTTTGGCGTATCACCATAAATATTTCTAATAAACATTTATATTGACATAGGCAAATATTACTTAATATAATATCAGATTAATTCATTCCAGAAAGAATGTTACTTAATGGATAAAAATAAAGAACTTTATATCACTAAAGATAATTTTTTCAAGCTTTTAGGCCGGTTAAATGCTGATTATACAGTTTATTTGCCGGCCAAAAAAGGAAACGTCCGGTATTTCAGAAAATTTGTAGAATTTGCCAATGACTTTATCATAGGAGAAGTCAGAACTTTTGAACCGTTGAAATCCTTTTTCACGAAAGCGCGGGAAACCGTGGCGGAAGGTTTTAGCGCCTCTATACCACATTATAATGATAAGCCGTTCGCTATAGTGGGTGTCAAGGCCTGCGACCTTAAGGGCTTTAAAATTCAGGATTTTGTTTTTCAGAACCACGATTACGAGGATCCTTTCTATATTAAAAAACGCCGGGAGAACCTTA
>Ga0315295_10001306_pt1 | contig 21335 bp, 15 predicted proteins | sample YL17G14_0_MG_FD_204453 | JGI IMG/M metagenome (GOLD analysis project Ga0315295, IMG submission 204453) | Sediment microbial communities from Yellowstone Lake, YNP, Wyoming, USA - YL17G14_0 | ecosystem: Environmental > Aquatic > Freshwater > Lake > Sediment | place: USA: Wyoming | collected...
ATGATCTGCCCATCGACCCCTTCCAGGCTGGGGTGATGACCTTCCCGCGTTCCCTCGGGGGTAATCCGGTGCGCGAAGGAAACTGAAGACTTCCGGAATTTCCCGGGCTTCTTGCCCTTCATCCTTTCCTGCCAGCACCTCACCTCTTCCACCACCTCGTCCGGATGGTCCGCCACCGTGAAGATGCAAAGGTCCGAGGGAGCGATGTTGTGGTAGCCGCGCAGCACCACCTTGTCCATCCACTTGACCAGCCCCTTCCAGAATTTGCTCCCGTAGAGAATGATCGGGAAGGGATCGATCTTTTGCGTCTGGATCAGGGTCATGGACTCGAAAAACTCGTCCAGGGTGCCGAAGCCCCCGGGAAAGCAGACAAAGGCGACCGCGTATTTGACGAACATCATCTTGCGGCAGAAAAAATAATGAAAAGACATGGAGACATTCTGGTAAGGATTGGCTTTCTGCTCCTTGGGCAGGGCGATGTTCAGGCCGACGGACCTGCCTTTCACCGCGTAGGCCCCCCGGTTGGCCGCCTCCATGATTCCGGGACCTCCCCCGGTAATTACGGCAAAACCCTCCTGGGCGAGCTTTTTCCCCACCTCCTGGGCGTCCCGGTACATCGGGTCCCGGCGGCCGGTCCGGGCCGATCCGAAAATCGAAACCCCCGGGCCCAGGCCCGAGAGCAGGGAAAAACCGTCCACGAGTTCCGACAGGATTCGAAATACCCGCCAGGTTTCCTCCGCCGCGTATTCCGGGGTTTTTCCGCTCGCCATAAATCCCCCCCTTCCTTCAGCAATAACCAAGCACCAAATCCCAATAACCAAACTTAAGAAAAAACTTGAATGAGACCGTTGGAAAAAATATTGAATGTCATCCTGAGCGCCAGCGAAGGATCTGGTTTTTCTATTTTCTCAGTTGAAAGAGAGATTCTTCACCCCGCCTTGGGCGGAGTTCAGAATGACAAAGTTTTTTATTACATTGGAACTTAGTTGTTGAGGCTTGGTCATTGGGATTTGTTTGGTGATTGCCTGCCCTGAGCGGAGTCGAAGGGGTGCTTGGTTATTGGTAATTGCTTTTCTATGATTCCTGCGAGGTGAGGAGCTTCATCAGCTTGGGAGCGACAAAAAGGCGGTCCCGTTTTTTGCCCGTGGTTTCCCTCAGGATCCCGATCTCGACCAGCCTCTGGACCCCCTTCTTGACCGAGTTGAAAGGAAGGTTCCACTTGCGGGAGAGACCGGCGACCGAAATCACCGGGTTGAAAAAGACCTCCTCGATCAGGCGCTGGGCCGCCCCGGGGATTTTCTTGGTCCGGCCCAGGCCGGTTTGATATTCGGCGTGCAGCAAGATGATCTTGCGGGCGTCGGCCAGCGCCGCCCGGGCCTGGTGGGCCACCCCGCGGAGGAAAAACTCGAGCCACCCCGGCCAAGCGCCTTTCTGGCTCACCCCCAGGAGTTTCTGGTAATAATCATCTTTGAACTTGTCGAAGAACTCCGAGAGATAGAGGATCGGCTGTCCCAGGAGGCCCTTTTCCCGGAGGAAAAAGGTGACCAGCAGTCTCCCGATCCGGCCGTTGCCGTCGGTAAAGGGATGAACCACCTCGAACTGGTAATGGACCAGGGCGCACTGGATTAAAAGCGGCTCCACCGGCTTGGATTTGAGATACTGGTCCAGCGCGTCCAGCACCGGTTTGAGCTCCTCCACCGGGGGGGGGACAAAGGTGGCTTCGTAGAGCGACCGCCCCGGGGGGCCGATCCAGTTCTGCCGGCGCCGGACCTCTCCCGGCAGGTCATCCTCCCCCTTGAGCCCTTTAAAAAGTATTCCGTGGATCTCGCAGAGCAACGGGATGGAAAGCGGCAATTCCTTCAACCGCTCCAGGCCATAGTCGATGGCCCGCACATAGTTCTGAACCTCCTGGACATCGGAACGCGTGGATTCCTCCGCCCCTGAGGCCTCAAAGAAAAACAGATCGCTGAGGGAGGCCTGCGTCCCCTCGATCCGCGAGCTGGAGACCGCCTCCCGGCGGACGTAGGGTGAAATCAGGATATTGGGGTTGGGGAGCAGACTCCCCGCCCCGGAAAGTTCGCCCAGCGCCCGCTCCGCCTCGGAAATAAGTTGGACAACGGCGCCATCATATTCTATCGGGGGAGGCAGGGTATTGGGGACATACGCCCAGTATCCCTGCCGGGTCTGGATAGTTTTGCCGGAAGGCGAATTGTTAAAATCCTGGGGATTCATATAAATCAGTCTGAAGTCTTAAGTTCCAAGTTCAAAGTTCAGGGTTCAAGGTTAAGTTTATCAACTTGGAACGTTGAACCTCTGGATTACTTTTGTTTTCTTTGCTTTCCAACCTTTTAACCGTGAACTGTGAACTTTGAACCTGCTTATATATAAGGAAGCGTCCTTATTTCTACATCCTTCAATAAGGATTCCCCCTATTGAATGATTATATCATATCCTGAAATAACGGGAAGGGTCAAAAATTATAACTAAGGAGGTCAAGGCTTGGACTGAAAGCCTGACCTTCATCTTTGAAATCAGTGGGATTGTTCAGCAACCCCACCCGGCCCGGCGGCAACGATGCCAAGGATCTGGCTTCGCCCCAGATATAAAAATACCCGATGACCACTGCCACCCCGACGGCGACTCCCCCGCTCCCGATGATGATATATCCGGAAGGCGAAGTAACCGAGAAACTCCAAGACGCCCGCGCCGGGGTGGGAGCTAAAGCGATTCCCAGGGCCAAAACGATTCCGGCTAGAAAAACCTCGGATCTTTTCAGAAGTGATTTTTTCATTGGCATCTGCCTCTTTTCGAAAAGACTTCCGTGGATACTGAAATCATCTTAGCGAATTTCATGAAAAAAGCGAAGATGTGCCAGAGAATAGAATTCTTGATTCAGGTCTTTGCCTTGCTGTTTGCGACAATTTCCTCCACCTTTTTCCGGAACTTCAAATCCTTCTCCACCCTCCTCTTCATGTTGCTCACGCACCGGCTCACCCCGGTATATCCCAGGCCGAATCTCTCCCCAATTTCCTTCAATCTCAATCCCAACACCCGCCGGGATAAAAACATTGCCACCCACCGCGCCTCGCTCGGCCGATACGTACGCCTCACCAACTCTCCCGCCTCCACCCCATAATGCTTCCCCACCCCCTCCAATAACCTCTCCAACCCCATCACCGTTGGATGCTTCTGCCTCTCCGGGATCTCCCGATCGTCTTTCCTCTTTTTTATATGCTTCTTCGCCCCCTCTAAAAAATCCTCGCCTCCCAAATATATCTGCCCTTTCAAAGCGCTCCAGGGATTCTCCTCTTTTCCGATCCCATCCTCCACACACATCCAGAAGAACTTTGACAAACCGCCTGCGATCGTCGTCATCAACAACAATATTCCTCCGCTCGTTGCCCCGAGCGGTCACATGGTACACCGCGCCTTCGTAACTAATCCTCAATGGTCTGGCCATAATGCCATCCTACTGATACCAAACACCAAAGTAAAGACCTGACCCTAAAGGCTTTTTCCATTTAGGTAAATATATTCCCTTGTAACATTGCCTGAACCATCCGCCTCGGCAATCAAATTGCTGAACTGGTCGTAGATGGAATAGGTGGTCACGCCGTAGGTGGTTTTCTTCAACCGGTAGCCCATTGCGTCGCAGGAATAATCGGCAGTTTGCTGGCCGCCGACGCAACACAATATTAATAATGTTCCTTTTTTCTATCTTCGATTATATCTGCTAAATTATAGCCAATTACCGAAAATATAATCACAACGAAAGGAATACCGAATAATAAGTAAACAAAAGATATTGAAATATTTGCATCTATATAATTGATTGTTTTATCAAATATGAATCCCACCATAAAACCAATAATCAATCCTAAGATATTAAATAACAAAGCAAATAAAGATTTATAAACGCTCCATGAATTTCTAAAATAATACTTATCCATTATCATTATTATAAAAATATTAGAAAGAGGCAAAATAAAAATAATAAATTTGGAAGGTAATTCTTCCCTTCCACCTAAATCAAAAAGGTACATATCTATCAACCAACAAATGAAGAAAATAGAGATTGAAAAAAAGAATCCTACAATAATTTCAATAAATATTTTTTTAATTGTTATTTTAGACATTGTTGTTTTTTAAGATCCTTTAAAAATTTTCTGAGATAATTTTCGGAAGCGATTTCTGCACTTAAATAATTAGTAGGATTTTCCGATTGGTAATCATAATTAGGCATTAAATCCAAATATCCAGGTACATGCTCGATAGAATAATAGTCAGTTAAATAATGAGAGTAATAATCTTGCAAAGTGTGTAAACCTTTTCCTAACTCAATCATTGCTTGATCATGATTTTCAGAAAGCTCATATTGAAGCGCTTTTTGAATTTGATTATTAATATTATTCTCCGCATTAACTTGGGTATTTGGTTCATAATGAAGATCTGGGCGGAAATAATTTAAACCTTTATCAACAGAGATATCACCTTTGATTATATTCTGAATATCGTCGTAATAAAAACCGTTGTCTCCCAACATGATATTTGCCCGGTATGTTAGATTTGTATGTCCTTCACTTGTCCACAAACCTAATGGGTCAGTGTATCTAATAGGATTGTTTACATAAACATATAAATTCTGCCTCATAACCGGATCAGGGGTTAGATACCTCCCCAGCTTCGGGCTGTAGTAGCGGTGGTAGTTGTAATGGAGGCCAGTTTCAGCGTCGTAGTATTGGCCGGGGAATCTAAGGTTTTGGCTGATTACATTGGGTTCCATTGTCAGCGGTTCTTCGCCGAAAGGACCATATTGCCAGCTCCAAACCACGTTTTGGTTCTGATCCGTCAGCTTGATGGGAGTTCCGAGGTGATCCACATGGTAGTAGTATATCTGCTCCGTTTCATTCTGACCTTTGGCCTCGCGGGGCAGTACAAAGAAGCCAAGCACGCCTGCGGCTACCAAGAAGCCGAGTAAAAGAATAAAGGATTTCTTGGAACTGCGGGTAAATTTAAAGAAGATTACGAAAAGAAATGGAGACAAGATAAATACATACCCTAAAATCCCCTCTTTCGGGTTCCAGGCGAAGATTGTCCCGCATCCCCGGCTGACTTGCCCTGAAATGGTGGGAGGGGGGGCCGAGGAAGGCAAAGGCAGATCAATAAAGGCCAGAGGCCGGCTATTCAAATAAATATATTCCTTCGTTATATTTCCGCTTGCATCAGACTCCGCGATTAAATTGCTGAACTGATCATAAATAGAATAGGTAGTCACGCCGTAAGCGGTCTTCTTCACTCGACGACTCATTGCATCGTAGGAATATTCCCCCATGGGCTGGCTATTGACTAAAGCCTTCGCCATCCGGTTCTGTGAATCGTATTCGTAGGAAATATTATCAGCGGTGATGATGTTCCCATTCCCATCATAGGCGTAGGTCGTCCCGCTCCTCATCACCTCGGCGATTTTGATTTTCATCGCCAGCTTGACGAACTGTTTGACCTGTCCCAGCTCATCCTTGGTTACCAAAGAGGCAGGATTGTCCCCGGACAAGGTTAAAAGCCCTTGGACCAGCCCGGCCAGGCTTTCTTTTTTCATCCAGGTTCTGAACATCAAAGGAACATTGAGCCCGCTCTCGTACATGACCTCCCGCACCTTACCCACGAACTCGCCGGCGGTGACCTGAGGAGGGGGCGGGGGAGGGGGACACGGTTTTCCATGTTCAGGCTTATAGAAACGCCCAGACGGGAGCCTGCAGAGAGGCTCCCCTACATTTGAAGACCCAGACTTAAAAGAGGGAGAAGAAAGCTTAAGGGCATAAAGTTTGATCTCGATCAGCATTTTGAGATATTTGAGCTGAATTTTAACGTCCTCGGGAATCTTTCCTTTCCAATGTTCGCAGTGGTCACCGATTTGCTTATCGAAATCCCCGAGTTTTTCTTCCGAGCAATCATCGAAATTATCGGGAAGGCTGAGCGGGCGATAGGAAGGATCGGGCCTATGGGAAAAATCAGGTGGCTGGGTGGTTTGGTGGCTGGAAAACCCCCCAATGACCCCCTCACCCCGCCCTCTCCCACGAAGGGGAGAGGGAATAATATTATGATTTGCGGACCAAAATGGGAGCCGACGGGAAAGGTTAGGTGCTTGGGTGGTCAGATTGTTAGAAACCCCTGATAAACCGCTCGAAACCTGCGAGGCCAAACCTTGAAGCCCGGCTACGAACGCGCCTTCGGTCACTGACTCAAGCCGGTCAGTTCCAGGATAATAGCCATACACATAACCAGTCTCGTCCACGTTGACCCCGATCCGGTTGCCCGACAGGTCATAACCAAAATCCAGATCCCCATAATAGCTGCCTTCCGCGGAAATCAGGCGATTTAAAGGATCATAACCAAACTGATCGGTTTGCGCAGTATTCCCTTGATTCAAATCTTCAAAGGAATCGTATTGATCAAAACCGATAATATTATCCACCGGATCATAACTATAGAATCGTGCCGCCGTTACCTGGGCCAACTCTTCACCAGCAAAGGCCCCCACCACAAAAAACCAGGGGTTATAACGGGCGTTGAACCACATCACATATTCCAATCCATTCCCATAAACAAAATGCGTGGCCTTTCCGGAAAGAAGATTGCCGTCATAGGTAAAATTACTGGCTAAGGTAGTGGAACTGCCATTTAAAGTGGCGTTTACCCCCGAAACCAGACCCGAGTCGTACTGATAATCCACTACCCGGCCGGAGGGGTAAGTAATGGAAGTAAGGTTACCGTTGGCATCGTAAGAATAGCTAAGAGCAAAGGGCAAAGAGCCAAGGATTTTATTTTCGTTGGTCAGATTGCCGCGCTGGTCGTATTCATAGCTGGAAGAACCGGATGGGTCCGTGACGGTGGAAAGGCGGCCTTTTTCATTCGCTCCTTGATCGTAAACATAGGAAACTTGAGATCCTTCGCTGTCGCTCAGGATGACAATACGATTCATTGGATCATATTGGTATTGGAACGCCTTTCCGTTGGCGTCGAATTTGGCGATCAGATTACCTGCCTCGTCATATTGGAAACGGGTCGTACCGGAATCGGGGGATTCAATTTTCAACAATCTGCCCATATCATCGTACAGGTAATTAGTCGGGAGTAAGGGATCGGGAGCGCGGAATTGGGAAACCTGGATGAGATTGTCGTGGGAATCGTACTGGTAAGACGCTAGAACGCTGAGAGGCTGGCCGGCTGGGAGGCTGGAAACCTGGACGAGGCGGTTTAAGGCGTCGTATTCGTAAGTAGTGGCGTTGCCGATATCATCCGTCATGGAGGTCCGGTTGCCGTTGGCGTCATAGGCAAACTCGGTATAATAATCACAATAGGAAAAAGGATCTTGGTAATAATTCGGATTACATATATGAATCAAACGATTATTCGCATCAAAATGACGAACATTCATTCCGTCATATAGCTGGTTACCGAAAGCATAACCATAATTCACGCTCTGGGTTCCTTGAATGATTCTCATTAAATAATGGGTATAGTCTTGGTATTGATAATCGATGGATTCACCGTTCGGAAAAGTCACCTGCCTGATCGAGCCCAGGCCGTCCAGGGCATATTGCGTCACCAGGTCTTCTCCCGAAGGCCCCGCCTCCTTCTGGGTGTTGGAAGTCAAGCGGCCCCGTAAATCATATCCGTTCAGAGTCACCCGCCCGTTGCTATCGGTGATTTTAGTAGGATTTCCATAGAGATCGTAATTCTCATACCGGGTAACCCCACCGGTGGAATCGGTCACGGTTTTTAAACGGCCTCGATTATACCCCTGGTCCGGGGTGTCAGGGTAATACTCAAATGCGGTTATGTCAGTTACATCCGTCCGGGGACCATCAATCTTTAACAATTTTCCTTCATTAATAATGCCATATTCTGGTGGGTAGGCGGGGGCCGCGATTTTCACCCCGATCTGGTCGAAAAGGCTCAAGGGCCCGAAACTACCGTCTCCATTCCCGGTGAAAGTCATTAGCCAGTTGTAAGCCTGGGCCATGATGTCCAGGATTCCATCGCCGTTGAAATCATAAGCGCAGGCGTAACCACTCCCGGGCTGGTTTTCGCTATAGTATTCCGCCCCGGGGTTGGTATCGTAGCCTAAATATGGGTAATAAGTGCCGCAAGGAATTCCCGAAAGGGTCAAATTCCCCGCCCCATCCCCCAGGAAAAGATAGGCCTGCCCAGGATCAATATCGTCATTCTGCCCCGCCAAGACGTCCAGGTGACCATCGCCGTTGAAATCCCCCACTACCGTCGCCTGGATGTCGGTATAAAAACTCGTTCCCGGGCAATTCCCGTATACCATCGGGACCCATGCACCAGTGGGGAAATTCCCGCTTCCATCTCCGAACAAGAGGTACATCATTCCCTGATAATAAGAAACTATCAGGTCCAGTTTCTTATCCTCGTTGAAATCCCCGGCCGCCATCCCCGTGATGCTGCTGCCTGTGTATGGAAGGGCAATGGAGGTGGAAGCTTGAAAAACCAAATTCCCCTGGTTGATCAAAAGAATCAGAGGCCCCACCGATTGGGCCTTGATCGCGAGATCATCCCGGCCGTCGCCGTTGAAATCTCCCGGCACCATCACCGTGCCGTTATACCAATAAGGGTAAAGGGATAACCCGGAAGCGATGAGGACGGGAGAGGAAAATAAATTCAGCCCCTGGTTAACCAGGAGATAGACGTTTTCCTGATCGTGCACGGCGATATCCAAATCGCCGTCCTGGTCAAAATCGGCGATCGCGGGGTAGGGGTATTCATCGGGGGGAATGAGGTCTATTTTTCCCACCCAGGTGCGGGGACCTAACCCACCGCCCGCGAAAATCTCGTATATATAAACGTTTCCGGCACCATCTGTCGCTGCGAGAAACGGCAGGGAAGAGGAGAGAAAATTCTGCTCGTATTCGTAGGTGGTTACATACGTATACGGAACCGCCTGCCCGGATTCGTCGTAGGTAAAGCCTTTTTCGATCAGACGGTGAAGCTTCTGGGTAGGATGTTGATTGAATTGGCTTGGATTATTTGTGACATAAGGGTCGGTGGCTGTTTCCAGAGGATCATAGTCATAAATGGTGATTTTATTCGACTCGGTCCCGCCTATAACGCTGGCATTGATTATGTATAGCGGGGTGTTTAAAACCGGATGATAGGCATAAAAGGTCTCATTCCCCAAGGCATCAATAATTTTTCCAGGGTTGCCCCTCTCATCATAATTTTGATAATGGGTTTCATTCCCGTTTTTATCGGTAAATTTCGTCCGATTGAGATTGTTTTCTGAAGAATCCCATTCCGAGTCGTTGCTTCCTCCGCAGCCGCAATCGCCTTCGATTGAGGTCGAAACCCCCAAATCAGGATCGTAGTAAACCGAATGCTGCTTTATCGTTCCTATCGCTTCGTTCCATTCAACAATCTCGGTGTAACTTTGATCCGGATGGTAGAAGAAATCCATCGTTCTTCCCCACGCATTCGAAGTCAAACGCTTTACTCGACTCGATTCATCATATAAAATATACAAGGTGGTTAAATTTTCCCCGCTTGAACCCAATTCACCGATATACAAAAGGTTATGAGGATTATTGGAATAAGGATCATAAGAATATTGAGTAATCGTTCCATTCTGATGATTAACTTCCGTTAAGTAATTGTCTCCATAATATGAATACGCGGCGAGCGTTTCCCCGCTAGCAGTTGTAATGTAAGATATTTTTCCATTCTCGTCATAATAGTGAAGGATTAACTCGGGACCTTCGGATGAGGTTATTCGGTCAAGACGGCCTTGAGGATAATAGGTAAACGTCAAATTGCCCCCGGCAGGGCTTGTAATTTTGTCCAGCCTCCCTAAATTGTTGTCGAAGAAATAATTTTTCCCTTGGGGATTGGTGAGGCGAAAAGCTCCTCCCACGAGAGACAATTGGTAATTCAATCCCCGAGGCGGTATATATCCGCCCGAACCGTCCGGGGTAAAATACAGAGTTTTACCGTCTTCCCTGGTTACGAGAACCCGTCCATCGGAAATATTGTTTACAATTATGTTATAGCTGTGAGTCCAACCGTATCCAACTGGACCATCGTAATTCTTCTGGGAATTGTAGATTCGATAGAAATCAAGATCCACATTCTCAGTTTGAATTCGAAAATCCCTCTGTGGATTCGTGTGAAAATTTCCCGAAATAACGTCAACCGGATCCCCCCCGGAACTTAAAGCGCACCTATCTTTATCCCTTTCACCATTATCTTTCTCGTTTTCGAGTGGTTGGCAATTATCATCAATTGTACCGTTGCAATCATCGTCTATACCGTTGCAAATTTCGGTTGAAGGTAACCCCGTCACGGCGTTACATTTTATTCCTTCTACGCCGGCGCAATAAGTAGACCCTACCGCCTTACAAGCACCAACTCCGTTGGTACAAGGTTGGCCAAGGTTCTGAATATTATCATCAACAACGCCATTACAATTATTGTCTTTTCCATCGCATATTTCTTGAGATGAAGTATGTATTGAAGGATCAAAATCATTACAATCATCGATACATCCTTTGAAACCATCGCCATCAAAATCGAAATAAACGGTATCGCCACATTTTGATCCCGGAGGAATACAGTAAAAGCCAGCATCCGTTCCATCGTAATATGAAGCACGAATGCCTTCAGTAAGAATCAAATCACGATATGCAATTAATCCAGGTAGCAAACTTGTCCTTGCGTTATCTATGCATCCATTATCATAAGGGTAATTATTCTTACACTCAGGATCATCAGGAGGAGAAGGGCAATCAAAATAATCACGAATATACATTCTAAAATATGGACCCGAATCCCAATGTTGATCACTGCAAGTACGGGTATCATTATACTCATTAAGGGCCATAGCTCCGGCTATAAATTGGAAATACGAAGACCAAATAACATCTTCCAAACATTCTATAGTTATGTACCCACTAGGAGGATTAAAGATGGAAGAGCTAACAGAGCACCAAGTTTCATCCGAATAATAATTGATTACTGGTGAACAATTTATCGACAAAGCTGATGGAATATTTATAAAACAATTATACAATATTAATGAAAAAGAAATTAATAAAATATTTGGGATTTTCCTGGGATGTTTTAAAATGTTCATTATTACAATCTCCTTTTTTAAATCAAATGGATAAATGTCGTACAATTTTTTATTTTGGGAAAATAGCTGATATATCAATTTTCTGTAAATGAGTAGCGTATCAGGATAAATTTTCTGGTGAAAGAAGGCCCAAAAAGATTTTTCCAAAGAACTTTTTCCGGTTCCATCCCTTTCCCCCCTGAAGTTAGACGGATTTTATGAACTGAATGTTATTAACTTATACCGGATAGTATGAAATGTCAAGAAAAACTTTTACTCGATTAATAAATACGATTTTTCAAATATACCCTTTGAAATTCCCCCCGTTGGGGTTATCCTGATCAATATGAAAGTCGGGAGGAGAAAGGGCGAATGCCTGCTCGCGGGGAAAACCGTCGCGGGGATACCGGCCCTGATCCTGGAAAACGACTACATTTTTCTCACGCTCATCCCCGAGGCCGGGGGCAAGATCCAGGAATTGATCTTCAAACCCACCGGGAACGATTTCGCCTGGCACAGCCCCGTCACCCCGCTGCGAATACCGGAATACGGCTCGGAATTCGCCCCCTACGACTCCGGCGGGTTCGATGAAATGCTTCCCACGGTGGGCGAGTGCGACTGGCGGGGCGCCCGCCTGCCCGATCACGGCGAAGCCTGGCAGCTTCCCGCCCGCGTGACGGAGGAGGTTTCCGAACCGGAACGGGTCGGGGTCAAAACCGAATGGATCCTGAAAGCCTCTCCTTTTCTTATGGAACGCACGATCAGTTTGAGCGGGGGTGAATCCCGGGTCCGATTCGACTACCGGATCAAAAACCAGGGCCACAAACCCTGGGAGTTCATCTGGGCCCTGCACGCGAGCGTCGCCCCGGGGGGAAAGGTCCGGAAAGGCACCCGGCTCTTCCTGCCCCGCGCCACCCGCCTGAATGTCTGGTGGTCGAAAGACGAGCGCCTGGGCCGCCAGGGCAACTGGCTGAACTGGCCGAAGGAACTGGACAAGCGGGAGAAAAAGGTCGACCTCAGCACCCTGGAAGGGGAAGCTGGTTTCGCGGAGAAACTCTTTACCGAGGAATTGAAGGAAGGCTGGGTGGCCGCCCTCGAACCTGAAACCCGCGAAGCGATCGGCTTCAGCTTTTCCCCGGAGGAACTGCCCTACGCCGGGATCTGGCTGAACCAGGGGGGCTGGCGCGGTTACTGCCAATTGGGCCTGGAGGCCACCAGCACGATGGGGGACAACCTGGAACAAGCGGTAAAAAAATATCAGAAGAGATACGCCCGGCTCAACCCGGGGCAGTCGGCCTCCTTCGGTCTCTGGGTCAGCCTGGGCCAGGGGATGGACAGCATCGGCTCGATCACCCCGGCCGGCACCTTTATCGAACCGGGCCTGAAGCTCAAGGCCGGTTACATCAAGGGCGCCCTGGTGGCGCCTTTCCGGGGAACCCTGGAAATCATCGAGCAATCCCAGCCCGACGACATCCTGTTCCGCGAGTTTTTGATCCCCTATAAAAAATGCGAGATTTCGCTCCTGGGGAGCACCCGCAAAAATTACAGCATTATCTTGAAACACTGGCAGGGAGACCTGGTTGACTCCATCAGCCTCAAGCAAGCTCAAAGGTGAAAGGTCCAAGGGAATTTACGATTGACGAATGACGATTGTCGAATGAAAATCAAAATAATCAACAACTGAAATGATAAACCTTAAATATATAAATTTACGATTGACGAATGACGACTTGTCCCGAGGCGGATTTTACCGAGGGATTGTCGAATGAAAATCAAACCAATTGTCAATCTGCAATCTACAATCGTCAATTGACATGACAAACAAACCTGACAGCTTATCCCCGCGTCTCCGCCTGATTTTTTTCATCGGGATCGGCGTGGCCCTCCTGTTGACGGTCTATTACCTCCGCACCGTCCTGGGCCCGTTCTTTCTCGCCCTGGTGATCGCCTATGTCCTCGACCCCGTGGTGACCAAGATGGAGGCCAGGCGCGTTCCCAGGTCTCTGGCCACCCTGCTCATCCTGCTCCCCTTCCTGGCCCTTGTCGCCCTGGCTCTCTGGTTTCTCATCCCTTTCCTCTTCCGTGAAATCGCCGGCCTCATCCAGAACTTTCCCAACTACGTGGAAAGCGTCCGGCGCCTCGTCATCTCCTGGACCCATCTCGAGGCCGATACCAGCGCTCAGGAGCTCCTCCAGACCGGGATGAATTACCTCCGGGAGAAAATGCAGATCGACACCACCCGGGTGGTCCAGCCCCTGTCGGGGCTCCTGCTCGGGCTTCTTTCCAATACCGTCGCCCTCATCACCTGGGCCTTCGGCCTTTTCATCGTTCCGGTTTTCTCCTATTACCTCCTCCAGGATATGGACCGGATCAAGACCCAGGCGGTTTCCTACTTCCCCCCCGATTACCGAAAGAGCTGGGTGGAATTCCTCGGCGAGATCGATACGGTCCTCTCCGGTTTCATCCGGGGACAGCTCACGGTCTGCACGATCCTGGCCGGGCTCTACAGCCTGGGGCTCTTTTTAATCGGGATCGATTACGGCATCCTCGCGGGGATTTTCACCGGTTACGCCTTCGTCGTCCCCTACGTGGGGACGATCGCGGGGGCGCTCCTCTCCCTGATTCTTTCGGTCGCCACCTTCGGGGTGGACTACCATCTCGCCCTCGTGGCGGGTTGGATCGCCCTAGTCCAGCTGGTGGAAAGCTACTACCTTACCCCCAAAATCGTGGGAGGCAAGGTCGGGCTGGGGGTGATCGAGGTTATCCTGGCCATCCTGGTCGCGGGCAAGATCTTCGGATTCCTGGGGGTGATTATCGCCGTGCCCCTGGCGGCCTCCTTCAAGGTGATCCTGAAGAAACTGCTCGACTCCTATCAAAATTCCCGCCTGTTCCGCACCGCATCAATAACAAAATAATCCAAAGTTTTTATCGTCTTTCGGTTGGGGTTGCGCTGCTCGTTTCGTCATTCGGGTTGAGTCTTCCGGTTCTTAAACCCCAAACCGATTAACGTAAACCTAAACCAGCCGCTTGTCCTGAGCGAAGTCGAAGGGCGCAACCGTCAGACGTTTAACGAGTTTCATTTTTCGGGTTTCGAGTTTGGCGCTTTGCTCTTTGCCCTTCGCGCTCCGCGCTCAGGGCAGGGGGATTTTTTCGAGGTTCTTGATCCCGATCCGGATCGGCACGATGAAGGCCACCACGTTTAAAACCGCCGCCCCGACGAAAAAGACCGCGAGCCCGAGCCAATCCCCAGCGGTGATGGGAATGCCCCGGAAGTAGGACATGAAGTAGACGTAAACCGGCCGGGCCTCGAGCGCCACCACCACCCCGATGAAAGCCATCGAGATGAGCATGTATACCACCCCGCCGTACCCGGCGGCGATCTTGGCCGGGTTTTCGATTTCAAACCGGGGATAGGCGGCGCCGACCCCGATGGCCAGGCCGACAATCCCGAAGGTCATGAAGAACATCGTGATCGCGGAGAGGTAATTCATGAAGCGGGAGACCTGGAGCAGATGGTTGGAGAAAATGATGAGAATCTCCGAAAGGATGAGGAGCGGGAAGATCATCACCCCAAACTTGGCCCAGATCACCTGCCGGGCGGAGAGAGGCGAGGAACGGATGATCCAGAAGGCCCTCCCTTCCATGCTCACCATCGGGAAAACGAAGCGCGCGGAGAGGGCCGCCAGGACAAACCCGGCCAGGGCCAGGTTCAAAAACGAGATCAGGTTCTGGACATAAAAGGTCGGCATTCCCGCCCGGGCCAGGGGAATGGCCTTGAAGTTGTAAAGGTAGACCGTGACCAGGGCGGCCAGGAGAAAAAGCTGGGACCACTGGGTGGTATCCCGGAAAAAAAACTTGACCTCCTTGGCGAAGATCGCCCGGGTGGGGGGCGAGAAGGGCAAAGTCAGCAGGGAGAGCACGTAATCCAGGGGGGTCCGCCGGAAATAACCCGAGCGCTTGGCCTCCTGCGAGCGGGAGAAACCCCGCCGGTACATCCCCTGATGCAGCCACTCGGCCAGGACCACGAAGGCCAGGCTGGTGGACACCAAAAGGGCCAGGGACAGGAAACCGTTCCCACCCGGCCAGCCGTTCAGGGCGGGCAGGATCGCGTTGGTAGCCCATATGTAAGGGTGATAACTCGCCGCCGGGATTTTCATGGCGGCGAAGTAACTGAGCGCGTTCTGGAAGGCGTCCGGGTCCACCAGACGCTCGGGGCGGAGCAGGCGGAACATCAGGTAGACGGCGATGAAAATCAGGAGGGCCAGGAAGAGCAGGATCTCCCGGGTGCGCCGGGCCGGAAAGAGGTTGACCAGGAGCAGCGTCACCGATGCCCCGATCGTGCCTGGGATCAAAAGGAAAAAAGCGAGAACCAGGGGAAACCAGAGGTAATAAAAAAGCGGGGAGGCGTGCACCACCCCGTAGGCCAGGAAAATCGGGAGCCCGAAAAAAATCACCATCCAGGAGGATTCCAGGAGCGATTCGGTAAAGCGGGCGAAGAACAGGGCCAAGGGGTCGGCCGGGACCTGATTCAGAAGATCAAGCTCATCGGCCAGATAATAAGTCGAAAGCGCGGTGATGATGTTCGAAATGATCAGGATGCCGAAAAACACCAGGAAGATCATGGAAAGGAGCTTGGCGGCCAGGAGGGGGCCGATGACCTCGATTCCCTGGAAGTAGCGGAGCACCTTGACGAAGGCGTAAAAAGTGAAGCCCCAGACCGAAATCCCCAGAAGCCCGAGGGCGGCGGTGCGGAGTCGGGCCCCCGGCTCGAGCCGCCGGGTCCGGTTCCGGAAGGAATAATAGGCGGGCTTAAGCAGGAGTGGATACTGCCGCATCGAGCTTCTCCGGCTCTTTGAGGGGAGCCGTCAGCTTCAGGAAGACCTCTTCCAGTTTCTCGTCGCCCGAACCGACCCTTTTCTTCAATTCGTCGGAGGTCCCGACCGCGATCAGGGAGCCAAGGTGAATGATCCCGATCCGGTCGGAGATTTCCTCCGCCACGCTCAGGGTATGGGTGGAGAGCAGGATAGCGCAGCCCTTCCGGCGGTATTCCTGGAAGATATCCTTGACCAGGCGGGTGGCCCGCGGGTCGAGGCCGACAAAAGGCTCGTCGATCACGATGGCCTTGGGCTCGTGGAGGAGGGCCGAGACCATCACCAGCTTTTGTTTCATCCCGTGGGAGTAGCTTTCGATGAGTTCATCCCTCCAGTCGGAGAGGTCAAAAACCTCCAGGAGCCGGTCCATCTCCATCTTGGCTTTCCGGTCTTCCAGGTTCCAGATCTGGGCGATGAACCGGAGGAACTCCTCCCCGGTCAGCTTCTGGTAGAGAAAGGGACGGTCGGGGATGAAACCGATGATCTGGCGGGCGGCCACCGGCTCCTTCAGGACATCGTATCCGAAGACCCGGGCGGTGCCTCGGGTGGGCCGGATCAGGCCGCCGATGATCCGAAGCGTGGTGGTCTTGCCCGCCCCGTTGGGCCCGAGGAAGCCGAAGATCTCCCCGGCCTGGACGGAAAGGTTCAGGTCCTTGACGGCGGCGAGCTTGAAATACTGCTTGGTCAGGTTAACGGTTTCGATCATCGTAGATATTTTAGGGGCCGGGCCACCCTCTTTCAATGACCAACGTAGGTCAAGCACCAATTACCAAATCCCAATAACCAAACCATATTAGGCGTCCTCAATAATTACGCATTTGTCGTCATTCCCGCGGAAGCGGGAATCCAGGCGAAAAAATAACTGGATTCCGCATCAAGCATGTCCTCGACCTGATCGGGGATGCGGAATGACAGAATTGAAAATCCCCCCTCCGGGTCCGCTTCCAGCCCGTAGGGGGATGGCTTACAGGCCGGAGGGTAGACCCTCCCGGTCGGAGACTCCATCCCCCTTTTTACAAAGGGGGAGCGCAGACTTTCTCTTTTTTAAATTTATGAATCAGAAATTGACATTGGAAAAATATCCCTCCAGAATTTAGGACATGCAGGAAAAGGTTGCCATCATCGGCGCCGGGGCCTGGGGAACGGCGCTCGCCAAGGTTCTCGCCGAAAAGGGGGAAAAAGTCGCCCTCTGGGTCCGGGAGCCGGACCTCGCGGAAAGGATCTCCAGTAAGCACGAGAACGACTTTTACCTCCCCGGGATAAAATTGCCGAAAAAGATCCAGGCCACGCCGGATGTCGCCGAGGCGATCTCCGGGGCCGATTTTCTGGTCTTCGTGGTCCCCTCCCGCTTTCTTCGTAAAGTGGTCAAAACGGCTTCAGAAAAGATTAAAGGCGAGGTGATCGCGGTCAGCTGCACCAAGGGGCTCGAGGAAAAAAACCTCTCGGCGCCCGCGGAGATCCTACATCAGTCCTTCCGGGCCCGCGGGATCACCGCCCCGATCGTGGTCCTCTCCGGCCCCAGCTTCGCCCGGGAGGTGGCCCAGGGCGTCCCCACCGCCGTGGTCTCGGCCTCCAACGACCGGGAGGCGGCCGAAAAGGTGCAGAAACTTTTTTCCAACCCCCTTTTCCGGGTCTACACCAACCCCGACCCGATCGGGGTGGAGATCTCCGGGGTCCTGAAAAACGTGGTGGCCATCGCGGTGGGAATTTCCGACGGACTCGGACTCGGCCTGAATACCCGGGCGGCCCTGATCACCCGCGGGCTCGCCGAGATAACCCGGCTCGGGGTCAAGCTCGGGGCCAATCCCCTGACCTTTTCCGGGCTTTCCGGGATGGGGGACTTGGTTTTAACCTGCACCGGGGACTTGAGCCGCAACCGCCAGGTCGGCCTGGCCCTGGCCCAGGGGAAAAAACTTGACGAGATCCTCGCGGGCATGAAGGCCGTGGCCGAAGGGGTGAGCACGGTCAAGGCGGTCCGAAAGCTCGCCCACAAGATCGGGGTGGAAATGCCGATCGTGGAACAGGTTTTCGCGGTCCTCTATAAAAACAAGGAACCCATCCAGGCGGCCAGCGACCTGATGGCCCGCAGGTTGAAATACGAGCACGAATCCATCGGCTGGGGCTGGCCGGAATGAACAAAGAAAAAAGAGAACGGTGGTTAGGTGGCTGGGTTGTTTGGTGGCTAGATCGTTAGGAAAAAACGAGCCGCCTGCCCGCCTTGCCCGAGGGTCGGCCAGGGCGCAACCTAAAATCGATTTACGAAAATTCTGTTTGCCTTAATCTCCCGTATCCAAATTCAAATTAATCGTCATCGCGATCGTCGCCAGTTTTATCCTTTTCAGCTCCGCGCTTTTTCTCAAGTCGTACCTGTCGGTACCGGATGACTGGATTCAATTTATTCTCGTCTGCTTCATTCTTTCTTTCTTTAATTTTCCGCGGTCGGCGGCTTGTCCCGAGTCACTGCGAGGGGTCAGTGGTCTGTTTTTTCCCTGGCTGTTTGGTTTTCTAGACAATCTAACCACCTAGCCACCCAACCACCTTCTTTTTCTAAACTTCTAGCGGTATTTTCCGTGCTTCTTGGTGTACTCGATCATGGCCCGGAGGTTCTCGGGTTTGGCCTCGTCCAGCGCCGTGCCGGTGGCCATGATGAATCCCCCGCCCTTCCCCACCTTCTCGATCAGATGCTGACAGTATTCCTCCACCTTTCGGGGTTCGGCCGAGATCATGAGCGAGGAAGGGATATTCCCAATCATGCAGATCCGGTCGCCGATCACTTCCTTGGCCTTGACCATGTCGGTCTGGTCGAAGAACCAGGCGGTCCGGCCCGGGGGCAGTTCAGCGAGATACTTAAGCCTCAAGTTATAGCTACCCTCGGCGAAGGGCATGGGCACGCACCCCTCCTCGATCAAGCCGAGGATGACCTTCTTCAGGGTGGGCCAGTAGAACTTCTGGAACTGGGCGTCGGACATGAAGCTGTCCGCCCCCTTGTGCAGCGGTATGGTGACCAGGGGGTTGCCGGTGGAGTTAGCGTCCCTTACGCCCCACCTGATCATGATCGGAACCAGCCTTTCCACCGCCTGCAGGATTTTGTCCGGCCGCCGGTACATGTCCATCATGATCGCGTGGGTGCCCCGCAGGGTGTCGCCGAGAACGTCGAAGGGCGCCCCCGACATCCCGCCCGCCCCATTCACGTAGCCCCGGTTCTTGACTTCTTGCTCGAATTTTAAAATCTCCATCAGCCAGGCGAGAGCCTCCTTCCCCGCGACCATCAGGGTCTCGAGGGTTTCTTGGACCTCCGGCCGCCCGAAGTAGATCAGGTTCTGGGCCAGGCTGGTGATCCCAATGATCTCGGAAAAGGGCCGGAGCTTCTGGAAACCGGCGAACCCGCCGATGATACGGGGGAGGTAGACGCGCAGGAAGAAATCCGACGGGTCGTTGATGAGGTCATCGTATTCCTCGGCCTTCATGTACTCCCCCTCCACGCACTGGTAGGGGGCCCGCTCGGAAACACCCCGCCCGGGCCAGCGGTACATCTTGTATTGAATGATATCGAGGAGCTTGCCGGAGATGGCCAGGAAGGGGCCGACATAGACGTCCGGCTCGTATTCATAAACGTATTTCTTCCAGGCCTCCATCGCCTTCCCGTAATCGTACATCGCGTCCTTGTAGGTAATCCCGGCGAGATGCGCGGGGAGGAAAGTGAGCAGGGGGTAAACCGGGATCCGGTCCGGCTTTTTTTTGAGCTGGATCGCGTCTATCAGCCGGTTCGCCCTGGCCTGGTAGGCCGCTTGGGCTTCCGGGCTCTCGAAATTGGCGTTTTTCGGGTTGAGCCAGGTCTGGAGCCGGGACTCCAGCCTTTCCTCCGCCGTCATCTTTTGCCACTGTTTCTGATCCATGATCTGGTTCCTCAGGTCTATCTCGTCTATTTAGTCTATCTGGTCTATCTGGTTTCTCTGGTTCAAGGTTCAGGGTTCAACGTTCAGCGTTATTGATAGCGGCCAAGCAGACCTTCGGCTCCCAGGCATGCTTCGCTTCCAAGAACGCAGGCTGAAGCCTGCGGCTACCGTCTTGTTTGGTCATTGGGATTTAGTCATTGGGATTTGATTAGAAATTAGGTCAATTAGAAATTCGTCATTTACTTAAGAATCCCTTGGCCAATTTCACCGCCTCGATGGCGTCCCGGCCGAAGGCGTCGGCCCCGGCATATCTCCGGATCTCCTCGTCCACCTGGCCTCCGCCGATCATGATCTTGACCTTGTTCCTGAGGCCGGCGGCCTCGATCGCCTTGATCGTCTCCTTCATCGCGTCGAAAGCCAGGGTCAGGAACCCGGAGAGGCCCACGATGTGCGCCCCGGTTTCCTTGATCTTGTCCACGAAGGCCTGCGCGGGAATATCGATTCCCAGGTCATGAACCTCGAAACCGTTGATGTCGAGCATGAAAACCACGATGTCTTTCCCGATGTCGTGGATGTCCCCCGCCACCGTGCCGAAAACCACCTTGCCGATCCGCTTTATCTCGTGGCCGGCCTTGAGCTTGGGCTCCACCATTTTGACCACCTGCCGGAGAATCTCCCCGGCATACACGAGATCCGGAATGAAATACTCGTTGGCGGCGAAGCGCTTACCCACGATTTCCAGGCCGCCCCGGGCCGCGTCGAGAATCTCCAGGGGGTTGCCGCCCGCGTTCAGGCGTTTTTCCACGTGCTCCAGGGCCTCGGTTTCCTTCAGATCGGCAATCAGATTGGGTAACTCATCCGCCATAATTTTCTCCTGTTATCAGGTTGATGATCAATTCGGTCATAGGTCTTGGGTGATGGGTCATAGGTTAACAAATAAAGGTTAAGAGGTTCAACGTTCACGGTTCAAAGTTAATTGATTGCCACCGAAAGCGTCAGTTTCGGTATCTTCTTAATCTTGAATCCTGGGGTTTTGAACCTTTGAGCTTTGACCTTTCACCTTTGACCTGATTTTGCCCTTTGCGCTTTGCTCTATGCTCTTTGCTTGGTCTGATCAGCGCCTCATGGTCAGCGCCGCGAGCATCCGGACGCCCTTGGCGATCTCGGTGGCGGTGGGGATACCCTTGTTCTCGAGCTCCCCGGCGATCCGGTTCTCGGTCGCGGCGTCACCCATCATCCAGACCACCAGCGGCTTGTTATATTTTTTGATCAGCCCGGCGATGAAATCGAAGTCGAAAAGCTGTTCGTTCATGGGCGAGGCAAACAGGTGGGCGTAGACCGCGTCCACTCCGGGGTCGGCCATCATCGCCTCGAGTGAAGTATTGACCGGGCCGGTGGGCCCGAACTTCTCGATCGCCGGGTAGAGGTCCACCGGGTTTTCCG
>Ga0315295_10001307_pt1 | contig 21318 bp, 33 predicted proteins | sample YL17G14_0_MG_FD_204453 | JGI IMG/M metagenome (GOLD analysis project Ga0315295, IMG submission 204453) | Sediment microbial communities from Yellowstone Lake, YNP, Wyoming, USA - YL17G14_0 | ecosystem: Environmental > Aquatic > Freshwater > Lake > Sediment | place: USA: Wyoming | collected...
TGATGTGTCCCGCGACGACCCGCCCGGGGCCCCCGAGGAGTGTCCTCAGGGAGGTGTTCGCTTCGAGGAACGTGATAAGGTCATCGAGGATCATACGCACTGGTCCTGGCAGTTCTGGATGATAACTGCCGCGATCCCGTCCCAGGTGGCGTCCCGCTTCGCGACGATGGCGTCAAAGATGAAGGGTCTCTTCCGCATAACGCCCGTCCCGTCATGCACGGCGAGCGCGTACGCCTTGGGATTTCCGACGTACCCCTCGACCTTGTTCCCGTCTACGGTGACGCCCGAGTACATCTCGTCCCGCATGTGCTCGACTTCCCGCTTGGGGTTCTTGTCGACCGAGTATGGGGCCCCGGGGGCACCCAGCTTGGAGGGAAAGTCCATCCAGTCGTAGGGGGAGATCCCCAGGGTGCAATTCTTCTTGGCCTCAGTCTCCACGGCTCCCGCGAGGAGCTCCATCCGCTTCGCCATCTTCGGGATGAGATCCTCCTGGAGGTGTTGGAACTTCTCCTGGAGCTCCTCGAGGGAGACCTCCATCAGCCCCTCCCGAGGAGTTTTAAGATCGTCGGGAGGGTGTCAATGACCCTCCCGGATCCCGTGAAGACCAGGATCACGATGATCGCCACGTCCCTCCAGTGATCCAGAAGCCATTCCTGGCGAGTTCGTTCGACCTTCTCCTTGACGACCTCCACGGCGGCTTCGCCCTTCTCATGGGCCGCCTGGAGTTCCCGGCAGTGGACCTCGTCCTTGAGCTCGTCGATCTTGCCCCCGATGGAGTCGCAGAACTTCTGTATCTCCCCCCGGAGATCGTCCATGCGCTGGTAGCACTCGCTGCTCGTCACGCCATCCATATCAGATCACTCCCGGCGGGAGCACATAGAGGTATCGGGCCCCTGAGGCCTTCGTGCTGCACCCGGCCCCGTTGCAGGCGATCAGATTGACCGAATGGTACCCCCAAGTCCGCGGGAAGACCTGCGGGTTCTGGTTGGAGAGGTTTCCCGTGAAGAGGGGGTTCGCAGTATCGGGATCGTACCAGCTCCAGCTCGTGGGGGTATTCGTGGTATCGTCCGTGAATTGAATCGTGCCGTTCCGCCACACCACTAAGGGGCTCGCATGGAAGGCCGCCACGGGGGGGTTCGCTGATGGTGCGGCCCTGATAATGAGGAGACCATTTGCACCATCTCCACCTCTATCAGTTCCGGTTCCATAAGAACCACCGCCTGCCGATCCGGTATTCTCAGTTGCGGGATCTCCGTCTGGAGCTCCAATAGAAGACGAACCCTTACCACCCCCGCCTGGACCTCCATTGGTTCCCGTGTACCCGGCTCCACCTCCTCCCGCATAGTTGTTCCCATCTACAGCCGCAATGGTAGCATTGTACCCCGGTAACGCTGATGCATAACTAGATCCGGGCCCCCCCACGACGGGAGAACCTCCACCGGGGCCTCCGCTTGGATTCCCACCTGCATCGCCATGGTCTGATACCGTGGCAGTTGCAGCGTAGAAGTATGTATTCCCACCGTTCTGGCCCGATCCATAAGAGGTACTGTGGCCCCCGTGCCCGATTGCGATGTTGAAGGTGCTGGAGTTGGTCTGCGAGAGGAGGTTCTTGATCTCCCCACCACCGCCACCGCCCGTGCCCCCAGAACCGCCTGCTGCGATCACCGATAGGGAATAGTCCACGGAGTTGATGGTGACCGTCCCGGTGGTCTGTCCCCCATCGTGGGAGCCAGTAGTCATAACCTTCCAGGTCTCGTACCCCCCCGAAGTTCCTATATAAGTGGCGACCAGCCCGGAGCCCGAGACGGTAATGGTGGTCCCAGAGACAATGCTGCCCAAGAGGGCAGCTACCACCACCAGCAGGAGAATTTTCCTCATCATGGTCCGACCTTCGCCCGGAATTTCGACGGGTGGCAGTGGCAGGGATCATGGTACCCGACCACAAGGGGAATCTCACTGCAAGCGAAGAAGGGTTGCTCATTCTCCCAGACGATGGGACCTGACCCGCTACACTGGCAGGCCCCGCACTCCTCGGTCATGCTCCTGCCTTGGTGTACGTGAGCTGGAGCCCGAGGAACCGGGCGTCATCGCTCATGGTGTCCCCGGCCTCGGCGGGCATCCTTTTCACGCGGATCGCCAGGGTCCTCCCGGCGGCGCAACTCCCGGAGGGGGTGGTACTCGCGGAGGCTCCCGAGATGTGCAGGGCCCCCGAGGTCTGGAAGGTGTCCGTGACGAGGATCTGCGTCCCCCAGGAGGCATCCATGGCGACGTTATCCGAGATACAGGCAAGCTCCATCCCCCAGACGACTCCACCACCCCCTGTGGAAGTCGCCGTCCAGGAGTAGGTCTCCGTGAACCCCACAGAGTAGTCCGCAGGGAGGAGGATATCCGCCACGGCTGCCTCTGAGGTGGTGCCGTCGAAGTCCACGGGGACCCAGATATTCCCGGAGGCTCCCTCAATGGGTGCGGAGTACGCGGCTCCCCCGGAGGCGGGAACCACGAACTGGTACGCCATCGGGGAGAGTGTCGCGGTCGTGGTGATGTTGGTCCCGATGTGGTCATCGCAGACTCGCACGGCAGCCCCCTTGATGGTGGTCTGGTTCTCCTCAAGGCGGTCCGTGCAGAGCTTCACGGAGGCTCCCTTCGTGAGGGTATCATTGGCGGCCTGCTGATTTTCCATCTCCTTGATCACGGGGGCGAAGGTCGTCAGGAACTCCGAGAGGAGCCTGCCGGAATCCGCGAAGGTATGCCCGAGAGCATCTGCGAAGATTACGACCCCGTTCGGCGTGGAGGTATCTGGGACTGAAGTGTTCCCTGCGAGGGGCATAGCCTCGGTGATGTTCTTATCTGCGGCGATGGTTCCTTCGTTGAACCAGTGCGTGTTATTGGCGACGTTCCGGTTATCGACCTCCAGGAGGAGACCCGCGATCGTCCATAGGGAGTCCTGAAAGGAATGCCCGAGAGCATCAAGGAACGTCAGGATCCCCCCTGGGGTGGAGGTCGCCGGGAAGGACGTGTTCCCCGCAAGGGGCATGGACTCTGTGATGTTCTGGCTTGCGGCGAGCTGCCCCTCATTGAAGTCGTGGGTGCGGTTGAACTCCTCCCCGAGGAGGACTAGGTTCACCCAGTGGGTATCGTTGAAAAGGTGCGCAATGTTCCCCTCGTTGAACCAATGGGTGAGATTGAAGTCCATCTGATCCTCCATCTCCTTGATCGCGGGTGCGAAGCTCGTCAGGAGACTCGATATCAGGACTCCCGTATCTTCGAAGGTATGCCCAAGGGCGTCCACGAAGGCCACCAATCCATGGGGGGTGCTCACCGAGGGAACCGAGATGTTTCCCCCCTTGGTGAGGTTCGCCCTCACCATCTGGGCACACTCATTCGCGGAGGTCGCCCTGGAGAGGGTATCGTTCGCGCCGAACTGGACCTCGCACTCCAGGAGGCTCTCGCTCCGGTTGTACCGGATGAAGAGATCCTTCCAGCTCAGGTTGCTCACCATGTCGAGCCAGTTCAACTTCGTGATCGTTCTGATGTTGGGGTCTTGCCAGGAGACCCCCATCGCGAGCCCCGGAAGTCCCCCAAGGAGGAGGACCATGATGAGGATCGCCCCGAGTGCCTGTTTTGCCTTCATACGTATATCGCCACCACGGAGACCTCTTGAGGGGTCCCAGGTTCCCCGATGGGGGTCTTGATGGAGATCGTGATATTTGTGGCGTCCACGGTACAGGTGGTGATCTCCTGGGGCTCGCTGCCACGGATCCCCACGTGGGGCTTGCCCGCGAAGCCGTGCACGATAAGGTCCCCGTCCGAATGGACCGCGGTCCAGCCCTTGATGCCGAGGCTCGCCAGGGTATGTGCGTGAGCGACCCCGTTGATGTTGTAGGTCTGCGCGGCGGGGATATTCGGGGTCCCCGCATCCGAGAGGCTCATGAGGGAGTCCTGGATGAGCTTCCCGGTCGCGGTGTCGAACCTCGCCACGGCATGGTCGGTGGCCCCCGCGGGACCCACGACGTCCCCCGAGCCGACCGCCCAGTACGCGAGAGTATTCCAGGAAGTGATACCGTCCCCGATCTTGAGCCTCAGGGTATTGGTCTCGTAACCGAGTTCCCCCAGCTTCAGGACGGGATTCGCGGCCATCCAGTTCGCGGCGGTATCGAACCTGATCTGGATCTGCACCGTGGGATCCACGGCATGAACCCCCTCGAGGTGCAGGTGGAAGACGGTCCCCGCGTTCCCTCCCTGGATAAGGGTAATCTCCGTAACGCTGGGCTTGATCACCTGCAGGTATGCCTCGTAGTGCGAGAGGTCCCCGCTGTCATAGATGGCAGCCGCCCGGAGGACCTGGAAGGTGCCCGCATATCCTGGGGTGAGAGTGACGATCCTGTACTCCTGCTCCTCGAGGAGCCCCACCGTCGGAGGCAGGAACACCTTCACCGCGTACGGGAGGATCTCCCCGGGGATCATCGTGCTGAGCTGGCCCTCCTTGCGGTAGAACCTGCACAGGAGGTCCACCTGGTCGTCCGCCCACACCCTGAGGGGTTCCCGGTAGTCGTTCAGGGCGAGCGTCGACCGGATCTGGATCGTGCAGGTGTGCGGGAGGGAGTCCTCATCCAGGGGCATCATACGAGGCTTTCCCAGTCGGTCTCCGTGACGTCAAAGGAGCCGTCCTGCTCGATCTGCCTCCTGAGCTCGGCTGCCCGGGTCCGGAGGTCCGCCGCCATCCTGGGGCCCGAGATGGAGTGATCCCCCTCGGTCTCCTCCTTGTAGGTGAGCGTGAGCTGGGTGGCCTTGTCCTCGAGGGCCTGGGCGGCGGCGAGATTCACGACACCCGCCTCCATCTCGAGATACGCGGCGATCTCCTCGTCCGTGAGGAGTGCCTTGGCGGCCACGGTGTCCCGGCAGAGCATCCGGATCTTCCCGGTGTCCGTGGCGAGATTGTACGAAAAAGTCACACTGGCACCTCTCCCTGGTCTCTTTCCTCCTCAGATTCTCCCTTCTCCATCACCTTAAAAAAGTGATGGAGGGTTCAGGCTCCGGACTGGTAGTACGTGAACCTCGGATCCATCGCGACTCCACCAAAGACGTGCTTGACCCGGTACATGATGTTGTCGGTCGCGAAGTCACCCGAGAAGGGGGAGACCATCGCGCCCCCCACGAGGACCTTGTCGGAGGCCTTCATGACGATCTCGGGGGCCTCGTACCCTCTCAGGAAGCCCACCTCGAGGGCCGCTCCCTGCGTGGGATCCGCGAACAGGTACCACCCAGTGGTGCCGTGCGTGGTGTCGATCACGGGGATGTAGGGGTCCACGTGCAGCTGGAGACCCATCTGGGGGATGACGTTCGTGGTCGGGTAGGGCACGCCCGCAGCGGCTCCACTGTCCACGTACATCTTCAGGGCCGAGGTCAGGATGGACCGCGCCGTGAGCTCCAGGGCGGGACCCACCACGAGGTGAGCCGCCCGGGCCATGATGGGCTCCCCGTTGGGGTCCGTCTGGGCCGCCATGAGGCGCATCGTGATCTCGAGGTTGAGGATCGTCAGCGCGAGGGTGCCGGTGTTCGTGAGGGCCTGCCCGCAGTCCGTGATGGTGGCCCCATAGAGGTTCTCGTTGTGGCCATCTGCGGCCGCATAGAGTCCCGTCACGAAACGGTTTTCGGAACGGATCGCGGCCGTGGCCATCCTCTGGGGGATGTCCGAGAACGCCCCCAGGGAGTCGTTCACGAGGCTCTCCCAGGAGATGTCGAACTGGCGCCCGTACTTCTTGAGGTTGTACGTGTAGCGGCAGTTCGTGGGCTTGCTCGCGAGGTACTCGCCCTTCTCGGCGACCTCCGCGAGGACCTGGTCCCCTCCGTGGAGCTTCTCGCGGCGGACCGTGTTGAAGTCGGGGATCCCACCTGGGGCGACCCGGATGTAACTCCTCCAGTCCGCGACCCACGCCTTGTAGTTCGCGAGGAGCTGCCGGTCGATGATCTGCCCGAACAGGTACGGGAAATCACTGGTCGTGATGGCCTCTTCCATCATGGCCTTGTGGCGGTACGGGGGCATCCTGTCCTTGTTGGTGATGAGGTTCAGGGCCCTCGAGAGGGCGGCCTCATTGATGGGGCGCCCCTGGACGGAATGGAAGCCACTCCAGTCCTCGGTGAGCTTCAGGAATTCGCTTTCTGCCATAGTACTCAGCCCTCCTTGGAGGGTGTTGCGGCCTTCACGATGGCCGCCTCCGTGTTGATGTCGCGGCGGGTGGCCTCGTTCTCGGCGAGGGACCCCTCAAATTTGAGGATCTGCTGATCCAGGACCTCGAGCTCCCTCTGGAGGAGTACCCTCCGGTAGCAGAGATCCTTGAGCCCCATCTCCAGCCGCATTCGGCGGTTCGTGTTCTCCTGCTCTAGCATGTTCTCTCGTTCCTTTATGCCCACGCGACCACGGGGATCCCGTAGATCACACCGTTGATGTTGAGGGGGATCTTGTGGGTCGAGTTCTGGTTCAGCGACTGAACTTGCGCCTTCAGGCCGGCACCCCTGCCGATCTCGGTCTGGAACCAGCTCTGGAGGGTCCCAAGGGTTCCGTCACCCATGATCTGGATCGCCGACTGGATGGCCGGTGCGCAACCCGCGCCGCCCATGTTGATCGAGACCCCGAACGACTCCGTAATTGCCGAGGAGTTCTCGTTCGAGATGGCCACGTACAGCCCATAGAGCCGTGTCCAGACGCCAGCGGAGTTGTTGGCGTGGGTCTGGAAGCGTCCCGCGTAGAGGTCGCCGCCCGTGGTGGCCGTGTCGTCCTCGAGCCTCATGTAGATCCCGCACATGTCCTCGTTGACATGCAGGGCATTCTTGAGGCCCACGAAACACTTCATCCACGCGTACTCGAGCCCCCAGGACTCCTGGGTCTCGCCCCCCGTCCTGAGGGTGGCGATGTCGATCTCGAGATTGTCCACGACCTGGATCTGGGTCTGTGTATCGAGGCTGAGGCTCCCGACATTGATGCTCTTCAGGAAGTTCGGGGCCCAGTGAACCTTGACCGCCACCAGGGTCGGCACCGTCAGGGACGACGTCACGTCACCCAGGACGTACCCGAAGGGGATGAAGTCCGAGGGATCGTCCTGACCGGAAAGCAGATAGACGCTTGTCGAGGGGACCTTCTGGATGTAGATGGGATCCCCCAGCGAGAGGGCGTGGGCGTGCCCGTTGATGGTGCCGTCCGATTCCTTGCCGAGGACGTTCAGATACCAGATGCCCTCGGTGTCGACCGCGATCTTGTCCGTCGCGGCTGCCGCACTCTTGAAGGCGACTCCAACGCTGCAGGCGCCCAGCGTAGGATCTCCCACGATAACCGGGTCACCCTTGTCGACGAGTCCATCTGCCGCATGATACGGGTGGACGAGCTCGCTCTCCAGGACCGTGAGATGCCGGCCTTCGTAGGTCGAGCTGGCCTCGTCTCCGGCCGTCTTGCCTGTGATGGGATATTCACACATGATTTACCTACCTCCTGCGGCGAGTGCCGCCATCTTCTTCGCATCCTCGGAGGTCTTCCCGGCGGCCACGTAGGCGGCCGTGAAGGACTCCTCGAGGGTCTTGTGATCCTCGGCTCCCGCCCCAAAGCCCCTGACCTTCCCGGCCTCGGTGATCTTCTGGATGTACTCGGACTCCGTCTTCACGGTGGCCGTGATGACCTCCCTGAGGGCGGCCTCATCGAGTTTACCCTCCTTGACTTTGGCGATCTTGGAGAGCCCCTCCTGGAGGCGGGCCTTCGTGACGTCCGGGAGCTGGGTCTTCCCGATCTCGGCAGCCACGACCAGCGCGGCCTCCTGGAGGATCTGGATCTCCGTGAGACGCGCCACCTGCTCCTTAAGAGTCTTGTTCTCCGTGAGGAGGGTCTGGTGTTCGGACTCCTTTGCCTTGCCCTCATCGGAGGTCTTTTGCTCCTTGAGGATAGTCTCCCTGAGGGTGGCGACCAGATCGGGCCGGCCCTCCTGGAGAACCTTCATGGTGATATCTTTCAGATCCATGTCACTGGTCTCCTTGTTCAGCTTGTCGAGGATCCCCTGGAGGTGGGACTTCACGGAGTCCGGGACGTTCATGGCGCCCCCGGTCCGCGCCCCGCCGATCGCGGCAAGCGCCGCCCGCACGCACTCGGGCTTCACGGTCCCATCTGTGCCCTTGTAGGGCAGGTGGAGGGCCCCGAAGGTGTCACCTCCATCGTTGTACGCGAAGTGAGATGCAATTCCTGTCTTCTCGGCTGAGGAGAGCTCCTCCCAGGTCTTGTCGGTGAGGTCCGAGAGGGCAAGTTTGCATCCCGTGGGTTCCTCAAGAGTCTCCTCGGGCCTCCAGGACTCGTACATCTGCACGAGGGATCCCCCCGCGCCCGGGAGGGTTACGAAGTCCACCGAGAGGCACTTCTCAAGGCTCTCGATGATCCGCCCCGATCTCCCTTCGGCCTCCCCGGTCTTGGCCTTCCCAAGGGCGCGATGACTGATCCCAATGAAGGGGGCGGTCTCGTTGAGGAAGTTCCTGTACTGCTCGAACACCCTGGCCTCCGCGTACACACCGGGACCGTTCGGTCCATTCTCCAGGAACCGGGCCTTCTCCGTGATGACCCCCGCGAGCGTCGTGAGGGATCTCTCGGGGCGTCCTTTCTCCTGGGAGGACGTCGGGTGGTCGATGTGCATGTGCGTAGCGGGCACGTACACCCTGGAGGCGTCCCTCTTGAGCATCTCCTTAGAATAGTACCCTGAGCTCCCCCACCCAGGGGCGATAATCTTCACGAGTGCATTCCCGTCCTCGCGGATGAACTTCCCCGGGAGGGCCGTCGGACTCGTCTCGACGAATTGTTCGGCGTCGTTGTTCACATTCACACCACTCTCGGACTTGGTCCAGTGCCCCACCGTGTTCTGGGAAAACCCCGCGTTGTGGACGGCCTTCCAGGCGGATCCCGCGCAGAGGGCCTTATTCTGATGGTTCTCGCCGGGGTGCTTCTCTCTGCAGGATTGATAAACGTCGGCGAGGATCTTTTTACCCTCTTCAGGAAGATCCCCAGACTCGGGGGGTTCGTACGTCCCCGGCATGATATAAATGTATTCGTGCCTTTTATTTAGGTTTAACAGGTTAAAAGAGCGGGATTCCCCAAAAGGGGGATCGGGACCTGGTCCGGTGGTGGGCCCCCTTGAATCTTACGGATAACTATGGCATACTCCTCAGAGGGTTATGGCCCCAGTCCACCACCATCATCCCGGTTCACCGTGGACTCCATCAGATGTGCCTCGCGGCGACCTCCTCCCGGTGCACCTCGCGGTACCGGGCCCGGTAGGCCTTCACCTCCTCCCGGTGCACCTCGCGGTAGGCCTTCGCCTTCGCGGCGGCCTCCTCCCGGTGGGTCTCGCGGTACCGGGTCTGGTAGGCCTTCAGAGCGTCACCGAGATTAACGACTTGAATCTGAGGCATCATCCACCACCCCCATTCATGCTCCCTCGAGATCCCGGATCTCCTGGTCTTTGGCCTCGATGACCCCCATGAGGAAGTCCCAGACGAGCGCCGGGTAGGGGATCATATTTCAGTCATCTCCCCACATGCCGGGCAGACAATCCAATCGGTCTTATCGTCGTAATTATGGGACTCATAGGCGCGGTCGGAGCCGCAGTCGGGGCAGATCATCAGGTCGCCCCTTGGGAGATCTTCTGCCTCCAGGTATACCCGCACCCCTTGCAGTGGAGGCGCTGGACGGGTTTTGCCTTGGCGAGCGTCTCCCGGCCGGCCCTGATGATTTCCGTGGAGTGGCACCTGGGGCAGGCCGTCATTGGCGCCTCCCGGGGCCGATTGTCCGTGCCAGGAATGCCGCCACTTCCCGGTACTCATCATCCGTCAGAGGCCACTCGATTTCCTCCATGGGGTCCATCAGATCCATCGCGCGGTATTTCTTGATGATCGCGAAGCACTTAAAGGCCATCAGAATCCCCCTGGTAGTCGGGATCCACGCCCACTATGGTCGTATCGGGGCAGCCCACGAAGAAACCCAGGGGGGGTCGCGCCGGCAGTACCAGCAGCACCCGGAGGCCCCCGAAGCACTCCAGGATGAGGGCCATCATAGGGACGCCCCCATCTGCACGCACATCCCCACGAACCAGAAGAAGGCCCCGAACGCGAGCATGATCCCCGCAAGGGTCCAGTAGATCCGGCCCCGGAGGGTCATCGGGGCACCTCCCTGGTCTGCTCAATTTCCTGGAGGAGGAAGGACTGATACCGGTTCATGCGAGTCTTGAAGTCCTCGGTCTTCGCGAACTCCGAGAGGACGATGGCATCGATCTCAAAGAAGGGATCCATTCAGACCTCAAGTTCCTCAAAGACTTTCTCAATTTCCCGGATCGTATTGAGGACGCCCCGTTGGTACTTCGCGAACCCCGACTCAGGACCCGCGAGTTCCACGGCATCCCTCAGGTGGAGGTCGGCCTCCTTGTGCATCTTGGCGGTCTTCTCCCGGAGGGTCTTCACGATCTCGCGTTGACCGTCCAGGATTTCCCCTGCGAGGTTGTTGCAGTTTACCATTCTTGTTCCCCTGGGAGCGTTGTCCCTGTATCTTAATAAGATGCCCGGATATATATAACTAACTACCTCACAGGTTCACGGATAAAAGAGAAGGATCCTCACGGGAGGGGGACGTCCGCGATCTCCCCCTCCTCGCAGTGGGGGTTCGTGAACCGGACCCGCTCGTGATACCGGGGGTGCGTGAGCTCCGTGATCACGCCCCTGCACTTGGAACCCTTCTTGTCGGTCACGACCACTTGAACCATACTTATATATAATTCCACAGGGGGGTATTTAAGATTGGCCATAACCCGGGGTTAATTCTGCGCCTTCCGCTGCATGGCCTCCCTGAGGATCGTGAGGGTCGCAATCATGATCTGCTCGATATCCAGGGCAGGGCCCCCCACGGCATCATAGAGGGGGCGGGGGATCTTCACCACTCGCAGGACGACCTCATGACGCTTGCGGGCCGTCCACTGCGCGACCCCATCCCGGGACCTGGTCCCCTGGTTGTACGAATGGAAGAGCTCATTCAGGTCGTCCGCGAGGGCCCCATGGTCCTCCTCGGGATGCGCGAGGATATGGGCGATCTCCTCCTGGGAGTAGGGGAGTCCTCTCATGTCTCAAGAGTCTCCCGGTCATCGGCCCACGTGGGGAGTTTCCCCGAGTATCCTTTCAGGAAAACCCGGTACCTCTGGGAGGTCTCAAAGAGCGCACCGTGCATGATCTTGAGGATCTCCAGGGGAAGATCCGCCTGCTGGGTGGCGGCGATCTCTCCCCTGAGCGCGAGGAGCTTCGCCTCCAGGGCATTCCGGTGCTTCTCGAGGGCCACGAGAGTGTCGCCCCGGAGAGCACGGGTATCCCCCTCAAGGGCGGTGACCTGGGTTACGAGGTGCTTCAGGTGCTCCTCATGGGAGACGAGGCGTCCCTGGAGGGTCAGCAGGTTCTCGTTCAGGGTGAGGAGCCCCTCCTGGGGGGGATCCCGGGGGGGATCCGCGGGAGCCACTGCGGGCTGTGCCCTCACGGGCAGCCCCGTCTGGGCCCAGCAGAGGACCCTCCGCCCTCCTACGTCCATCATCCGCGTGCCCCGAGGGCGTCCTCCGGGCATCTTAGAAGGCCGTTGCGGAGCTCATCCGGATCACCTTCAAGTAGGAGCCCGCGTTGATGGTGACGGTCCCCGAGGTGACGGCCGCGAACTGGATCTGCAGGGTCCCCGCGGTGCTGCCGTTCTTGAAGGTCCCCATGAGGGTCGCCCTCCCGACCTGCGTCGCGAGCGTGTGGTAGATCTCCGTCGTGAGGGTCGCGGCCGCGGTCACCTTGGACTGCGTCATCGCGGTCACCCCGGAGGTGCTCCCCTCGAAGTGGCACATGAGCGTCCCCCCTGAGGGGAAATTCACCGCGAACTTGTTCCCGGTGGTGCCGTTGTTGCCGTTGTTGAGGTAGCACTCGAACTGGATGGTCTCGTTGGCGGCGACACTCACCGAGAGGCCCGTGATGTTGGCGGCAGTCGTGGAGGTCGTCGTGACGAGCGCATCCAGGCGGGCGAGTGCGATCACCGTTGGGTGGACGTGGTCCCTTCTTGCCGCAATGAGCAGAGTTCCCGGTGCAGCCGTCCCCTCCCTCGCTGGGTTCGTAGTATCAAACATTGCCTTCATTGAGTAGATGGTTTCCCCATTCCCAATGCCGACGACGTTTAGAAGTCCAGAGGCAGGAGCCACAGCTTTCAGGAGGAGGCCGTGCAGAGTCGTGCTTGCATTCAAGGTTATGATATCCGTTGGGGATACCAGTGTGTCGAGTGCTGGCATGGCATGGACGTGGTCACGCCTTGCGGAGATGATCTGGCTCCCGGGTCCTGCTGTCCCGAGGTTCGCCGGGTTCGTAGAGTCGAACATCGGCTTCATCGTGTAGACGGTCTCCCCGTTGGTGATCCCAGGAACATTGAGGAGACCCGCTGCGGGTGCGGTTGCTGCCAGGAGGAGGCCGTGGGTGGTGGTGGATGCATCGCCGAGGATGGTTAAGGTTTCCGCCAGTGTTTTCTTGACGAAGACCCCAGATCCTGATGCTACCAGAAAGTCATTCGCTGCAGTTGCCAGAATATGGCGAATATATTGGGTGTGGTCATCATCACCGAGTCCAGAGAGGGCTCCATGGTCGTCATGAGGGACCACAGTTCCCAGGGTGTGGCGGGTTGTCGTGTCGTGCCGGGAGGTGTTTAGGTACTGGGAGTGATCATCGTCGGCCAGTCCCGCGAGGCCCCCATGGTCGACCTGGGCCCCGTCTCCCCCGGCGTGATCATGAGAGTCCCCATTGGTGACCCCCTTTGAGAGGGGAGGATATCGGGCGTCTCCCCGGGAGTCGTTGTGGTACTGGGAGTGATCATCATCCGAGAGCCCCGCGAGCTCGTGGTGGTCCGTGATGAAACCCTTCGTGACCCCTCCCTGCTTGTAGGTGGTGGCATCTATGACGGTCGCGAAGACATTCACGATGTACGCGTTCAACCATCTCTTGAGAGTGGTCCCGAGACCCCCCTCCTGGTCCCCACGGGGGACGTTATTCCTGGTCGTCATTTCGGCATCAGATCTCCATTTGCGTCCACTTCCCAGCTCGGGTCCTCATAGACGTCCATGCAGGGCATGAGGTCCCCGTACTGGTCAACCTCCCACATCCCGGGGGGTGCATTCGTGCCTGGGGTCCCTGGGACTCCCTGTGAACCCGGGTCCCCTTGATCGCCCTTCGCGCCGGGCGTACCCGGATCTCCCTGATCACCCTTCGAGCCCGGGGAGCCCGGTACTCCTTGGATCCCCTGGTCGCCCGGATATCCCTGGGGACCGGGATTGCCCTGATCACCCTTCGCACCTGGAGCCCCGTCCTCTCCGGGGGGACCTTCATCCCCTGGGACACCTTGAATCCCCTGCGCACCCGGGACTCCATCCTGACCAGGGACTCCTGGGACCCCCTGCTCACCCGGTACCCCTTGGGGACCGGCCTCCCCTGGGTCCCCCTTCAGACCGTGCTCTCCCTGAAGACCCCGTTCTCCTGGGGAGCCCGCCGGCCCTGGCTCTCCCGGATCGCCCTTGTCGCCCTTCTCACCCTGCCCCGTACTGGGGGGGATGCCCGTGACACCCGCAGCAGCCGCAGCGGGGAAGATCTGGTGCCAGTCGATGCCGTCATGGAACGAGAGGGTATGGGCCGTCGCCCAGAAGTCCCCCTCTCCTTGGTCGGGGGGGCTCGCGGCCCCGAAGGCCATCCAGGCTTTCTTCCAGGTGCTATCCCCGGCCTCCGAGAGGGCCTCCCTGAGGGACTCCACGGGGGTTTCCGGGACGTAGATGCCCCACGTGCAGCGGCAGTTCAGGTGCGTCTCCTGATCCACTTCCGCGGCCTGCTCAAAGGTGTAGATCCCCGGACCCCAGCCGTTGTCCCTCTCTGCCCACTCCCGGCACTGGTCGCAGGTAAGTGGGTCGTCGGCTGTGATTCTCTCAAGGAGCTCGGCCCCCGCGGCCTTATAGCGTGTGCGGACACCCACGTTGACGGCCCGCATGGTCTCCGTACGGACCATCGCGGAGGCCCTCACGATCCCCACGTCATCCACGTTCCGGACGATATCTCTGGCGACATCCCCGAACTTCGCATTGTTGATGACGCCGTCCGTGATGGTTCGCATAATCTTGGCGCTCGTGGCTTCCGTGATCCCCTTGAGGTCCGCAAGGGAACGGTCCTTCAGGACCTGGATGAGCTTCTGGTCCCGGGGTCCCGCCCCCAGGATGATCCCAAAGCCCTTCCCCTTCAGCTCCTCGTTCGCGAACTTCTGCCCCTGCGAGTACGCCTCCGGGATGGCCTTCCAGAGGTGGTCCTGTCCAGGGACGAGGACCTTCACGAACGCGGCCTGCGCGAGGTACCCCATAATGGCGTTCGTGTTGATGATGTACGCGGCCGGGGTGGCCTCGGTGAGGGGGATCTCCTCCCGCTGGGCCACTCTCAATCGCTCCCGGTGGAATTCGAGGCGGACCTCGAGGCTCGCCTCCCCATAGGGAATGAAGAAGCTCTGCTGGTCCAGGACCCTCACGGCCTCCTGCTTGAAATCCTCAAAGAGGGCCGTGATCTTCTTATCGAGCTTCTCGTAGAGGGGTTCTGCCGCAGTGGGGTCCCGCTTCCGGCGCTCGCTATAGAGTTTCATGACTTGACCAGATCCCCATAGGTTTCCTGAGTCGCCCTCTGCAGTCCTTCAAGGATAGGATGTAGAGGTGCGAGATCCGGGTTTCCCAGCCAGAGTTTTATCCACCGTCCCATGTCCTTGACCTGTTGTCGGAAGAGAATCTCCTCCCGGGTGCCCGGGAAGGGAAACTGTTTCTTGATATCGAAGAGTTGCGAGGTGGTCTGGGATGGTTTCTCTTTGGGTTTTATCTCCCCCTCTTCCCTTGATATGGGTGGTTTTGTGGGTGGGTTCGCCTGCATCTGCTTTACCACCATGGTCAACTCGGGCCCTGGAGTTGTTCCGCCCCGGGCGGTTAAAAGAATCTCCTTAACTTCCTGCTCGGTTGGACGATGCCCGGATTCAATTAGCTCCTCCGTCGTGGCAATTGCCTTTTTCAAAACCTCCTTATCTTTCTCCTTTGCGAGAACCAGCACCGCCCTGGTCGCCAATTGCGAACATGTTGGCGCTTGATCTTCCACAAACTTCAGAGCTTGCTTAACGGTCCTTACTGCGGCGGGAGATAGATCACAAGCTTCCGCAGCCTTGTCAATTGTTTTTCTACATTCCTGTGTTCTCATAATCCAGCATCCTCTCCCTCATTGAAACTCTCTAGGATCCGGTCGACCGCTTCGGCGACTCGGTAATGGTAGTCCTCCACAAAAATGGAGAGGTCCACGGTGATCCCCCCCTGAGAAAACTCTGTATCAAGTACCGTAAGGGAGATCCCGAGAAACTTGAAATCATTGAGGCTCTCCTGAAGATCCATCTGTGCCTCATTCCCTTGGATGCTGGGTTCCATCAGATTTCTCTCCACTCTCGTAAAGGAGAAGTCTCTGAGCGAGAGCCGGCGCGCAGAGGCAGCCCCCCCCATACATGGTAGTATCGAAACCACAGATGCGGCAGTCACAATCGCATTTCGTCGCATATTCTGCAAGAACCTTTAATGCATTCCGATGATCTACAGAGATGTTCCTCTTCCCAAAGTCTATCATCTTACTTTCCCCCCTTCTTGTGGGATTTCTTCTCGGGTTCCTTCCCGGGGACGCCGGGCTCCACGTAGGAAGCGCAGCCAATGATGGACGTGACGCCTTCGATCATCCTGGAGATCCCCTCCACGTGCTGGGTCTGCTCGTACTGGATCGCGGGGCACTCGCTCTTCTGGTGGATCTGGCACCCATTGAGGCAGTTCTGGGAGTGCATTATGTTCCCTCCTCGGGCGGGAAGAGCACCGGGAGGCGGGCCCTTACCCTCTCGGGGGTCTCCACGACCGCCATCGAATCCATCCCGGAGGCCACCATGAACGCCGCGAGCTGCCTCGCGATCTCGGCCTGCGTCTGCAGGATGGACTCTTCACCCGGGAAGAGCCCCTTCAGGAGCACCTCGGGGTTCTCCACGTTGAGCGCCTGCAGGACCTGGCGGGCGACCGTCCTGAGGTCCATCGTCCCCGCGAGAGGCTTCGCATCCAGGGTGGCCCCCAGGATGACGGCCTGCATGGTCTGGAGGACGTCGTGCTCCAGGAGGGGCGGGAACCTCACGGTGGTCGTCCTGGGGATGTCCCCTGTGGGGTCCTTCATGGTGAGCACCCAGGTGGTTTCACCCGTGAGGGGATCCTCTTCTTCCCTCCCCTCGAGGGGCCCGTTGGGGGCTTTGATGGCCTGATCGATCACGTACTGGAGGATCTGATCCCAGACGTCCCTCCAGAGCTGCTGCCGGTTCCGAAACTGCAACTCGAGAGGACGCTCCATGGCCTTCGCGGTTGCGAGGTTCCCGGTGCTGGGATCCCCCGCGAGGATCTGCTCGGGGATCCCCGAGCAGGATGCGACCATCAGGAGGAGGCGCCGGCTGTCATCTGCACTCGTGGTGGCGCCCTGCGTGCGGATCGTTTCGAGCTTCACACCCTCGGAGGCGATCAGGGTACTCCCCACGGGGCGGTACCTCGTGGAGAGCTCCGTGAGCTCCGCGGTCTCGGCGGTGTTGGGATTCGTCTTCGCGAGGAGAGACTCGATACGGGCCTTGGCGGCTGCCACGGACCCCGCGCCCCCCTTGGTGGTGAGGGAAAACGCGAACCTCGCGTACGCCTCCACGAGCTTCGACCAGTTCTCGAGGAACTTCTTGTAGGCCATTGCCCAGTCAAGGGCCGCGTAGATCTCGCTGACCCCGAAGCGCATGTCCGGAAGGCAGTTCGTCTTGACGTGGGAGACGGGTGTATCCCAGAGCACCTTTATCCCCCCGATCTCTGCGGGCTTCTCCTGGGGGTTGTATTTCCAGTCCGGGTGGAAGACCTGCTGCATGGAGCCCACAACGTACCCGGTAGTGGTGTTGAAGTCGTTCCGGATGTATCCCCGCCGGTACAGCTGGGGCTCGTTGCGGTCGTCGGGGTTCGTGATGATCTCCGTGATCTCCGAGAACGGAACGGACCTCACGAGGACCCTCCCCGTGTCGGGGTTCGTGAAGAACGCCAGGAAGAGGTTCCCGCTCAGATGGAGAGCTCTCTCGTTCTGGATCCACGCCTGGTGCGAGGTGAGCGCCGTGAGGTTCTTCTGGTCCTTCAGGAACCCCTGTACGATCTTATCCACCTCGGGATGGTCCCCCTTGAGGGTCATGCCCTGCGCGAACACGTAGAGCGCCTGCACTTCGACGGCCCGCCTGATGAGGGGGTTCTTGAGCCAGTAGATCCTCCCCAGGTCGTAGAGCGTATTGAGGGCCTGCTTGGAGAGTTCCCTCCCCTCCCCACCGAAGATCGTGATCCATCCTTGCTCGTGGAGCTGCTGCTCGAGCGCGGCGAGCGTCTCCTCGAGGAGCCCCTCGTTGTTGAGGCTCGAGGAGAGAGCGGTCCGGAGATCCTGGATCTGCTCCTGGGTTGTGAGTTTCTTCTTTGTCATGTCCGTCACCGATATCTCCTGATCGACTCCCGCAGGGCTTCGCGGGCGAACTCCTCCGCGGAGTCGAACGCCAGATATCTCTCATTTGCGACAATTTTCTCGATCGCCTTCATCATCTCGGGCGGAACTTGGATCACATTCGCATCCATCTTCTTCACCTAAATGGGACTGATCCGATAATCGCTGTCGTACACGATAGTCCCTTCGATTGTCCCTTCCTCGCCGAGTGTGAGGTCATAGAAGGCCCCACTGAGGGTGTCGACGATATCATCGTGGGCGCCGTTTGGGAAGGCCGCGACCTCGTCCAGAAAGACCCGGTTCCAGGGCCCCCTCAGGAGGAGGACGTTCCCGGCCTCCGCGGCGGCCCTCACGGGGCGGGCCCGCTCCACCTTGGAGCCCGTGCTGGGGTGCCCCGCGAAGTCAAACCCCATGAGGACCCTCTTCCGGAAGTGGTCGATGGTGTACTTCCCGGACGCCCCGGGTTCCTGCTCCATGCGGATCCGCATCCCGAGGCCCTGCTGGAGGTCCATGATGGCGGTCTGCCTCACGAGGGCCTCCCCGCCCGCCGGGGAGAGGCGGTCCCGGCGGACGTCGATTACGTACGCGATCCCGTCCTGGATGCCGAGTTGGAGACCCGTGGTCCAGTCCCCCTTCCCGGAGGAGGCCGCGAGATCCCAGCGGCGCTCCGCGAGGAGCCCCCGGGGGTAGTCGTCCACGATCCGGAACCATTCCCGCTTGAAGAGATTCCCCCCGGGGGGCGCGGGCTTCCCCTGGTAGAGGGCCGCCCAGAAGTAGCTCCCCACGGCGATCTTCTTCCTCTCGAGGACCTCCTGGGGGAACCTCACCGGCCAGAGGGCCTCGCCGGGCTGGCGCCCCAGCGGGTCCCCCGCCTCCGCGAGCGCCGGGAGATTGATGATCTCCCACTGCTCGCCGCCCTCCTGGTGCATCTCCTCGAGGAGCTTCCCCGAGAGGTCCTCCTCGTGCCAGCGGGTCTGGATGAGAATGATCGCCCCCCCGGGCTCGAGGCGCGTGTAGGCGGTGCTCTTGTACCACTCCCAGGCGGCCTCCCGGTAGGTGGGACTCGCGGCCTCCTCGGCGTTCTTGACGGGGTCGTCGATGATCAGGACGTCCGCGCCCTTCCCGGTGATGGGGCCCCGGACGCCCGCGGTGATCATCCCCCCTTGGTGCCCCTTGAGGTCCCAGCGATCTGCCGCGGAGCTGGTCTGGTCGACCCGGACTCGATCCCTGAAGAGGAGTCCGAACTCCTCCAGGACATCCCGGGCTCGGCGCCCCCACTGGGCCGCGAAGTCCGCCTCGTAGGAGCATAGGATGACGCGCCGATCCGGGAACGTCCCCAGGTACCACGCGGGGAAGTACCTCGAGATGAGTTCGGACTTTCCATGCCGGGGCGGAAGGTTCACCATCAGCCTGAGGAGGTCCCCGCGGGCAATCCTCATGAGGGCCTCGTTGATGAGGTCCAGGTGGGGGGCGTCCACCCACCGGTCCCTGCTCACGATCCCCGCGAAGTCCGCGGGCGTCCAGGACCGCGTGATGAATTGCAGCGCAGCCGCCCGATCCCGGGCATGGAGGGACATCCCGATGCGTTTCGGTCGACGTGCCACCATGCTCATCCCTTGGCCCTCTGGAGGATCCGGGTCACCCTCTGGAGGGCCTCCTCATCGGTCATCTCCAGGAGGGGTTTCCCGTCTGCGCCGGTGATCTCCCTGCCCTGGACGTCCCGCCATGCCTCCCGGTTGCGGTTCTTGAGCCAGAAGATCTGTGCGGTTACATCCGGGGCGACTTCCTTTTTGGTGCTCTCAGTCCGGATTGTTCCATCAGGGAGCTTAACTCTCTTCTTTTCCAAGTATGAGTACCCGCAGGCACGCCGGTAGAGGGCCTTCTCGACCTGACCATCCGCGATGGCCTTTCCCTCAGTTAGGGCCTGATCCACGGCGACGTATCGTTTCTTCCATGTCGTGAGAGTTCGCCAGGAGATCCTGAGGTCATGTGCGATCTGCTCCTGGGTGAGTCCTCTCCGGGCAAGGGCCGCGATGGTATCGGGATGCTTCTTGCTGTCGTACTTACCCTTAGAGGGCATCTTACCAGCCCCAGTTACGTTCCATGGATTTTCCTCAAGCCGATGGAGGGAATTGAACCCCCGTCCTCCAGAGTACAGGTCTGGCGCACGTCCGACGTGTGCTTCATCGGCATCATCTCAATGAATGGAAAATTGGGCCCCGGGTGGGGTGAACCACGCGCAGCAGCGCCCCGCGGGAGGAGCCCCCCCGGGGGGAGTCTCCCTTCGCGGCCGTCCGCATGATTTCGGGCGCGGGGCCCAGGTGGGATTACTTCCTGAACCAGGACCGGATCCACTCCAGGATACTCTCGAGGAGTCCCCTCGGGGGCTCCAGGGGGGGTGTCGGTTCCGGTGGGATGAGGGTGATCGGGAGGGGACCTTCCTTGTCGAGCACATAGTTCTTGGTCACGTTGAGGTTATTGTACTCGATGGCCTCCACGAAGACCTCGAAGGGGACGTTCTTCCTGACCCACACCGGGAGGGACTCTCCGGGTTTTACAGTCCCGATAAACTGCCGGCCGCTATACGAGAGCCGGGTCAGATAGAGGTTCGCGTACAGGTTACAGGTCAGGGTGACCTTGATATTCTCCTCCCTGTACCGTTTCGCCTCGTCCGCCCCCAGGGGGATGAAGCAGTCCAGGCGCGCCGCCAGCCAGTACTCGTACGTGGTACCCCCCATGAGGACCCTAGGGGCCTTCGGGCCCGTGGGGATCCCCGTGAAGTCCATCCAGGAGATCGGCTTCCGGAATCCCCTCCGGTTCCAGCCCGTGAAGATCTCCGAGTGAGCGCCGATCTTCTGCAGGTCCGTGAGGGGCCTCGGGTACCATCCGTCCCCGCCTTCCATCTGGATAAAGTTCTCGTACACGGCCTCCGAGATCGCCACCCAGCCGCGCTCCAGGATGGCTCTCTTCATGAGCTCGATCTGGTTCCCCTCCGGGGGGAGCTCCGCGAACCCATGGAGCCGGTGGAGAATCCGAGTCTGCTCGATGTCCTGGAGGTGGTCCTGGGGGGGCTGGACGTTCACGCACCGGGAGTCCTGTGCGGTCGCCCACTGGCGCTCGAAGCAATGTCCGCGTTTGACCCAGTTCTTCAGGACCGCGATCGTGTACCCCCCCATGGGGGCCGTGACGTGTCCCTCGAGGCGTCCCTCCTGGTAGAGACCTTCCGAGGAGGCCGTGATCTCGAAGCCCGTACTGTGCAGGACCCCATTGGGGTCCAGGACATTCTCCCGGTACTGGGCGCGGTCCTCCTCCGTGGGACGTTCTCCCGTGACGCGCATGTGCTCCAGATCGGCCCCAAAGCGGGGATTTGCCCCGGTGCAGATCCCTCTCCCGCCACCCTGGTTCCCGGGTGCGAGCTCCACCACGAGGGGGTTATCGTACTCCTCCGAGAGAGGGGCGAGTCCCTCCAGGGGGGGAGCCTTAAAGGGCCACGCGGTGGCCTTCGTGGTCGGGAGCGGATCCAGGGCGACCTTGAGGGTCATGATGTCTCCTGCGAAGATCAGGTACTGCTTGATCTCGAGGAGTGCCCCCCAGAGAACGGAGTATGGGATCCCCATCTCGGGCGCGAGGTGGGAGATCGAGATGGGACCCCGCTTGAGGCGGAGCCAGAGTTGGTCCCTGAGGTCCATCGGGATCCTCTCTCAGGTGATGCCG